>PVMK01114773.1_pt1 | contig 12660 bp, 10 predicted proteins | sample 1853481 | NCBI WGS metagenome assembly PVMK01 (sample SAMN08533507, study PRJNA380276) | Marine sediment metagenome, whole genome shotgun sequencing project.
GCGAAGGAGCAGCTCGGCGAGCAGGGAAGGACAACCCGCGCTCAGGTCCGCGGTCGCGGCGCTGGAGCAGGCGCAGATCGATCTCAAACGCACGGCGATCTACGCGCCGGCCTGGGCCTCATCACGAATCTCAAGATAGACGTGGGGCGCTACGCCAACGCAGGGACGGCGCTCATGACCTTTCGTGTCGGGCACCGATGTCTGGGTCCAGGCCAATATGCGGGAGAACACCTCGGTCACGTGAAACCGGGGAATGCCGTGGACCTCGTGCTGGATGTCGCCCCGGGCAGGGTGTTCAAGGGCGTGGTGAAGAGCATCGGTGTCGGCGTCGGTCAAGGAGCGGAGCAGAGTCACTGGGTGAGCTGCAGACCATCAAGAGCACCAGCGGATGGCTGCGCGACGCCAGCGCTTTGCCGTCATCATCGATTTCGCCGACGACGAAGCCTACGGCCTTCGCCGCGCCGGAGACAGGTCGACGTCCAGATCTACACGGGTGATCACATGCGATCCTCAATGCTCTGGGCTGGTTGTGGATCAGGTTCCTGAGCATTCTCTCCTATGTCTACTGACGGCGCCTCTCGGCGTGTCCGTGGATTCCATGGCGCGGGCTGCGCTGATCCCGGGAGGACGTTCTGGCGCGACGATCTGCGTTCTGTCCGGATCCTGCGCTTCGGCCTCGGGGTCGCCATAGCGGCCATGGCCATCGCGTTCGGCTTCGATTGGCCGCTGCAATTCCTGTTGCCCGTGCTGACGGCGTCGTGCTCGGCTCCAAGCAACCCGCGCCTACGTTGAGACAAGGCTTTCACAATATTCTGAGTATCGTCGCAGCCTTCGGCCTGGGCCTGACGTTCAGCCTGTTCGCGCTCGTGTATCCGCTGGTGTACGTTCCGCCGCGGTCTGGTCCTGTTTCATACCTACTACCTGGTCAACCGCGGCGGGGCGGCCTTTTTCGCCATCATGTTGCTGATCGCGGTGCTTCTACTGCCGATGCTGGCACAGCAGGCTGACCTCCTGGCCGACGGAATCGCGATCGGCATTCATGGGCTTCGGCGCGCTCGCGGTTGGCGTGCAGTGGCTGGCCCATGGGGTCCTGCCGGATCCCCCCGGCGCGCACCGGGCGCAAAGGGACGCGGGCGGCTTTCAGCCCGGATACTCCGCCGCCGCAGCCCACAACGCCATGAAAAGCACGCTCGTCGTGTTGCCAGTGGCGACACTGTTCATCGCCGCGCACTGGTCGTCCCAGGCGCTGGTGATAATTTTCATCGCTATTTACTCAGTGGCGCCCGTGCTCCGCGTCAGCAAACAGGACACCTTCTACAAATTCCTTGCCAACGTGCTCGGCGGCTGTGCCGCTCTCGTGTTCTATTGGCTGCTGGTGGCGGTGCCCGAATACTACTTCCTCATTGCGCTCTCGCTATTGAGCGCCTGGCGTTCGGTTCGGTGATGTTTTCCGATAAGGCGACGGCCCCCTACTACTCCTCGGCCTTTTCGACACTGCTGGTCCTGATCTCCACCAGCATGGGTGAAGGTGCCGATTTCGGAGCCAACTTCTGGTTCGTGTCGGCTTGGTCGCCTTGGCGGGACTCTACGTTGTCGGCGCCCTGAGTGTTCTCGAGCATGTCTGGCCGCCGCCAGAACCGAGAGCCTGAGGAGGGTTGCGACTCAGCGTTTCAACGCCGACCGATGGGGGAGATGGTGGATACTGCAAGCACTCTCGAGATTAGTCTGGACGACTGTTTTCTGTCCGACGAGGAAGCTCGCGAGTTGATCGCCGGCGGCGCGATCATGATGACGGGCGGGCGCAGCATGGATGCCAAGGCACAAATCGTCGGAACCCTGTTCAAGTCCATTCGCCCACCCGACACCATCCCGACTCCCGACGAAGCCCGCGAGCAATTGCGACAAGCCGTGGAGTTTTTCGGCGAGGCGAGTGTGCCGCTCGCGCGCAGGGAGGACACGGAAATCCCGGGCCCGGCAGGACCGATGCGATGCCGCATCTATGACCCGGTGCCGGCTGACCGCGATGACCTGCGACCGGTGCTCCTGTTTTTGCACGGTGGCGGCTGGGTTCAGGGTGACCTGGACACCCACGATGCGCCCTGCGCGCGCATCGCCGCCTCGTCGGACCAAATGGTGCTGGCACTCGACTATCGGCTGGCGCCCGAGCACAAGTTTCCCGCGGCCTTCCATGACGCCCTGGCCGCCTTTCGCTGGCTGCGCGAAAATGGCGGCGAGATCGGCGCGGATCCTTCGCGCATCGCCGTTGGCGGGGATTCGGCCGGAGCCAATCTCGCCGCTGCGCTTTGTCAAAGCTGCGCGGCCGAGCAGTTGCAGCCGCCCGCATGCCAGGTGTTGATTTATCCCGCCCTCGACCTCAAATTCGACAGTGACACGCATCGCGCAATGCCCGACGATTGCGTACTGCCGAGAGCGCGCTTGCGATGGTATGCCGAGCAGTACCTCGCATCACCCGCCGATGCCGATGATGTCAGAGTCAGCCCCCTGCGCGCTGCGGATCTGCACGCTCAGCCCCCGGCACTGATCATTACATGTGGTTTTGACCCGCTTCGCGGGTGAGGGCGAATTGTATGCGGCTCGGCTCGCCCAAGCCGGCTGCGACGTAACTTATCATGAGTACCCGGGGCAGATTCACGCATTCATCATGCTCGCAAAGGCAATACCCGCAGCGACGACCTGCTTGCGCGAGGTGGGCGAATATCTGCGCCGGCAGTTCGTTTAACGGGTTTCATCACTCAGCAGCGTCGTCCACGTGCGAAGGCCGGCAATACAGTGACGACAAAAAAGGTCCGGCGCCGGCCTCAGGTCTTGTCCGTCCCGGCCTCGCTCTCCGCCATGTCCTTGTATTCGATGGAGCCCGTGGGCGGGAAGTCCAGGGTGCCGGCGAGGGCTTTTTGTTGCTCCTCGGTCATGTCCGGGGAACGGCAACTCACCCTTCTCGGTCCACTCGTGCACCTGCTCCTCAGCGGCTCTCTTCTTCTCATCATCGATACCGTCGTCGCGGACGAAGTAGGTGGTCTGCGACGGTAAGGCGAGGCGGGTTCCCGACGACTCGATGATTTGCATGACGCGCAGAAACACATCCTCACGGATAGCGTGCCACTCGGCCCACACGCCAGTGTCCGTGTAGGCAAGAATTTCCACTTTCAGTGAATCGTCATTGAAGCCGATGAGACGCACTCGCGGCAGCAATACCTTGGGGTGCGCGAACAGCATTTCTCTCAGCTTCGCCAGAATGAACTTCAACTGATCGGCACTGGTCTCGTAGCGCAAACGCAGCCGCTGTCGAATCCAGATGTACTTCGTATCGTTGTAGTTGTCGAGCTGATACTCGGCGAACTGCGCATTCGGTACCGAGAGCACGTTACCGCCCCAGCGGCGGATGCGCGTGGAACGCAAGCCGATACGTTCGACGGTGCCGAGCACGTCGTCGAACTGGCAGAATTGTCCGACCTTCACGGGCTTATCCAGATACAGGGTGACGCCGGCGATCAAATTCTCCAACGTCGGCCTCGCCGCCATGGCGAACGCCAGACCACCGACACCGAGACTGGTGACGACGGCAGCCAGGGGCACGCCCAAGTCACTCGCCCCCTTCGCCAGAAGGAGTATCGCCAGCAACCAAGCCGCAGTATGGACGCCGACGGAGATCAGATTAGCGTCGATACTGTTCTTGTCGACACGCGGCGATTCCACCAGGGATCGTGCCACAGCGGCGCCCAGTTGGATCACCGCGACCGCACCGACGAGGAAGTAAAGAATGACAAGGGCAGTATCGACAATCTCGAACACTGTGCCGGTGATGATCAGTTGCTTGTCCATAAACCAGCGCATGCCCTTGGTCAACGGCAGTATCGCAAGCGTCAAGAGAAAGCGTAGCCAGAGGTGCGGTTCCCGGTCGCGGGGACTGGACAGCTGCCGCAACACGTAGACGATCAAGAGCCACACACAACCCGTCAACGCCATGGCCACCCATTTCCAGACAGCCTGCCCCCATACAATGGATTTCGCCGAGTCCGGCAACCAGTTGACGACTTGCACGGGGATCCACGTCCCCCCCCCCGAAATGATATCCCGATAGAGATTTTCCATGGCACCGGGCTGGTAGGAGAGATTCTGCGCACGGGCGTAGAATTCGTGGGCACGACTGACGGTATCCGACGAGATCAGGTACTCGCCCTTCCTGGGGCCCTCATCGATGCGCTCGATGGCGAGTTCCGTGCCGGGGACCCGCCATACTTTCGGTTCTCCCGCGGGAAGCGCGCGCATGGCCTCCGCGTCCGGGATCTCTTCGTAGGATGGAAGGGGTACCTTGTCGAGCACCTCGTTGAGCAATATCGCTGCTTCCATGGCCAGCCTTCTCGCTTGCGCCGGCGCGAGTTTGCTGGAATCGAGGGTTCGGAGCACACGCAACTGCGCTGCCCGATCGATGAGCTTATCATCCCTTATCCTGTAATAGCCCCGAAAGGCGCGATCAAAATTCTCCCTGAAGGCTTTGGCCGTTGCCCTGGGGCTCGAGGTGTCTGCTGGCTCCAGTGGGCTGATGAATTCTTCCGCCGCGAGCCGCGCGGGTGTGGCGCCCAGCATCAAGACCAAGAGCAGCAAGGGCACTAGAACCCCCGATCTCGACACTGATCCGAATCTCACTGGCAAACTGAGCATCCTGGCGTCCTCGATGGAAAGCGGCAAGAATTCCTGCCGTGCATTCTGCCCCGGTATTCGGATGCTAGGCCAGAGCGGGGGTTCTCGCCACATCCGACAACCCCGCCCTTGACCGGGCCCAGCGCCGAGAGTCATTCTCCAGCGCAAAGTCGCCCGGCGGTGGAACACCTGAACCGGCCGGCGACAGCCTCTTTCTCGAACTCCCGACAGCCACAGGAGAAAACCATGAGCACCTCAACGCAAACGTCTGACGGCAAGCTGCCCACGCAACGGGCGGTGGAGGTGGCCATCCGCATCGGCCTGGTATTCCTGCTCGCCGCCTGGTGTTTTCTGATCGTGGAGCCGTTCATCATCCCGATTCTCTGGGGAATGATCATCGCCATTGCGAGTTATCCCTTATATCGATGGATGCAGGTCAAGCTGGGTGGGCGCGGTAAGCTGGCAGCGACGGTTTTCACCCTGGTGGCCCTCGCTCTGCTGATCACCCCCACCGTGATGCTCATGGGCACCGTCGCCGACACCACGCAAGCACTGTCCCAGGGAACTGCAGGACGGCAGCCTGACCATCCCGCCGCCGCCGGCAAGCGTCGCGGAATGGCCGCTCATCGGCGAAGAGGTATCGGCGTTCTGGAGCGGCGCTTCCGAGAATCTCGGTGCCACGCTGACTACCATTGCTCCGCATCTTAAAGAGGCCGCCGGCTGGTTGCTGTCCACGGCCGCGGGTGCCGGGGTCGGCATTCTGCAATTCGTGATTTCGATAATAATTGCCGGCGTGATTCTCGCGAATGCCGTCGGTTTCGGTGAATTCCTGAAGACGCTCGCAAGAAGGCTGACGGGCGATCGCGGGGACGAGTTCGCGATGCTCGCATCCAAGACGGTGCGCAGCGTCGCTCAGGGAGTTCTGGGGGTGGCGTTGATCCAATCGCTGCTGGCCGGTGTCGGGCTGCTCGCGGCCGGCGTGCCCGGGGCCGGTCTCTGGGCGCTGCTCGTTCTGCTGCTCGCCATCGTACAGCTTCCCCCGATTCTGATTCTCGCGCCGATTATCCTTTACGTGTTCTCCGTATCCAGCACCACCGTGGCCGTCATATTCATGATCTGGAGTATCCTGGTCAGCATGAGCGATGCATTCCTGAAACCCCTTCTCCTGGGGCGCGGCGTCGAGGTTCCCATGCTCATCATTCTCGTCGGTGCCATCGGCGGGATGATTTATTCCGGAATCATCGGGCTCTTCGTCGGTGCGGTGGTTCTCGCGCTCGGCTATGAGCTGTTCAAAGCGTGGCTGGAAGAAGGGAAGCAGGCGACGGAGCAATAAACCCACGTTGCCGGAAAATCATCAGAGCAACACGATTTTGCATCTTAATGACTATCAGATAAGCGATTCCGGCGCGAAACCGCTGAAAAACAGCTTGATGCTTTCCCACATACCGACACCGGGCTCACTGGTATGCCGAATGGTCTCGCCGTCGACCCGCTCCAGCCACTCGATGTCCCACGTATAGGTCGTATACTCGCCCTTACTCTCCGCCGGCGACCTTACCAACTTCAGCTCGTAGACGTGCTTCAAGCCGTCCTTGTCGAGTTCACGCGCCATCTCCCCGGCCATTTCCGGTGAATGGAACACGATGCCCATTTCCGTGTTGATGTCGATGGAACGCGGGTCGAGATTGAGCGAACCGATAAATATCGCTTTTCGATCGAGTATGAACACCTTGGTGTGCAAGCTCGCCGCGGATTTGTATGCCACGCTACCCGCTGCGCGATCCTTCCTCGAGGTGGGCTTCAACTCATGAATCTGAACGCCACCTGCAAGCAGCGCCTCTCGATACCTGGAATAGCCGGCGTGAACGACCCCCGAATCCGTGGAAGCGTACGAGTTCGTGATCACGTCTACGGTAATTCCTCTCTCGACTGCATCAACTGCTCCCTCCACACCGCGGTCCCCGGGAACATAATAGGGTGAAATCAGGATTATCTCGTGCTCGACGCCTTCGAAATATGGTTTCATGAGATCCTTCATGGTCGTGATCTCTTCCGGCGCTTTCCCGAGGCCCTTGTCCGGATCGTCATAGACCACGTTCGCGATCCCGGTGTAGGCCGGGTACGTCTCGCCCCTCAGAGCGTGAGCAATATCGGCGGACCTCACGTCATCGGCATACTCGGATTGCAATGCGGATTCCCAGTGCTGTGTCAGTTCCTCTCGTACCCGCTCCAGGTCGCTGGCCGTGGCGGTGTTCTGCTTGAACGCGTAGACCGGCACGGCGGCTTCATGATTCCAATAAATGTCGAATTGCTGCGAAACCTCATGGACGGCAGGTCCAGTGACCAGCACGTCGAAGTCGTAGAAGTTCGTGTCCTCTTGCGCATCGAAGTACTCGTCGCCGATATTGCGGCCACCAACAATCGTGTACTGATTGTCCGCCGTTAACGATTTATTGTGCATGCGCCGGTTGACGCGGGCGGTGTCGACAAAGAAATCGATATACTTGAAATCTCTCGTGGCAAACGGGTTGAAAAGGCGGATGGAGATGTTCGGGTGCGTATCCAGAGCGTAGAACTCCGGGTCCAGCACCTGATTGTCGAGATCGTCCAGCAGCATTCTCACCCGCACACCCCGATCGGCCGCGTCCAGCACGTGCTTCAACAGAACTTGACCGCTGAGGTCTTTGTGCCAGAGAAAATACTGAAAATCCAGAGACCGTTCTGCGCTTTTGATCAGGACCGCGCGGACAAAGAATGCATCGACACCGTCTATCAGTGGAATCACTCGTGATTCGTCCAGGTGACCTTGACGGACGGTGATGGACCTCAGGCCGAGGGCCGTATCTTCGGTGCCGGTGATGGCGGTGGTCTTTTCGGCCTGGTAGTCCTTCGGCAGCTGCGCACAGGAACACAGGATCGAGGCGATCACGACCAGCGGGGTAATTTTCAGCGCCTTCATGACAGTGCTCTTTTTCTAGTTGGCAGGGCTGGGCGGCTGCGGCTCGAGAACCAACGTCACCTCAATCGCCAAGTGATCCGAGGAGTCATAGGGTAGCACTTTCGCGGAGTGATGACTGAAGCCACGGTAGTACACGCGATCCAGAGGCAGCTCCTGTTCGATTCCGAACAGCCAGTTCAAGAACGATGCCTGCTTGTCCGCCGTTTTCCGGCCTCCAGGAAAATCGGTGACTTCCTCGAGATGTAACTCCTCGGCAAGTTCCCGCACCAGAGCCAATCGCTTGTGACTCCAGGTATTGAAGTCGCCCACCATGATCGTGGGCCCGGGATGCCCTTCCATGACGGCTTTGAGGTCGTCCAGCTGGGAACCAATCCCGGTGGTGCCCCAACGTTCGAACGCCAGGAGGTGGACGTTGATTGCCAATAAGCGTTGGCCATTTACCAGGGGATACTCGGTTACCAGAGACAGCTTCGGAGCGGTAATGAAGAACTCCTTGTGCTTGCTGGGCAGCGGTTGAATCCGCACGGGCGCAACATTAGACAAAGACAACAGTCCGATGGTTTCCCCGTTCGTCCAGGGATAACTCCAGCTGCTGGCAAAATATCCCCCGATGCGCTTGGTTTGCAGAAGGTCGGCGCGCGCCTCCTGCAGAAACACGAAGTCCGGCCTTTCCCCGATGACCAGCCGCGACAGATCTGTCTTGAACTGCGCGCTCTGGCCTTTTTGCGCGTTCCAGCTCACTATCACTATGCTCTCGGGAACAGTCCGGTTCCGATCCTGGAACTCCGAAATCTTGATGACGTCTCTCGCCTGGCAGGAAACCATCAGGACGACGAGAAAAAGCACGGCCAGCCGAAACGACACCAGCCGCATTTGCCCTAATCCTTTTCTGACGCGGGCTTGTGCGCGACGGAACCTTCCGGCTGGGAAATGCAGGGTCCCCGCAAGGGCTTCCCGTTGCTCTTCGGACATGTCGGGAAAAGGCAGCTCGCCGGCCTCGGTCCACTCCCTGACCTGCTGCTCCGCCGCCCGGCGACGCTCCGGGTCGAGGCCCACATCCCGAGCGACATAGGTCGTCTTCGACGGCAACGCCAATCGAGCGCCGGACGCCTCGATGATCTCCATAAGACGAAGCAGAACGTCCTCACGGATGGCGTGCCACTGGGCCCATACGCCGGTATCGGAATAGCAGACGATCTCCACGGTCAATGCATCGCTGCCAAAGCCGATAAGGCGCACACGCGGCGAGAGGATGTTAGGATGGGCAAAGAAAATGTCTCTGATCTTCACCAGGAAGTAGGAGAGCTGCTCGGGGCTGGTCTCATAACGCAAGCGCAACCTCTGACGGATCCAGAGGCGGCGGGCGTCATTGGAATTGTCGGGCTGGTACTCGGCGAAAGGCGCATAGGGAATGGAGACAGGATTCCCACCCCACCTGCGGAGCCGGGTTGAACGCAGTCCAATGTGCTCCACGGTGCCGAGCACGTCCTCGAACTGGCAGAACTGGCCGATTTTTACCGGCTTGTCCAGATACAGTGTTACGCCCGCGATGAGGTTCTCCAGGGTCGGACCCGCGGCCAGGGCGAATGCCACGCCGCCCACACCCAGGCTTGCGATCACCGCTGCCAGGGGCACTCCGAGATCGCTGATACCCGTTGCGAGCACAAGAATGGCGAACAGCCATGCCACCGCACGACAGCCCACGGAAATAAGATTAGAGTCGAGGCTGTTTTTGTCGATTCTGGGCGACGCATTGATGGTACCCGCGACGGCCGCACCGAGGTTGAGAATCGCCACGGCTGCGATAATGTAGTACAGCGTCACGATGGTAGTGTCGACGACCACATAGGCGGGCCCGACGACGATCAACTGCTGCTCGTAGAATGCGCGAAATCCCTGGGTCACCGGCAGTAACACCAACGCCGTGAAAAAACGCAGCCAGTAGCGTCGTTGCCCGCTCTTGGGGCGGGTCAAGCGGTGGGCAAGATAGAGGAGCAGGAGCCAAACTGCCGCCGCCAGAACCATGGCGATCCATTTCCACCGGGACTGCCCCACGAACCGTTGCTTGACCCAATCCGGCAGGGCGTGAATCCAGCGTGCGGGGATCCAGGAACCGGGCGCATAAACGACGCGTTGGTAAAGTCCTTCCATGGTGCCGGGCCTGTATGCCATATTCTTGGCGAGCTCATAGAACTCTTCGGCGCGGGCCAGGGTACGCGGCGAAAACAGGTACTCCCCGGTCCTGGGTCCCTCCGCAACCCGCGCGATCTCGATCTCGGTACCTGGAATGCGCCAGACTCTCGGTGCACCCGGCGGCAGTTCCGCCATGGCCAGGGCATCCGGGACCTCATGATCAGGAGGCATCACCACGCGGTCGAGCACATCGTTCAGAATCAGCGCCGCCTCCGTCGCCAGCCGCCTGGATCGAACGGGAGGCAGTTGGCTTGCATCGAGACAGGCGACGGCACGATTCTCCGCCACCGTCGTGCCGAGCAGAGAGCTGTCCCGGTGCTCGTAAAAACTCCGAAAAGCCAACTCCATGCTGTCGCGGAAACTTTTCAGTGTCGCTCTGGGGCTCGAGGTATCCGGCGGCGCCAGTGGCATCGGATCGAGTTCCTGGGACTGGGCGCCGGGGATCACCAGAACGGTTAAGACGAAGAGCAGTACACCGTATACGGCACGCAAAGTTGGCGTACCGATCCTGAACATGCTCGATATCGTATCCGCCGTCATGAATCGCCTCATGCACTCAGACCGAGGAAGAATTCCCGAGTCCGAAGCACGGATTATAAGCCGTGTCCCGTGAAGTTTGCCTGATCCCGAGCACCAGACCGGTCATGGGCGCAGATGGTCCGCCACCAACTTCTGAAGACGCCACAAGCGGCTGTCGCGTAGGCGCAGCTTCTCGAGAGCCAGCACCGTCTCCAGCAGGTATTCGGCGCCTGAACCGCGCTCCCCGCAAGCTTCGGCGATGGTGCGGGCGACGACGTGGTCGGGCAGACGGCCTGTATAGCGCTCGGCATTGTCCCGGTTGGCAACGAAGGTCACCGCCGGAACCGGACCGTGGTCGGTGCGCGCCGTCACCCATCGCGGTCGATAGCCGTTGCCCATCAGCTCCCGGCGCCAGATAGCGGAAACTTTGGCTTCCACATTGGGCGCCGCCACACGGTAGACGACGGCCCAGCAGGAGCCGCCTGCGTCCAGAGCCAGCATCAGGTTGGGATTGACGCGATTGCCCCGATAGCGCCTCTGCCACAGGCAAAAGCTTCGATGGTACCCCTGCACCCTGGCGATCTTGCGATCCGTGTACACCAGATCCGGTTTCCACATCAATGACCCGTAGCCGAACAACCAGATATCCTCGCTGCGGCGGCCGGCCAGTGTCTCCCGCAGGGACGCGTCGATCTCCGCCTCACTCAGCTCACCCATGGACTGCGAGCGATCCACGATCGGCTCCGGGAAACGCGCATCGATGAGCTCTCTGGTGAGGTGCGGCGGGTTTCGACGGGAAGTCTTCATCGTACCGTGAACAGCGGGCGCGGCTCAGCGCGACTCGGACAAGCGGTCCAGTCGCTGTGCGATGGCGGCCGCCGTGTCCGGCTGCTCCGTCGCTTTTACGCCGTGACTGTGAAGATAGCGCAACAGCTGACTCCTAAGCTCAGCAGCTTCCGTGCGCGAACGTTGGCGTTCACTCTTGACGCGCTCCAGGGACTCATGGGCACGGTCCGCACGCGCCACCAGGCGTAACCAGTCTCCGGTCTCGCCCTGGGCATCGTCGAGAGTCAGCCCCGCCGCTGCCAGGCCGGAGGCGATCTTCCGATCTTCCTCGATAATCTGACCAGCCAGCACCTCGGCGTCCACAGGACCCGCATCAGAAACATCCGCGTCATCGTCCGGTCCGTCTCGCTCCATTGCCGCCAGTGCGGACTCCAGCTCCAGCAGGCGCGCACCCACATTCTCTTCGTCCCACCTGTCGATATCCGTAAGCCCGGAAGCGGTGAATCTCCGCCTTGCACCCACCCGGCGCCAATCCGCGTCCTGACCGCGTCCGGTGACGAATGACACCGGACCGGCAACCGCCACCAGCAGAAGTAAAAAGGCCGGGTGAACGGCAATCGCAGCCCAGACCGTAACGACCACCACAATCAATAGCGCGAGCTTTGCGACACCTGCCATGGCGCCGGGTCTGCGCGGCGGGGAGGCTTCCAGCCATGCCTGCAGCGCGGCGTGTCCGGCGCGCAATTCATCACGCTCGCGCCTGCTGCCGGTGGAGAGGATGCCCTGCCCTGCACCAGCCTTTCGGCGCTGGTCCTCGAGCCGATGCCGCGTGTCCAGGGAGCGTCCGATGCGCGCGGCCAGCGCCGTATCGATATTCGGCTGAAGCCGGTTCGTCATACTCTGCAAAGCCGCCTGTGCGGCCATCTGCTCTACCTCCAGATCGCATTCCTGCTCCCGAAGATTTCGGATCCGCTCCTCACAAGATTCCAGCGATGTCAGGCGCAGCCGTTGCTCGGCCATACCTTCATCAGTTCCCCCATGGATGTCCGTCATCATCGAGGCCCGAGATCACCGGCGACGACTTCCTTTCTGTTCGGGTTGCGAATCTCCGAGCCCCGGCGAATCTGATAGAAATTGAAGCTGACGCTGATACGCTCACCGGCCTCGCCCTCTTCTTCGGAAAGATTTGGATGCACCGCGTGCACCAGCCACGCGGGGAAGACGATCAACCGCCCATCCAGAGGCTGATAAAACACCTCGTTCCAGGTGTTGGGATGCCGTTTGTGGGCGTCGAAGTACGGCGTGAGAATCTGCGTCTGTGGCCGCGGGTCGGTAAAATAGAGCAGCCCGCAATCGTCCGGCGCCTGCACATAATAGACACCGCTCCAAAGCGCATGGGGGTGGGTATGGTGCCGATTGTAGGCATGCCTGGGGTTGATGTTTGCCCACATGCAGTCGCAAACCGGCTCGAAATCCGGCTCGTAACCGCGCTCATCGTAGATCCCCTGCACCAGTTCGAAGAGCTCCCGGGTGAGCGGGATGAA
>PVMK01120168.1_pt1 | contig 12660 bp, 11 predicted proteins | sample 1853481 | NCBI WGS metagenome assembly PVMK01 (sample SAMN08533507, study PRJNA380276) | Marine sediment metagenome, whole genome shotgun sequencing project.
ACCGCCCCAAAGCGCGGGGGGCAGACTTCAAAGCAAGTTCCGCATTTTATGCATTTCTCCTGGTCAATGACATGGATCCGGCCCTTGCCGCCTGCAATCGCCTCTACCGGGCATCTCCTGTAGCAGATCATACAGGCCTGGCACTTTCCGGATCAATATGGTACGAGTCGACTCACTAAATAATTTGTCTATCTCGTCACGGGTGAAAAATCCGTCGTATTCTTCTTCGTTTTTAAGGCGTGACGCCAGCTTCTCCCTTTTCACTATCTTAATGTAGGGGACCAGCTTTCGAATTTCTTCAAGTTTGGACTTTAATTCATCTTCGTCGATTTCTTCGCCTTGCCAAGTGGTCCTAACTCCTTGATATTTTTTGAAAAATCATCGACAACTTCGGTAAAAAGCATTCCTTCACCGGAAGTCATAAATTCGACCCTTAATCTTGCGGGATTCAGGCCGATGTGCTCCATTATTTTTCGACATAGCAGCACCATGTTCAGTGCATCGTAATTTCCATGGGTAATATAATTACATTCATTCAGGCGGCAGCCACCAATAAATACCCCATCCATCCCATTTGAGAAGGCGCGGAGGACAAATTCCAGGTCGACTCTACCGGAACACATGACGCGAACAAGCCTGATTCAGTTGCATATTGCAGTCTGGAAACTCCAGCCATGTCGGCAGCGCCGTACGCTCACCAATGGCATACAAAACCAATATTCTTGGTTTAAACTCGAGCCTGTACTCATTCGGTCTCAACTCCTTTAAATCGGTTAGGCCCGTTGGGCCGTTGAGCCGGTTGGCTCGTTGCGCCCGTTGGTCCGTTGCGCCCGTTGGGCCCGTTGGTCCGTTTGCCCGTTGAGCCCGTTGGTCCGTTGGGTTCGTTTGCCCGTTTGCCCGTTGGGCCCGAAGCTTTCTCGCTATCGGACAATTTGTTGCTACCGAAACCGGTCAAATCGGTTAACCGGCTAACCGGGCAAACCGGTCAACCGGCTCAACCGGGCTCAACCGGGCTCAACCGACTAGCGCATCAATTTGGCTCAAGAGGTCTTCATCGGTAAAGTGCTTAAGGTAAATCGCCCCTGTTGGACACTTGGCGTTGCAGAGGCCGTCTCCTTTACAGAGAACGGGATTCACCACAGCTTTATTGCCCTGGCGGGTCTTGCGAAACTCGATGGCATTGTAGGTACAGGCTGAGATACATGCCCCGCACCCCATGCACTGCTTTTCAGTCACCTCGCAAACAGACCCCGAGACGGTGACGGTATCATGTGCCAGGAGGGTTACAGCGCGGCTTGCAGCACCATAAGCCTGGTTAATCGATTCCGGTATATGCTTGGGATAGTGAGCCATTCCGCAAAGATAAACGCCTTCCGTACCAAACTCAACCGGTCTTAATTTGACATGGGCTTCTTTGAAAAAATCATCCGGACCCAAAGAGACCTTGAACAATTGAGATATTTCCCGGTTTCCGGCGGGGGGAATCACGGCCGCCGCCAACGCCAGGTAATCGGCATCGATAGCAAGCTTCTGACCTAAAATGGGATCGGTCACGGCCACCCTTAAAACAGGCCGGCCTTCCTGCTTGGCCGCTTGCACCTGGGGCTTATCATCAGGTTCGTAGCGGATGAACTTAACATCGTTATCTGACGCTTCGCGGTAATAATCCTCTGCGAAGCCGTACGTTCTGATATCCCTGAACAGGATGTAGATATCCATCTGGGGATTTATCTTTTTTAGTTTCAGGGCGTTTTTGATAGACTGGTTACAGCATATCCGGGCGCAGTAATTTCGATCTTCCTGTCTGCAACCGACACATTGGATCATCACCAGACTCTGGGAATTTATCAGCTTTTCATCTTCTTTAATGATGCGGTCTTCCAACTCAAGGTTGGTCAATACTCTGTCATCTTCCCCGTACAGGTATTCGGCCGGTTTATATGCCTCCGCACCCACAGCGATGACAGCTGCGCCATGCTTTATCTCGGCGGGCCCTCTTTCAGATGTCACCTTAGTTACGAAATTTCCGACATAACCGGTCGCCTCAGTGATGACGGCCTCGGTATAAACATGGATTAAGGGGTGCTGATAGACCTTGCGCACCACGTCACGTAAATAGGCCTGAACATCCATGCCATCCAGCGTGTAATGGATTTTTCTTGCCATCCCCCCCAGGTCGGTATCTTTTTCCAGCAGGTAAACCGCATGTCCCTGTTCGGCGATGGACAGCGCACAAGTCATGCCGGCGATACCTCCGCCAACCACTAAGGCCGTCTTGTTTACCGGCAGATCAATTTCCTGTAATGGCTGCAACTGGCTGGCGCGTGCCACCGACATCCGGGTTATATCCTTGGCCTTGGCGGTGGCATCTTCCTTTTCTCGAAAGTGGACCCAGGAGCAATGTTCCCTGATATTCGCCATTTCAAAGTAATATTGATTAATGCCCGCCTCGCGCAGCGTGTCCCGGAATAACGGTTCCAGTGTTCGGGGGGAGCAGGCGGCGACCACCACGCGATTGAGCCCCTTTTCCTGGATCACCTCCGCTATGGACTGGGCCGAATCCGTCGCACATGAAAATAGCTGTTCTGTAGCGTAGACAACATTGGGTAAGGTTAAGGCATAATCCACTACGGAAGGAACATCTACCACTCTGCCGATATTAGCGCCACAATGACACACAAAAACACCCACCCTGGCATCTTCTTCCGAGACATCCCTTTCCGGTGGATAAATCCTGGCCTGGGAAAGTTTGCCGCGCCGATAGTCCAGGAGCTCACCACATTGGGAGCCGGCTCCGCTGGCGGAAAAAACCGACTCGGGGATATCCATCGGGCTCTGGAAGGCCCCGCTGGCAAAGATGCCGGGCCGGGTGGTCTCCATCGGATTGGAAGGAATGGCTTTACAGAATCCATGTGAATTGAGCTCGATTCCGAACTTGGCTGCCAGATCCTCATAACCGGCAGGAGGATTCAATCCGATAGATAATACCACCATATCGAATTCTTCCTCCTTGACGCCATCGTCGGGCGTCGCATACCTTACAATTACATTTTTGCTTTGCGGGCTCTCGCCCGCTACCGCGGGGTAGGTTCTGAGAAACCGAACCCCGGGAAGTTGCTCGGTTCTCTGGTAAAATGGTTCGAAATCTTTGCCGTAGGAACGAATATCGTTATGGAAAATCGTACATTCTGCCTCGGCGTCATGGTCTTTTGTTAGAATCACCTGTTTCTGGGTATAGGTGCAGCATACGGCCGAACAATAGCTGTTACTGCCCGGGGTAACCCGCCTGGAACCGACGCATTGAATCCAGGCAATTTTATGGGGATGCTTCATATCGGAAGCACGCAGGATCTCGCCTTCGTGTGGCCCGGTGGCGCATAATAGCCGTTCGAAGTCAAGACTGGTCACCACGTTCTGCAACTTTCCGTAGCCATATTCATTCCTCACCTTAGGATCATAGGGCTCGAGGCCGGGCGACAGAATTATGGCGCCTACTTTAATATCAAACTTCTCCGGCGTTTGTCGAAAATCGATGGCGTCGGTCTTACATACGTTTTCGCAAATACGACATTTCTTCTCTTTAAGGTAAATACAGCTGTCATCAATATATGAGATAAGGGGAATTGCTTGAGAAAAGTATATATGGACGGCTTTATTCTGCGAAATTTCCTGATTATATTTATCCGGGTATTCGACCGGGCAGTATTCCATGCAGGTTGCACAACCGGTGCACTTGTCCTCTATGACGTATCGGGGCTTCTTGGTCAGGCTTACATGAAAGTCTCCTGCTTCCCCTGCTACACTGTCAACTTCAGTATAGGTCAAAATCTCTATGTTCGGATGCCGGCCGACCTCGACCAGTTTGGGTGATAGAATTCACATGGAGCAGTCATTGGTGGGAAAGGTCTTGTCAAGCTGGGCCATGTGGCCGCCAATGGCAGGGTCTTTTTCGATCAGATAAACCTTAAACCCCGCAGTGGCAAGATCCAAAGAAGCTTGAATACCGCTGATCCCGCCACCAACGACCATGACGTCGCCAAAATTTTTGTCTGCCAGACTTTGGCTAAGCTGTTGAATTCTTTCTTCCTGCAATAGTTCTTTTTCCACTTTTTATCACCTCTAAACTGGACTAAATTACTTCTGCGATAATTTCCGTGATGTCTTTAATCTCAAGACTTTCACTGTCCCCCAGGGTTAGCCGGCTTTCTTCAAAATGGGTAATGCAATAGGGACAGGCGGTCACCAGCACCTCGGCTCCAACGTCAACAGCCTGTTCTATCCTGAGGTCGGAGAATCTTTCACCCTTTGGCGTTTCCATCCAAATCCTGCCGCCTCCCCCTCCGCAACATAGGCTGTCTTCCAGCGAATCAGCCATCTCAGTCAGTTCCAATCCGGGTATCTTCTTTAGGACCTGCCGGGGCTCGTCATATATGTCGTTATGCCGACCCAGGTAGCAGGGGTCATGATAGGTCACTTTCTTGCCATACTCCTTGGTGAGCTCAAGTCTTCCTTCTTTAATCAGCTCGCATAAATATTGGGCGATATGAACCACCTCAAAGTTCACCTTAAATTCAGGATACTCGTTTTTGAAGGTATGGTAGCAATGAGGCGAAGAAACCAGGATTTTGTGCACACCAGCATCGATAAACGTTTTGATATTTTCCCGGGCCAGGCGTTTGAATAATTCCTCGTCGCCCGTCTTGCGGATGCTTTCGCCACAGCAATTTTCCTTGGAACCCAGTATCCCGAAATCTACCCCGGCCCGGTTTAGGATATTGACGGTGGCGCGAGCCACCTTTTTTAACCTCGGGTCATAGCAGAGATAGCAGCCGGGGAAATAAAAAATTTCCATCCCCTCGGTGAACGTTTTGACAGACAGGCCTTCGGCCCAGTCCGCGCGCTTATCGCGATCTTCACTCAAGGGATTGCCTTTACCCAGCAGGCTGGCGCCGACGCCGCGCACCGGACTGACAGGCGTCGGGAAAACCCCATATTCCGTGGCAATCCTGCGCAGGGATACCCCGGCTTCAATAATCGCCACTCCCCTGGGGCACTGCCGGGGGCAGTTTCCGCAGGTCGTACAGCGCCACATCTCTTCACTTTCTATATCCGTCAGACCGAACGTCGCCTGCCGGATGATCTTGCGTATACTGAATGATCTAACCCGGTTCCACGGACAAACCGCATCGCATAATCCGCATTGATAACATAATTTGAAGGCTTCGCCACCACTCGCCTTGATAGCATCTACGATCTCTTTATAGTCGGCTAGGTTCTCCACGATCTTTATCAGTCCTCTTATAGACGCTTAGCGACATCTTATCGAAAATTTATTCTCGATGTTACCGCATGTTTTGATATTTCATTGGTGTCAGGTGTCAGTGTTCAGGTTTCAGGATTTAGCACTTCAACTTCCTGACACCTCGTATGAAACTTAACGAATTTGAAAAGCGAACCGCAGAATTGGTTCGGTTTGGACCTCAACCTTGAACCCTGAACCTCTGAACATTGAACCTTTGAACGATTAAAATTGTTTTATTCCTTCTTTGACATTCGGGCAAGAGCATCCATTATTTTCTCTAAGCCGTGTTTGTCTGCCAGTGATTCCAAGCCGACCTCCAACTCCTCCTGCTCTTCCTCTTCATCGACTTCCTCCTCCCTTTCTTCCAAAACCAGGGCATCAGATAGGCACCACTTCACACACAATGGCTCATCTTCGCCTTCACACATATCGCATTTCAGAGGCAGACCGGAGTCGGGTTCCTTGAACTCGTCTCTGGACGGGCAGGAAGCACGGCAGAAGGCACACTCGTCGTATTCCTTGCCGTCAATCGTGTATTTGTCTCGGCCGGCACATTCGGCCGGCGCATAATCACCGGCATACACCGGAACATATATATCTTTAAGGGGTTCACTAATCACGCGAATACGAGCCCGCGCCGGATTATTGCTGCTATATTTCGGCGCTGCGTGAAAGGCCGAGCAGACTAACTCACATGCCCGGCAACCATTGCATTTATCAACGTCAATTTTAATCGTTTTTATTATTTTCTTTTTTTTCTCACCCGTCACGGTCGTACTCCCTTCGCTTTATTCCGGCACTTTTCCCGCTGAGTTCTCTTTGGGAGAAGCATCCTCACCATCCGCCAAAATTCCTCTCCGGATGAAGTCTTCGCTCACGTAATTCAACCCCAATTCATCTAAGGACTCTTTAGTCGGAATGCCGTCGCTATTCCACCCTTTGAATTTGTAATACGTATCCAAGAGCTCCTCTTCAAGTTCGGGGAATCTTTTTTTCCAATGGTCCTCCGGCGGCTTGTCATCTTTTCTGCGCATGCCTCTGCTTATATTAATGGCTCTTACTAAAGTTCGGTACCTTTTGGCGGCTTGGGACAGTTTATCTTCATCCATATCGATCCCGGCACCTGATGAAATAAATTTGGGGTAATTGTGTATATGATATGGCGGCTTCAGGGGAAATGATGACAAACCGGCACACATCCCGAGGGCGTCATCGATATAGTGCATTTTCTCCTGCCAGTCCACAATGTCACAAGACATCTGAGCCGTCGGGTAATATGGATTTGAGTTTTCTCCGCGCAGTTCCCAGTCCAGAAAATATTGCTTGAACTTTTCATCAGGAACCTGGAACCAGTCCTTTACAAACGCTTCTCTATGCTCTCTCTTGGGGTAAGGCATCTGGGGGAACTGTCCTTCAATCTGGGTAATGTTTATCTTCTCGCCGGTCGCATACATGAGGAAATAAACGGGATTCAGCATTGACAGTTTGAGAGGCAGCTGTTCGTGTTTCTTGATATTGTTATGCGCATAGGCTTCGGCGCCTTTGCCAATCTCTTTGGCCGCCCAGTAAGTGCCATTGGCCAGAACATCTCCAATTCCTTCGCGCCGGACAATTCTGTCAAGCAGCCAGTAAAATCTTTCCTCGTTATCGGACGGCATTCCCGGAAAGTCTTTATCGGTTAAAATGCCGTTTTCGTATAGTTCAAGGGCGAAGGCCATAACTTGCGGGGCTGAGAATGCGTCCACGCCATATTCCGTAGCATGTTGCGCGATTTTCAAACCAAAATCCAGGTCTGACATGGCCGCCATGGTATAGGTAAGTTTCGAGAAACATTTCATCATGTAGGTTGGTTTTCCCGGGGGGGAAATTGTTGCCGCGCATTTCATGGGACAGTTATAGCAGCTTATCAGCCGTGTCCGCATATTCTCCAAAGTCTGCGTCCACGCCTTTTTGACATCATCGTTCCAAAAATCTCTTCGGCGCACGCGGGAGTTTCCCCACATGAAATTCTCGGTGTGCCACTTCTCATCATGGGTTTGCATCTCTTGCGGTGACCCAAGCCCTTGTAAGATGGTCATTACACCCGGAATTGGATTTTGATTTCGGAATTTTATATATTCCAGCACTTCGTTGCAAAGCGCCATATATTCGGCCGGTTGTGCAATATTGATGTCCCCTGTTCCGCGAACAACGACGGCCTTTACGCCTTTGTCACCCATGACGGCGCCGATTCCCAGTCGGCTGGCACTGGACCGGCCCTGCTCGATGGAAGCAAAAAAGACCCTGTTTTCACCGGCCAGGCCGATAGCAGCCACCTGGGCCTTGGGCTCCTTTAACTCCTGCCGAATAAGTTCTGCAGTTTCAGTCGCGCCTTTACCCTGCAAATGAGAGGCATCTCGTATTTCTACCTTGTCATTGTTGATCCATATATAAACCAGATCGGGGGACTGGCCGCGCAGGATCACTTTGTCATAACCGGCATACTTCAATTCCGGCGCCCAAAATCCCCCCATCATTGAAAACGCCATCAACTTAGTCTGGGGAGAAATGGTGGAAACAATGGTACGATTGCAACCGGTCGCCGGTGTGCCGCATAAAAGACCGGCGCCGAATATTAAAAGATTCTCAGGAGAAAACGGCTCAACTTCAGACCCGGTCCCACAATATCTTGGCGTTCGTACCCAGCCCCCCCAGATAAAGCTCGGTGTCTCTTGGGTCCGTTGCGACCCTCTCAATGTTTCCACGGGATAGATCAATTTCTAAATTAATTCCTGTTTCAGCGTACCTCATTTTTTTCCCCTTCTATAATTGAGGCAAAAACCCAGACCTCAAAAAATCTCCAGTATTTTCATTAAGTTGTAGGAATTCCGAGATGTTTAATTAATCGTGGGGTGCAGGCACTTAACTAATAACGGCCTTCACCCGTCGGATAGCGGTTGAAATTGCTTAAGATGTGGTTACAATGTAGCTATATTGTAATTATGTGTCAAGGAAAAAGTGTATTTTTTTAAAAAATAGATAGCTTCTAATTGATTTTGGCTTTGTAAAGCCTGAGGCTGTTGGCCACCACCGAAACACTGCTGAAGGCCATGGCCAGGGCGGCCAGTATGGGATGCAGCTGCCGCAGCATGTTTGGCAGGTCTTCAAAAGGGTAGAGAATACCGGCAGCAATTGGGATCAGAATGACATTGTAGCCAAAGGCCCAGAAAAGATTTTGTTTGATGGTGTTCATGGTGGCCCGGCTCAGCTGAATTGCCCGGGGAACACCACTCAAGCTCCCGCTGGAAAGGATAACGCCCGGCGGTCTCTATGGCCACATCGGTACCGGTTCCAATGGCCAAACCCACATCTGCCTGGGCCAGGGCCGGGGCATCATTGATGCCGTCGCCTACCATGCCAACCCGCTCGCCGTTTTTCTGCAAATCTTTTATTTTGGATGATTTGTCCTCCGGCCGTACCTCGGCCAGAATCTCATCAATATTGACCTGGGCGGCGATGGTTGCGGCTGCCTGCTGATTGTCACCGGTAAGCATCACGACTTTTAAATGCTGGTTGTGAAGCTGCTGGATGGCCTCTTTGGATTCCGGTTTGAGAGTGTCGGATACGGAGATCAGGCCGCACAGCGCATGGTCTCTTACCACCACCATAACTGTTTTGCCCTGAGACTGGAGCGCCTCGATCTCGTTGTCCGCGGCTTGAATATCGATACCTGTTTCCTGGAACCATTTGGGTTTGCCCACCATTACAGGATTGCCGGCCACGCCGCCCTGTACACCGAACCCTCCCGAAGCTTTGAAATCCTTGAGCTCCAAAAGGTCGATCTGCCGGGTTTTGGCCTCATTTACGATGGCCTTTCCCAAGGGATGTTCGGAGCCTTTTTCGACCGAGGCGGCCAGTTTCAAAAGATCGTCTTCGGTTTCGAATTGGGGGTTAAGCGGTATGATATCAACCACGGCCGGTTTACCCATGGTAATGGTTCCGGTTTTATCCAGCACAATGGTATTGAGTTTGGTCGCCGTTTCCAGGGCCTCGCTGCTTTTAAACAGGATGCCTTTTTCAGCACCTTTGCCGGTGCCGGCCATAATGGCCGTCGGTGTGGCCAGTCCCAGAGCACAGGGACAGGCAATCACCAGAACCGCTACCAGCCGTATCATGGCGGGCACAAACTCACCGGTTATCCCCCACCACAGAAAAAAGACAAAAAATGCTATTCCAATGATCACCGGCACAAATATGGCTGCCACCTTGTCGGCCAGCGCCTGGATGGGTGCTTTGCTGCCCTGGGCTTCTTGAACCAGCTTAATGATCTGGGCCAGGGCGGTTTCCTTACCGACCCGGGTGGCCGTAAATCGGAGAAGACCTTCACCGTTGATGGTCCCACCCACCACCGTGTCACCGGGCTGTTTGTCAACCGGCAGGGGTTCGCCGCTGAGCATGGATTCATCGACCGCCGACTGACCGTCAAGTACCAGCCCGTCAACCGGGATCCGTTCTCCCGGACGTACAATCACCGTATCACCTACTTTAACCCGGGTTAAGGGGATTTCTTTTTCAATGTTGTTTTCCAGGATCGTTGCAGTTTTGGGCTGCAGACCGATTAGTTTGCGGATGGCGCCACCCGTGCGGCCTTTGGTGCGGGACTCCAGCATTTTTCCCATTTTGATCAGGGTGATAATCACCGCCGAGGTTTCAAAATAGACATGGGCACCCATGGAAGGAAAAAAGAGAACCGCCAGAGAATAAAAGTAGGCCACCGAAGATCCCATGGCCACCAAAACGTCCATATTGGCGCTTTTGTTTTTGAGGCTTTTAAACCCGCCGACATAATAATCCCAGCCGGTGTAAAACTGAACCGGAGTGGCCAGGGCCAGGAAAAGCCAGTTGACCCAGGGGGCATGGCTCCACGGTCCGATGAGGCCGAAATCACGTCCCATGCTGAATACAAAAAGCGGCAGGGCAAACAATACCCCTATAGCAAATTTACGGGTTTGATCTTTAATTTCAGCGTCCCGCACCTTTTGCTCGGCATCTTCTCCGTCCAGACCATCTTCCGGCGGGATGGCACCGTAGCCCGCCTTTTCGATGGCGGCCACAATTTCATCAACATTTAAAACGCCGGGGATATATTCCACCGATACCCTATCGCTGGCAAAATTTACAGCCGCGTTTACAACCCCGGAGGTTTTTTTGTTCAGGGCGCGTTCGATATTGGCCGCACAGTTGGCGCAGGTCATACCGGTGACCGGCATCTCAACTTTGGCCGTGGTCACCGCGTACCCTGCGGTGTGGATTTTTTCGACCACATCCCGCAATTGCAGCAGTTGCGGGTCAAAAGAAACCGCCGCGTTTTCAGCGGCAAAATTGACGTTGGCTTCTGCAACACCTTTAAGCTTTTTAACACCGCGCTCAATATTGGCGGCACAGTTGGCACAGGTCATGCCGGTAATGGGTAGTGTGAATTTTTGCTCGCTCATTTATGCCGCCGGATAATTGATTTCTTTCAGGGTTTCTATGATCTTATCCTCGGTGATCGGCGCATCCCATTCGACGTCGATGCTCTTGGCTTCCGGATTGCCTTCCACTGATTTTATACCATCCAATTCGGTCAGTTCATTTTTAATCGTCATCACACAATGTCCGCAGGAAATATTCGCTATTGAAAAGGTCTTTTTTGTCATTCGATTTTCCTCCTCCGCTTTTAAATTTTAAAAATTTTGACTTAATTCGGCTTGTGTTTGTTGTTAATAAAGTTAGACACGATTGGGTTATGTCAAATCGCTCCTTAACCGTTTCGGTGAAAAAATAAAGACGGTAAACTTTATTTGAATTTTTATACCATATACCCCTACCGGGTATGTTGGATAATTTATGTATTCTGATTTCTAATGTCAAGTATTATTTTTAATGGGTTGACAAAAACAACAATAACGGTTACAAATATTATTAAGTACCCCCTATAGGTATATTCTATCCTGGAGAAAAAATAATGGCCTCATATTTAAAGGACAAAAAGGAAATCATGGTACGCCTGAGGAAATTGGAAGGGCAGCTGAAAGGGATCCAGCGAATGGTTGAAGGGGAGAAATATTGTGTGGACGTGCTCAACCAGCTTTCAGCCGTTGTCGGTGCCACCCAGAAAGTAGCTGCCATTATTCTAAAAGACCATATCCAGGGCTGTATACGAGATGCATTGATCCACGATGAAAGCGTTGACCATCATGTGAACGAATTGTTGACGGTGATCGAAAGGTTCACCAACAAGAAATGAGTTGATGAGCTATCCGTTTGCGGGGTTTGCGATTTGACGATTAGCTTTTGTGTCTTTCCGCAAATGCTCTAAAATCCGAAGATTTTAAAATCTGACCGAAACGTTCCCCATTTTCACTGGTTTTTTTGTAGAACTGCAGACATTCTTTTACAATCAGCAGCACCTGTTCTTCACTGTAAATTCCCGGCAGCTCCTTTGCAAGCTGGGGATGGCGGCCGAGTTTGCCCCCCAGTTGTACCCGGAAGCCTTTGTGGCCCTCAGCAATCGTGCCGGTGGGGCAGGCCTGCATGCATTTCCCACAATACAGACAAAGGTCCATATCAATTTGCGGGCCTTCTTTTTCAGAGTCTAAGGTGATCGCATTTTCCTTGCAGGCATCCACGCATGCTTCACACAGGGTGCAGGGCTCTGCGGTCAATTGAGGTGTGCAGGCACCGATGATGCCGATATCCTTTACCTGAGGTTGTGAGCAGGCATTGGGGCAGTCTGCCAGGGTGATCCTGAATTCATGGTGAAATTTCAGGTCCCCGTTAACGCTTGTTTTGAGAAATCCGAGCAAGTCTTCCGCTTTTAGCAGCCCTTCGATATTCTGCAGCAGTCCATCGCTGACCACCGCCCGGTTCGGACATCCACTCGGCCCGAAACAGGTGTCCAATTGATAACCTTTTATCTCAGCGGCCATGTTGTTCAGATAACGCGCCTGGGTGGCCTTAACATCCGCCAGGGTGATGACCGTCTTTCCGGCTTCCCAGGCTTCTTTTTCGACCCGTGCCCTGACTTTTTTTCGGACGAAAAAGGGGACTTTTTTTATGGTGTCGTCAGCTTCCGAGCTCCACTTCATATTCAGATTTCTTTTTTTCATTCTCACAAACCATCTGCTGCCTGATCAACAATGCTCAGCGTTTCCCGGGCTAATTGGCCGACTGAATATTGGTCAAACTTCCCGTTACGATAGAGCATCAGTTCGAAGGGGTCATCGGCAAGTTGGTGCAATCGAGATATGGCCTCTGCGCCGGCCATTGGGCCTGCGGCCCAGGCCGCGAGACCCCGCAGGATTGGATCACCGGATTCCATATAGGGAATCAGATAT
>PVMK01152335.1_pt1 | contig 12660 bp, 12 predicted proteins | sample 1853481 | NCBI WGS metagenome assembly PVMK01 (sample SAMN08533507, study PRJNA380276) | Marine sediment metagenome, whole genome shotgun sequencing project.
ATGCTGGTCACGTACGGCGGGTTCGATAACAACTATGCCTGCCACCTTTTCTGGGGTGTCAGTTGCAGCAATCAACACTGAGGCGGAGGACACAGAGTTGCCAACGAGCACAGCGGGCCCAGCGGCCAATTCGTCGACGAGAGCCAAATAGTCAGATGCCGCTGCAGCGTCTGAGAGGTCGTCCCAGTCGATCGTTGACTCCCCGACACCCCTCAGATCCATCGTCACTACACGTAGGCCAGAGGTTGTGAGAGTCGGGGTGATGTGGCGGTACACCTTGCGAGAGTCACCCATACCCGGAGCCGCAATCACCAGCGGCCCATCGCCACCAGAGTCGTCGTACGAGATTCGACCGCTCGGGCGATCAAGGAACCGCGTGGTCATGGACTAACGCCCTTCGATAGGTGGTGGGCATCACCGTACCCCAGGAGTTTCACAGACCATTCTGAGGGCACTCATAACCGGCATTGTGTGCGCTGCTTGAAGGCGTGATCAGCCGCCCATAAGTGCCGTTATGTGCGGGTGCTGGAGTCCTTCAGCAAGGTGGTCTCGCCGCGCCAGTAGGTCCAATCTCCGTCCGATTTCTCGTAGGTAGCCACAGCTGAGACTGGAAGACGAACACCTTCGAAACTGTGATAATTGGAGAAATCACACCGCCACGGCACCTCAACAAACCCCCCAGGAATGTCGTAGTGCCTAGTGCTGCTTGCCCGTGTGATCTCACCTTCACTGTCGAGTTCGAAGGTTACGGCAAACTCCTGACGTTCAGCGCTTGTGCGCACTTCAAAGGTGGTGTCGCTGGTGTCGCTCCAGGTCAGGTCCGGCAGAGCCAGCACAAGCTGTGGCATCCAGGGCAACTCAGCGAGGCTACGGACAAACTGCATGCTGAACACTTCGGGGCCTTTCCTCCCGCCCATCGGGACGACTCCCCACAATTTGGTTCCGCCCCATCCGTTCCTGCCGTCATGTCCGTCCTCGGCGACGGCCCACACGCCAGGCATGATTCGGATGTTCGCTTTCCATCGAAAAGCGAAGGGCTGTCTGTCGTAGGTCGTCCTGGCCGTGAACCGCATCCACTTGCCACGGACGTCGATCTCCCCTTCCTGGGTATTGAGGACCCGATCTGGGACCGGAGCCTGAACAGGGACGCAGCGGTTGATCCAACGCCGAACATTTGGGGGCAACGTAGAGCGATCTATGGACACGGTTCTGGGCCTCCCGCCGGTTCTCACCTCAGGTTACTATTCGCGACACCGAATGTTTAGCTCTGCTATAAACGATAGCAATTATGGAACTAGAGGCCAGTGCGGTTGCACCGCGATGGTGTGGCGTGGGAGTCTGCTCGATCAAATGGAAGTCGGGCAGCACCCCCGCCTACTTCACCTCCTAAACCGCTCCTGATGCATGGGCGGCCCGCACCTCGGATCGACCGCGCCTCGTCAAAGGTGTTGCAACGATCCCTCGAATTCACCGCCGTTATGTGCGGGTCCTACTTCCGAGTGAGAGGCCGACTCGTATCAATCGATGATCAGCAGCGTCACAGCCCCCAGAACCAAGACCCAGACGAATACTGCAAGCGCAACATCCCATCGAGATCGTCTCTCCATCTGCGATCACAGTATTCGCTTCTAAGCCACGGACACACCCACATCAGCCGCCCATAAGTGCCGTTATGTGCGCCGGGCACGGCCCCTATTGGGAGTGGTGGACTATGTCACCAAGGATGCGCCAACCGTCACCGTCATCGCCTAGGACGTATGTGTCTGAGAAGTCCCAGACCACGGATCGGTCCGGTCTCCGTGCTATCCATCGGATGGTGGCTATGGCCCCGTTGGGTGCAGGTAGATCAACGTTGAAGTCGGCGATCTCCCAGACGTGTTCACCGGCCTCTGCATTCGAGTCCATCAGTGCGGAGAAATAGTCGGCCTTCTCATCAGGTCCGAACCTGGTGATGGCACCGTTCTTGACCACAAATGAGGGAGCCGAGTAGTAGGCGGCTGCTGCCGGTCCATCGAGCCGGTCGAAACAGTCCATGTACCCATCGAAGAGACTCCTCAACTCTGGTTGTTCCATGGGATCGAATCTATCGATCAAACAGACACTCCACCACGACCAGATGCCGCCCATGAGCGCCGTTATGGGGGCTTATGCCCGATCCATGAAAGGTCGGAGGGGCTGGTGCTAGTTAAACTGTGCGTTCTCGACGAACCCTGAAGAGGAGGGGGTTATGGCTCGTGTGCGATACATGGTCAATGACGTGGACGATGCTGTGGAGTTTTATGTTTCACTTCTCGGCTTTGAACTGAAAGAACAATACGGACCGGCGATAGCGATTCTGACCCGTGGAGACTTGGAGCTGCTTGTTGCCGGACCAAACACATCAGCGGCACGACCGATGTCCGATGGGGCAATACCTGGTCCGGGAGGTGGCTGGTCACGGTTCGTTCTGGAGGTCGATGACCTCGAATCCTGGGTGACGGAACTCGAAGAGAAGGGTGTGGCGTTCAGAAACGACATCGTCGAGCAGGGTGGACGCAAACAGATACTTTGCGTAGACCCTTCAGGAAACGTGGTTGAACTCTTCCAACCCGAATAGGCGACCACCGACTCATAATCGTCACCGCAGGAGCGCATAAGTGCCGTTATGTGCGGGTGCGGGGCGCTCTTATTGAGTGTCGGCTTGGCTTAGTTTGGCTTGCCAGTCGATGGCAGCGTCGGCCCACCATGTCGGGCTTGGTAGACGTTCGCCAAGGGTCCGAGCGGTGTCGGACGGGCCGATGACGGCTGATTGTGCGAGGTTCACGTCGGCCTGGCGGGCTATCACAGCATTTGGGGTGACGTTGAACACAGTGAGGTCCTGACACAGCGTCACTGCACCCGAGTACGTGGTTCGGACGCCCTCGAAGACCGGGTCGATGAAACCGTCGATGACATGGCAGTGCCACATGGCTGCCATCTTCGGCTGCACCATGTCGAACACCAATCCGGCGGCGTTGGCTGGCGTGTGGCCTTCATTGACCACCATTCGGGCCTGTTCTATCGGAAAGCTTGTCAGTTCGGCGAATGTCTCCGCCGGGAGAAATGTCTCGTGGATCAGCAAATCACAACCCTGAGCTGCTTCGACCAGGGTCATTGTTGGTTTGGTGTCACCTGAGAACACGACGCTCTGTCCTGCGTAATCGACCCGGAAACCGACGGCACCGTTGAGTACGTGGATCACTGGGAACGAGGTGATAGTCACACCGTTGCGTTCGTAAATCACTTCGGTGCGGTCATAAGGCACCTCATTGGCAGTGGCCTGAGCACCAGTGGTCGGTGCGTACCCGGCCATAGAACCGTGATCCCACGCCAACGCCTGTTGGATCAGGTCCACAAATTTGGCAGTACCCCGCGCCGGGTCATCCGATGCTCCCCCCCACACCTCGACCGGGTCGAGACGACCCGCCTTGACGTAGCTGCCCATCAGCGTGAGATAGTCGGCAATGTGGTCTGCATGCAAATGAGATAAGAACACCTTTTTCAAACTCGTCACCGGCACCATCAACCCGCTGAAATTCGCCAACGACCCCGCTCCCAGATCGAACACGAAGACATCCCGCTGGTCGTTTCCGACTTCCATCAAAATCGACCCCGCAGCTTGGCTCTTTGTCACCCATGGCAATCCCGACCCGAGAATCGACACCCGAATCTCACCGTCAAGGAGTTCCTCGGTGCTAGGCAAGAACACCTCGCTTCTTTCGATATCGGGCGACCCCACTGAGGGATTAGTAGAAAGAGCGGCAGTACCACCCAAATACGCTGGGACAAACTTCGACATCACAAGACCTCCTATCCCGCAAGCCTACGCACTGTCCTACGTCTCGGGTGAAGTCCCCAAGAACCCACGGACACGCGTACATAACCGGCATTATGTGCGGTTTCTGTCACCCAATCGAGATGGTTGTTCGTCTGTCTTGATGGATGAGTTGACGACATTGTGGAGGCAATCGTGGCAGTGGAGAATTGGAGCAGCCGCTGGTGGGAAACCTCAGTCGTGCTGCTGGCAGTGAACAGCGTCGTATTCGGATTCTTGGCTATAAACAGCGACCGTCCTGAGTGGGCTATCACCATGTTCGTTCCCGCATTCCTACTTCTGGTGGGACTGGCGCTCAGGAGTAGTCAGCGACTCGCAGCGACGATCCTCCTCACGGGCGCAAGCGTCGCTGCCGCACTCTGGTTCTGGATGATCTACCCAATTGTTCTGGCACTGGTCGTCGTGGTTGGCGGATTCAGTAGTGGGAAGATCGGCCCCGAGAGAACCAAACCAGAAGTCGCCGTCGCCTAAGGAGAGCGGACACGGTGTCCCGCATGCGGATAGCCCTACTTGGAGGACCTGTCTTCTTCGTTTCTTGGTTCGTTGGTGCGCAGGTCTTGTGGTTCGCCTCAGGTGGAGTGGTCAACGACGAGTCTGCGCCTAACGCAGTGGGGTATCCGGCCGCTGTGCTCTCAAATCAGGCAGGCGTCAACAGCGGTTCAACCCTGCTCGTCTTGGCGGCAATCAGCCTTCTCTGGTTCGCTGTTGGACTGAGAAACCGAATCAGATCACACGACGGCGGCCGGACCATCTTTCCATCTTGCCAATGAATCACTGGGCCGGATCCCTCAGGCCGCTCTCGATGTGTTGTGAACCCGTTGTCTCACACGGCGTCAAATTCCTGTTGTAGATTCGAACCATGAGACTCACCAAGAACTCGCGACGCCGCAACGTCCTCGTACTTTTCCTGACGTTTCTCGCAGGAACAGTGGTCGCCGGGTGGTTTTGGAGAGAGCAGGTCCGGAGGCTGGCAAGCAACGTTTCCAGCTATGTCCGACGCCGATCTGAGGTCAAGAGTCCCGCGCTCATCATCAACCGGTGGAGTGGAGACGGCAAGGCCGAGCGATTCCACCTTGCCGACAAAGCCAGCGAGCTCGGCATTCGAACCATCATGCTGGAACGAGGCGACGACCTTGAGCAGCTGGCGCACGACGCCATCAGTGCCGGGGCCGATGCAATCGGGATGGCCGGCGGCGACGGCTCCCTGGGCCTCGTCGCAGCGGTTGCAGCGGAACGAGATGTGCCCTTCTTTTGCGTACCGGTGGGCACCCGAAACCACTTCGCCCTCGACCTCGGACTCGACCGCGATGACCCCCTGTCCGCGTTGCAGGCGATCAGCGATGGCGAGGAGATCCTCATCGATGTCGGCGTGATCGGTGATCGGGTGTTCGTCAACAACGTCAGTTTGGGGGTCTACGCCGTTGCGGTACATCAGGAGGGTTACCGTGAGTCGAAGGAGGAGACGCTATTAACGGCGGTTTCAGAAAGTGCGCTCCACGCTGAGAACCAGCCCTCACTCCAGTTCGCCACTCCCGATGGGAACCGACACGACAAGTCTCCCCTGGTGATGATCTCAAACAACAGGTACATCTGGAGCGGTCCACCCGACTTTGGACGTCGAACACGTCTCGATACCGGCCGGCTCGGAGTGGGCGTCGTCACCAATAGCACCTACGTTGATGGGGCCGAATCGTCTTCGTTGGGAAGCGGCCATAATCTTCATGAGTGGGAAACGGGATCCTTCCGGATCGCCTCTGACGACGAGAGAATAATGACGGCAGTGGACGGAGAGGCCCTTGAATTCGCGGCACCGCTCAGTATCAGCAGTCGACCCCGAGGCTTGCGGGTTCTGGTTCCGGCCGGCACCCGACCCGGATACCTGCCTCCAGGCCAAGTCATAGCCGCCAAGCTGCTCGACCTCGCTGTAGTCGGCGGGAACGTCGAAGTAGACATCACGGCTACGTGAGTCGGATGAGCCGATACTTGCAAGCTTGGACGCGATGTTGGGTGAGGCGACCATCGACGCACCGGATCATGCCGTGACCAATCTGGGGGGCACATCAGTGTGGGCTCGCGTGATAGACGAGCTGGATCGCCTTGATCGAGACATATATGCGGCGATTGCCGATGCGCCCACCCGAACACTTGACGAACCCCTCCGCCGTCTGTCCAACTCAGCCAACTATTCAATGATCTGGATCGCAGCGGCTGCCGCAATGAGTATTTGGGGCTGGAGGCCAGGAAGGCGGGCTGCCCTCTCTGGTCTCATATCGATCGGCGTGACCTCAGCGGTCGTCAACCAGGGAGTCAAACGCCTCGCTGACCGGCCCCGGCCTGATCGAGACGGAGAGGACGTCCCAGAAACCCGATTTGTCCATATGCCGGAGTCGACCTCATTTCCATCGGGGCATTCCGCATCGGGATTCGCTTTTGCTACGACGGTCGGGAGTTCCCTTCCCGTTGTGGGTGCGGCTCTCCGGTTTCTAGCTGGAACCGTGGCTTACTCACGAGTCCACACCGGGGTCCACTATCCGGGCGATGTGGTTATTGGCAGCCTGATCGGTGGCAGCATCGGAGGTCTTGTTTCCTGGGTGACCCGTCCCCGCAAGAAGAGCGAGCCGGGCTCATGATCGACCCAGATAGGACGACTACCTGAGAGGTCAATACGAGTTCGAACCACGAGACACTGTCGCCATCGAAGGGAAAGGCAACCTCAAGACCTACGAGTGCTTCCCTCCCGCCCATAGCCGGCATTATGTGCGGTCCGCGACACCCGACCAGGCGTACATAAGTGCCGTTATGTGCGGTCTGTTATCGAATCATCTCGCCAAGGGCTGCGAATCTGAGCATGTGCGCCTGACCGGCGTGAAGCGCATACTCATCGACCATCTTCACCAGTGTGGCCCGAAGCGTTCGCCCGGTGCCATCTCCGATGGAGTCGAGGGACGGCATTGCAGATATTGAGCGGTTCGCCTTATCGACTTCCGAAAAGTACAGACGAAGGTCCTCCTCAACGGTCGAAACCAAACCACCCGCATAATCCTCTTCTCCGTAGACCATCAGGTAGTCGCCTCCGCCGAGTCCCCACGCCACATAGTGATGTTCCATCTGGGTCATGTGGCGGACCAAACCCAACACGGATAGCTCAACGGGCGGGATCGACCAAGCAACAAGCTGCTCCTGAGAAAGATCACGCAACTTCCGAACGAACTCATGACGCTGAAAGTCGTGCCAAGATTCCAAGAACACCCTCGGCTCCGTATGAGGGTCCGGCTCCTCCCAAGCGGAGAAATCCACATTGCTCAGAATCTCAAGGGTCATAGGCGCTCACCCTACGCAGGCGTACATAAGTGCCGTTATGTGCACGGGTGTGCTCTTGAGCGATGGGACCCTTCTCGTCGGCGCGCGCCGAAGAGCCATCCGTCGTTTGGATTCTGGGCAGCCAACATTGATAGTGGATGCGTATGACAGCTCCGAACACTGACGGCGATCGTTCTTCTCGGGTTAGAGGAATCGCGGCCGCCGTGGTCAGAACGGCAAGCGACTACTGGTGGCTGTGGCTGGTAACGGGAACGGTTTGGCTGATCATCTCGATCATCATCCTGCAGTTCGATCGGAGCTCAGCGACGACCATCGGAGTAATCGCAGCGGTTGTGTTCATGGGTGGTGCGATCCAGTCGTTCGCAATTGCGAGGAATGTAGAGGGTGTCAGTTGGCTTTGGTACGTGTTTGGCGTGCTCCTAGCCGTGGGATCAGTGACTTCTCTTCTCTATCCAGGCAAGACGTTTGCGATCATGTCAGTGATCATTGGGACGATCTTCATTCTCACAGGCATCTTTTGGGTCATCAAGGCATTTGCTGTGCGAGGCAGTGATGATATCTGGTGGCTTGGTGCCGCGGCAGGAGTGATTGTGTTTGCCATGGGCGTCTGGCTTGGGGGCCAGTTCATCACGGTTCGAGCGGTGACGCTGAGCGTCTTCACTGCGGTTTGGGCAGCCGTCAGGGGAGTCTTAGACCTTTCCAAGGGGTTCCAGTTAAGAAGGTTGCATGGCCGCCCGTAACCGGCAATATGTGCGGCTGATCTAGGCACACATAAGTGCCGTTATGTGCGGAGAAGCTGAGGATTCAGAGGGTGAAATGCTTGACGATCCGGGATTCTCGGCTTGGTACGACCGAGGCCGGGTCGGCCCCGATATCGAACGGCACTGACCAGCGCTCCACTTGAAGAATCCGTAGGACCTCCAACGGGCTGATCCAATGAATCTGGCTATGTTGGAGGCGCTACAGATGTGAGGCCGAGTTGGAGGGCCGATGGAGTTTGGGCTAACGATTCTGGCCGTCTTCCTTTTCCTGTACGCGGTCTCTTCCAAGCGCCTGAGCCTTACCATTCTGACTGGACCGCTCTTGTTCGCGTCGTTGGGTTGGCTCATGGGTCCCAGTGGTCTGGAGATTCTTGCACTACCGCAAGATCTAGCACTGGCCACGCTTCTGTTGGAGGCCACCCTGGTGATGGTCCTGTTCACCGATGCGATGAGCATAAATACCAGCCGGTGGCGTGAGGGCGCTTCCATACCCTGGCGGCTGCTGAGTATTGGGCTGCCACTCACACTGGTCGCGGGGTGGGGCCTGGCGTTGGTGCTGTTCGGGGGTCTAGAACTGTGGGAGGCAGGCCTGGTGGCCATTATTCTCGCTCCCACTGACGCTGCGCTTGGGCAGGCAGTGGTGTCCAATCCGCGTGTGCCGCAGAGGATCCGTCAAGGCCTGAACGTGGAGAGCGGCCTCAATGACGGCATCGCGCTCCCGGTGTTCATCGTGTTCTTGGAGGCGGCTGAGGTCTCCGAGGCGTCTCTGACTCTCGCTACCTTGCTGGGGGAGATCGCCAAGGAGCTCGGCATTGCATTAGGTGTTGGATTGGTGCTGGGGTGGTTGGCAGCGAGGCTGATCATCTGGGCCAGAGATCGGGATTGGGTCGCCCTCGGATGGGATCAGGTGGCCCTACTAGGGGCGGCGTTTGCCGCCTGGTCACTGGGCGACAGCCTGGGGGGGAGCGGGTTTATCGCCGCGTGGGTAGCCGGATTGATGCTCGGACGATCATTGAGGGACGCCCGGATGACGGAGTTCGCTGAAGGCACCGGTCACATCCTCACGCTGCTCAGTTTCTTCGTATTCGGCAGCTTTGTGCTCGGACAAGCCGTCACGGAGCTGACGTGGGAGTTAGGGCTCTATGCCGTCCTCAGCCTCACGGTCATCCGCATGGTGCCGGTTGCAGTCGCGATGATCGGATCGGGACTGAGAGCGCCATCGCTGCTCTACATGGGATGGTTTGGGCCACGAGGTCTGGCGTCGATCATCCTGGTGGCGACGATCGTCCAGGAGTCCGATTTGGCGGGAGCCCCCACGATCACCTTGATAATGGCGGTCACTGTCGGTCTGAGCATCTATGCCCACGGCGTCACCGCCTGGTGGGGCTCCAACCGGTACGCCGACTGGTACGAGTCGCGTGTCACCCACGACAGTGCTATGCCCGAAAGAGCGGCAGTTCCTGAAGTGCCGGTCTCGAAGAGACTCGGGCACGCAGTCAACCCGGACGAAGGTGACTGAACCTAAGCGACACTTATCGCGGAGATTGGCTGATTCTGGCGGGGTGGTGGTCGCACGAGTCGGAGAAGAGATGTGAGCGACATAGTCACTCGGGTCCAGATAATGCTAACCGTGGCTGACGGCATCGATTGGACGGACGACGGATGAAGCGGCCGGCGCCATCAATCGGCGACCGGCTCGCATCATCGTGGTCCATCAGTCCAGGGCCAGAGCCACTGCTGCCATCTGTTCGAGGTCGAGATACTCGAGTTCCTCGACAGTCACACCGACGAAATCGACGGTACCTCCGGTGAACCTGCCAGGGGTCGTGTACTGCTCACTGACGGCGTCACCGCTGTCGTATCCGATGCATAGGCCATCGCCGGAAAGGGTGAACTTGCCGGGCTGGGTCTTCATTGGCCCCTGGTCGACGACCGTGTCGTTAACGTACAGCTTTGCTGTCCCAAGAGATTCCTGATACTCCCCGGCACCTTCCCTGATGAACTCCATCCCGAGGGTGTACTTGCCGGGTTCCAGTTCGTGCGAAGAGAACTGCTGCTCAGGCTTGATTCCGAGGAAGTTGTACACGTAATGGAGCTTCCGGTCCTTGATGAACAGCGAGTGACCGCCAAACCGCGACCCGTGGGCGAAGATCACTCCAGAGCAGTCGGAATCGGTGATTTCCACGTTGGCCAAGATCTTGTAAGACCGATTTCGAGTGTTCACCGCTACGCCTTCGGGCACTGGTGAGGTGCCGGGGTAGTAGATGAATCGATCCCGGGGCGGCTCTGAACTGGGCCGTTCCGTTGCCAGCATGTCCTTCCCCGACCGGTCATCGAGCGGAAGCGCGAAGTTTCTCTCCGCCTCCTCGAACCAGGTTGCGATCAGCTGCTGGAGCTTCTCGGGGTGCTCCGCGGCGAGGTTCTTCGACTCTGAACGGTCCTCGTCGACGTGGTAGAGCTCCCACTCGTCTTGGTCGAAGTTACCCTTCTCGGTGAAGGGCGCATGGATGGCGGACGCCTTCCAACCGTTCTCCCAGATCCCTCTGGTTGAGAACATCGCGTAATACTGCCGCTCCTTCTCCGTGGGGGCATCAGGCTCGGCGTCGAACGAGTAGCGCATCGACACCCCGGAGAGCGGGTACTGCTCTACGCCTCGATAGGTGTCCGGCATCTCGAGGCCGCAGACGTCGAGGATTGTCGCCACGATGTCGACGGAATGATGGTATTGGTGGCGAATCTCACCACGCGCTTTGATGCCCTTGGGCCACGAGATGACAAGCGGGTCACAGGTGCCGCCTGAGAACTGCGAGTACCGCTTGAACATCTGGAACGGCGTCGAGAATGCTGCCGCCCACCCCGTCGGGATATGGTTGTAGGTTTCGGGTCCACCGAGCTTGTCCAGGTACGTCATGTTCTCGGCCATGTCGTCGGGGTAGTTGTTGAAGAACTTGTTCTCGTTGACCGAGCCGGTTGGGGTGCCTTCTCCGGACGTGCCGTTGTCGGCGCAGTAGAAGATCAGTGTGTTATCGAGTTGCCCACTCTCTTCGAGGTAGTCGATGATCCGCCCAACCTCAACATCGGTGTACTCCGAGAAGGCGGCGAACGCCTCTGCCATCCGAACGAAGAGCGCCTTCTCGTCATCGCTCAGCGAATCCCATGGCAGTACCGCATCGGCTGGGTTGGCCATCTCCTCCGGGATCGGGTTCAAGGGTGTTAGCTCCGTGCCCTCGGGCAGGACGCCTCGTTCGATCATTCGCGCGAGGACCCACTCGCGATAAGCCTCGTAGCCACCGTCGAACATCCCCTTGTACTTGTCGATGTACTCCCGGGGCGCGTGATGAGGTGCGTGGTTCGCTCCCGGGTTGTACCACATGTACCAAGGCTTGCTGGGGTTGGACGCCTTCTGATCCCGAATCATTCGGATCGCCTGATCGGCGATGTCCTTGGAAAAGTGATAGCCCTCCTCGGGGCCGTACGGCTGGTCGATGAAACGATTGTCCTCGACCAGATCCGGGCACCACTGATTCGTTTCACCTCCCAGAAAGCCGTAGAACCGGTCGAAACCCATCGCCAGCGGCCAACGCTGTCGGCTACCACCCGGTGCAACGTCCTGCTCCGGCACATTGTGATTCTTGCCAATCCAGAAGGTGCTCCAGCCGGCATCCTGGAGAAGCTGAGCCACAGTGGCGCACTCATCGGGGATACGACCGTGCCAGCCCGGAAAACCATTCGCTGTCTCGGTGATGCAGGCCATGCCGTTGACATGATGATTGCGTCCGGTGAGAAGGGTCGAGCGTGTCGGCGAACACAAGGCCGTCGTGTGCCACTGGGTGTAACGAATACCCTCATCGGCCAGCCGCGCAAGCGTTGGCATCTCGACCCCACCTCCGAACGGCTCCCACACAGCGAGACCCGTGTCGTCAAAGAGAATGACCAAGACGTTCGGTGCATCCTCGGGTGCTGTTGGCGGGGTGTACGGTCCCCAGTCGGCGACCGAGTCGTTCACGTCGAGCTTGATAACACCCTTGAAGTCCTTCGGTTCCAATCCCATCGCAACCCTCCATTATCTCGTTGACAGCCGCCGTTGCCGGCCAACGCAACCTACACCACTGAGTGAGCCATATGCATCAGATAAGTGGGGGCAGGTGCATCAGCGGGTGGAGGTAGGCCAGCCCGGCAGTTTGTTCCCTCCTCCGCTCCGCTTTCCCGGCTCACTCCCCTCTACAACCGCCCAACCCACTCTCCCGCGAATCAACCCCTAGGCCAACGGTTTCCCTGAAGCACCATCGCACAAACCACCAACCCGGACAGTGCGGAAGGATGCGGAATCGAACGGACGGACGAACGACGGGGGGAAGGGCGGGGACCCCGGCGGGGAAAGAAGGGAAAGAGGAATAGGGGGGTACTCCCCCCTCTACAACCGCTCAAACCACTCTCCTGCGATTCAGACCCATCGACGGACGCATCGACGAAGCTCCACCTGACCGTTCACGGACTAGGCGTCGGCGGAAGGATGCGGAAACGACCAGCAGGGGAGGAGGCGGGCAGCTCGTCGCTGGCAGACTTGTTGGGTGGGTGGATGTTCTGTTTTTCTGGGTGTTCAGTAGGCGACCCATTGGCGTTTTGGGGGCATGGTGATGAGGTGGTTGGCGGCGAGGGCTAATGCGATGGCTTGGGCGTCGTGTTTGTCGGGGTCGTGGGCCATTCGGTGTCTACCGAATGGAC
>PVMK01160191.1_pt1 | contig 12660 bp, 13 predicted proteins | sample 1853481 | NCBI WGS metagenome assembly PVMK01 (sample SAMN08533507, study PRJNA380276) | Marine sediment metagenome, whole genome shotgun sequencing project.
GGGTAATCGACGTCGCCGAGTAGTCGATCACGACAAAATCCGCTTCCTTGCCGCCGATGAAATTTCCGATCTTGTCGTCAAGATAAAGCGCCCTGGCGGCGCCCAGGGTCCCAAGGTACAACGCCCTGAAACCCGGTAATGGCTGCCCCTGAAGTTGCAGCACCTTATGCGCTTCGCTCAGGGTTCTAAGCATGTTCAGGCTGGTGCCACCGCCCACATCCGTGCCAACTCCGGTACGAATGCCTGAGTCCTGTGCAGCGCGCAGGTCGAACAGGCCGCTGCCAAGAAACAGGTTTGAAGTCGGACAAAATGCAATTGCCGCTCCGAGTTTCGCCAATTGGTCCGGTCCTGATCATCGAGGTGCAGGCAATGGGCGAAAACCGATCGCTCACGGACCAATCCCAGTTGCTCGTAAACATCAAGATAACTGCGACTCCAGGGAAACTGTTTCGCAATCAAATCGACTTCGTCGTGATTTTCCGCCAGGTGCGTATGCACATGCACATCGGGAAACTCAGCCGCCAGTTTGCCCGCCGCCTTTAGCTGCTCTTCGCTGGAGGTAACCGCGAACCGCGGCGTAATCGCATAAGCAAGACGGTTCTTGCCGTGCCACTTTTCAATCAGTTTCCGGCTATCCGAGTAGGCAGACTCCGGATTGTCCCTGAGTGTTTCCGGACAGTTCTCATCCATAAGAACCTTACCCGACAGCATGCGCATATTGCGCTTGTCTGCCGCCTGGAAAATTGCATCTACCGACTGCGGATGTACGGTCGGGAAACACCAAAGCCGTCGTCGTACCGTTGCGCAGCAGTTCTTCAACAAAAAATTCGGCGACCGCGTTTGCATGTTCAGCATCGGCGAATGCCTCCTCCGCCGGATAGGCATAGCGCACCAGCCAGTCGAGTAATTGCTCGCCGTAAGACGCGATGATGTCTACTTGCGGAAAATGTACGTGGCAGTCGATGAACCCGGGTACGATGAGTTTGCCGCTGTGGTCAATGAATTCGATATCGTCGGCAAGTCCCGGGCATCAGCGTTTTCGCGTCGCCAAGCGCGACGACGTGGCCATCCTTGACCAGCAGCAGTCCGTCCGCAAAGTATTCTACGGCTGCTGATTCGTTTCTTCTCCCCCGGGTCTTCAAGACAATGCAAGATCGAGGCGCGGAATGCCTTCCTGTCAGCCATGATTACTAAGGCGCCTCCAGTATCAGCGGATCACCGAGTATGAACTCTTCGCAGTTATCCTTGGCAGGCAGACGATCAACGATAAGGAATTCCTGCCCGGCCTCCATTGCGATCATTGGCATGTGCCAAACGCCTTTATGATAATTAACGCCCTGCGTGCCATTGGTCACGAACGCGCGCAGTTCTGTCGCATTGACCGCCTCGCCCGCTGGAGCAACAACAACGATGAACGAGAATGGCGCCAACGGAATGAACGCCTGGCTGCCATGCGGATGACGTTCCACCATGTCGAAGCGATGCGGGAAGACTGCCGGCGCCCTGCAGCGCGCAATACTGATCGCCGTCCGTCCCCCGGCCGATTCGACATCGATTTTCGCAAGGTCATGGAAACGGTCGAATCGTCCATCGTTCATGGCCGCCTTCGCTGCCGTTGACGCATGAATGACATCGCCATATGGCGCGAATCGCTCAGACGTTATTGGCACCGGCCTGAGGACGGATTCACTCACGCCGAATTATTCCCAACCGCAATTTTTCCGTACAGGCGAACGCGGCTGATGCCACCGTCCGGAAATATACTCAAGCGCACATGCGATACGGCACCGACGTCCTGCAAGGCCTCTGCGAAAATGTGCTGCTTGTCCATATCGAGCTTGCTCTCGGGCAGCAAAACCGGCCATTCCGCGCCTGCTGACTCCAGGTCATCCGCGTCAGCGACCAGCGCCGCTCGCAGCTCGGCCCGGTCCGGATAGTTCCCTTTAAAGTGAGCGGTATCGATTTCGACTTTTTCTATGTGGCCTGGATGGCCGAGCCGCAATACGACCCAATCGTTGCCCGGAGTGCGACGCCGCGCAGTTTCCCAACCGTCTCCCATATTGACGCCGCGACCGGCGAAATTGAGATTGTGCTTGCTGCCATAGTGCTGATCGCTGCAAAGAATCGCCCGGCCGCCGTGCTCAATCGCGAACAGGTCGATGACCTCGTTCCTGTCCACCTGATCCCAGTCAGGACGAACTTCGCCGTAAACCCTGAGCCTGGCCACTCCACCGTCGGGATAGATGTTCAGGCGCAGGTGTGTGAACGCGTTGTCGTTTTCAACCGCTCGTAAATGATGCGCGTCCCCCTGCAGGTCCACGGCCGGCAACAATTCCTGCCACCCGGCATTCTTGTCCGGAACCGTCGCATCACTCACACAGGCGTCAATTGATGCCGACGGCGGGTAGTTTCCCGTGAAATGGCTGGTATCAATGTCAAAGCCGTGAACGATACCGGGAATCCCCAGGCGGATTATGCAGTGGTCGTATCCTTCCGTTCGTTTGCGTCGGCTCTCCCAGCCATCCATCCACTTGCCGTGATCGTCGTACTTGTCGTCGATAAAAACCGGGTCCTGGGGTTCGATCAGCCGCTCTTTTGCCGCGAAGAATTCGTCGGTGGCATAAACGACGCTGCTGCCAAGCCGTGGTTGCTCAAGCCTTACCCATGCGTGGAAGGGGTTTTGCGATTGATCTGTCATGGTTTGTCCATAGTAAGGATAGCTCTATGTGCCTCTCGTGAGCGGCGCTTAGAGATACCCTCCAGCCGCAATTTCGCGATCTTGTGTATCTCGGCGATCGCGGTTGCAAATTCAGTTTCCTTGTCGTGCTGCAGTCGTCTTGCGAACGCTTTGAGTATGTCGCTGCGATTACTGTGCCTCACTGCCATTACGAATGGAAAACCAAATTTTTCCTTGTACTGTTTATTCAGTGATTGAAACAGCTTGTATTCTTCGGGCGTGCATTGTTCGATGCCGGCAGACGACTGCTCTGCAGTCGATTCCTCCGTCAGGTCACCGGCGATGGCCGCTTTTCCCGCCAGATCCGGATGGGCGCGAATGAGTGTCAGCTTACGATCATACGACGCTTCGTTGACGCAGCTTGCAAATATGATCGCCAGATTATTTGCATCCGAAATGTCGGCGGCCGTGGCATAAGTTTCTTCCGCCACCCAGGCAGAGTGTTCGTAAATTCCGCCATAACGGTCGACAAACTGGTCACACGTCTCGCTCATTATTGTTGCACGCGGCCCTGGTACCAGGCATCGATCAGCGCCCGCTCCGCTTCGCTGATCTGAGTCAGATTACCAATCGGCATCGCCTTGAGCACCACAGTTTGCTGGTGAATGCGCAGTGCCTCCGAGACGATTTCCTCATCGGTGTCCAGCACCACACCGGACGGCGCAGCGGGGAACGCAATATGCGTAGGATTCTGCGAATGGCAGGTCGTGCAGCGACTCTCAATGACCGGGCGAATCATCGAGAGCGTCACAGTCTCGGTGGTCGCGGCACGGGATTTAGGCACGATGGCAGCGGCGACCAGCAGCAAAATAAGGCCCGCAACGACAATCGGTACTGGCGACGTCTTGCCTTTGTGTCGCGCGACAAAGTAGACGCGTATCAGCGCCCCGGCGAGTGATATCGCGACCAGGATCAGCCAGTTGTACTCATGCGCGAAGGTCATAGCGTAGTGGTTGCTGGTCATGACGAACAGCACCGGCAACGTGAAATAGGTGTTGTGCACCGATCGTTGCTTCGCCTTGATGCCATCCTCGGGATTTGGCGGCTGCCCCAGGGCGGCCGCGTCAACCATCCTGCGCTGGCCCGGAATGATGACGAAAAAGACGTTCGCAACCATGATCGTTCCAAGCACCGCGCCGAAGTGAATATAGGCGCCACGACCGCTGAACAACTGACACAGGCCATATGCGAGCAGCGTAATCAACACCAGGAGTACGGCGCTGAAGGCATTATCGTTTTTGCCAAGCGGCGTCTTGCACAGCAAGTCATAAACCAGCCAGCCACCGACGAGAAAGAGTACCGCGATACCGATCGCAGCCGTCGCTGTCAGATCGGCGACCGATCGATCAACGAGGTAAACCTCGGCGCCGTACCAGTAGACGAGGATCAGCAGGAACATACCCGTTATCCAGGTGGTGTAAGCCTCCCATTTGAACCAGTGCAGGGTCTCCGGCAGGGTCCGTGGCGCTACGCGATATTTCTGTGCATGATAAAAACCGCCGCCGTGCACCGACCACAATTCGCCGCCAACGCCTTTTTCGTCGTCGCCAGCTTGTTGCGGCGCATCGAGATGATTGTCCAACCAGATGAAATAGAATGACGATCCGATCCAGGCGATGCCGGTAATGAAATGCGCCCACCTACCGAGGATGTTCAGCCAGTCGACGATGTATGCTTCCATCTGATGAGTTCGCGGTTAAAGTACGTGCACGTTCTTTATCGTTTGCTTCTTTGGGTGCTCTGTCATTGTCCTGCTTTGCCGCCCGCGGCCGCATCCCTTACGCGCAATAACTCGGCGGCAACCGCAACCGCAATGTCTGCCGGTTTCTTGCTCGCAATGCCCGAAACGCCGATCGGGCAGGTCAGGCGCTTGAGCAGGAACCCGGACATGCCCTGTTTGCGCATGGCTCGTTCGAAGCGACGCCGCTTCGACACTGACCCGATCAGTCCGCAGTAGGCGAAATCCCCACGCTGCAACACCTGCTCGCAAATTTCGTAGTCGAGTGGATGGCTGTGTGTCAGGACCAGGTAATGCGTGCCCGGCGGCATCGCCAGCTACCTCGCGTGCCGGGTTCGCGGATTCCACTGCGGTAACGTTTTCCGGCAACTGCGCCGGAAAAATATTTCGACGGCCATCAATCCAGCGAATACGGCAATCGAGTTTCGACAAGACCTCGACTGTCGCCGCGCCAACGTGCCCGGCGCCGAATAACGCGATGTGAAAATCAGTTTCCAATACGGGCTCCAACAGGAAATCGTCCAGCAGCTGCGCACCACCATTATCGATTATTATCTGCCTTGCAGCTGCAATTACGTCCCCCGGGCAGCTGACTTCGTCGGCGGAGTGAATGCAGCGATCCTCTGTGACCAGGTATTTGCCGGTCCCTTCCGTGAGCGGCGTGACGACAACGACAGGCCGACGTTCGTCATGCAGCCGCTTTAGCTCCCTTGAGCCACGCAATTGACGACGACGCAACGCGCTCAAACAGGATATCGACGACACCGCCGCAACACTGGCCGCAGTTCGTGCCCAGGGGGAAACGCCGTTGCAGCCGCTGACCGCCATAGGCGCCCGTATCCTGCATCTGTTCAACGGCGATTTGCGTGCACTGATGCTCGAGTTGCCCGCCGCCAATCGTGCCAATCGTCTCCCTGGCCGTGACGATCATCTTTGCGCCGATTTCGCGCGGCGCAGAGCCGCGCACGCCGGCAACCGTGACGACGCTGCAGCACCCAGCATTGCCGACGAGACCGTGCAGGTCGTCAATCCATTGATTCATGATGCGGACCTCTGCAGCAGCACGGCATCGAGGACTGCTTCCGGTGTCGCCGGCGCCTGCAAGCGCGGCATCATCTTATTGCCGGAGACGCTCGCAACGGCGTCACGGATCGCATGAAAAACGCTGAGACTGAGCATGAGCGGAGGTTCGCCGACCGCCTTGGAGCGGTGAATCGTTTCCTCGCGGTTGGCCGCTGATTCGAGCATGCGTACGCGAAAATCGACGGGCAGATCTGAACAGGTGGGAATTTTGTAGGTCGAGGGCGCATGTGTCTTCAGTTCGCCATCAGCGTTCCACCACAATTCCTCGGACGTCAGCCAGCCGACGCCCTGGATGAAGCCACCTTCGATCTGACCCATGTCGATGGCCGGGTTCAGCGACTTGCCGCAGTCGTGAAGAATATCGACGCGTAACACCCGATGCTCGCCCGTCAGCGTATCGATGATGACCTCCGCTACCGCCGCACCGTATGCGTAATAGAAAAATGGCCGCCCACTGAATGTCGAACGGTCGTAATTGATGCGTGGCGTGCGGTAAAAACCGGTCGCCGATAGAGACGTTCTTGCAAACCAGGCCTGGTGAATCAACTCCTGGAACGTGACTCGTTTATCACCGATTTGCACCTGGTTGTTTTCGAACACGACTTCATCTTCTGCGACAGAATAATGTTCCGCGGCAAATTTCCTGAGGCGACCTTTGATCGTACGCGCGGCAGCGTGCGCCGGATTGCCGTTCAGGTCGGAACCGGCCGATGCCGCCGTTGCCGAGGCATTGGGCACTTTGCTGGTGTCAGACGCCGTGATCTTGATTCGGTCGATATCGATCTGCAGTTCTTCGGCAACGACCTGGGCAACCTTGGTGAACAGGCCCTGACCCATTTCCGTGCCGCCATGATTGAGATGCACGGTTCCATCTGTGTAGATATGCAGTAGCGCCCCGGCCTGGTTCAGATGCGTCGCGGTAAAGGAAATGCCGAACTTGACCGGCGTCAGTGCGATTCCCCGTTTGACGATTTCGTGTCCCTGGTTGAACTGTCTGATCTCGTCGACGCGGCTTCGGTAGTCGGCGCTTTTCTCGAGATCATCGACGATTTCGTGAATGATATTGTCGTCAACCGTTTGCAGGTACTGTGTCGTGTCTCGTTCACCGATACCGTAGAAATTCTCACGGCGAACGTCGAGCGGATCTTTATTGAGATGTCTTGCAATCTCGTCAACGACGCACTCGATGCCGAACATGCCTTGTGGCCCGCCAAAGCCGCGAAACGCCGTATTCGACACCGTGTTGGTCTTGCAGCGGTGCGACACGATGGTTACGTTTCTCCAGAAAGTAGGCATTGTCACAGTGGAACATCGTGCGGTCATTGATCGCGCCCGACAGGTCGGCGGACATTCCGCAACGCGATGCAAACATGAACTCGATGCCTTCGATCCTGCCGTTGTCATCAAAACCGACCTCGTAGTCGATCTCGAAGTCGTGGCGCTTGCCGGTCATGAGCATGTCGTCATCGCGGTCGAGGCGAAGCTTGCAGGGCTTGCCGGTTTTCTGCGCCATCAAACCCGCGATGCAGGCAATAAGTGCCGGTTGACTTTCCTTGCCACCGAAACCGCCGCCCATGCGGCGACATTCCACCACGACATCCTTCGATTTCTTGCCGATCGCGGCAGCGACGAGATGCTGTACCTGGCCCGGGTGCTGCGTGGAACTGTAAACAAATAAATCGCCGTCCTCGGCCGGCATTGCCATCGCAATCTGTCCTTCGAGATAGAACTGGTCCTGTCCGCCGAGACTCATACTGCCCTGCAGGCGATGTGCCGCACTCGCGATGGCAGCGGCACTGTCGCCCCGTTTGATTGAAGCACTCGGCAGGACGAACGAGCCGGCCTCAACTGCCTTGCGCGGATCCAGAATCGGCTCAAGATCCTTGTATGCAATGTTGGCAAGCTTCGCCGCCTTGCGCGCCTGGTCGACCGTTGTCGCGGCAACTGCGAATACCGCCTGGCCAGCGTATTGCACCAGGCCAGGCGCAAATACCGGATCATCGGCGACGACGTGCCCGCAGTTGTTGGCGCCTGGAATGTCGTCGGCAGTCATTACATCGATCACGCCCGGCGCCGCGCGCACCGCGCTGAGGTCAATACTGCGAATTCGAGCATGCGCTTTGCTGCTCATGCCGACGGCCAGGTGCAGCAAGCTTTTAGGTTCCGCAACGTCGTCTGTGTATACCGCCTCGCCGCTGACATGCAGTTCAGCGCTGTCATGCGGAATCGGCGAGCCGACCGCGCCCACGATACCCGAGCTGCTCTCGTCGCGCGTGCCGCTAGCGTCCATAGCTGTATAACCTTTCGTCAGCGGCGTCCGTGGTATCGATATAGAAGCGTCGCAGGAGATTGCGGCAAATGTGCTGGCGATACCCGGCCGTCGAGCGCATGTCTGATAGCGGAGTAAAATCTTTGCTGAGCGCGTTCATGGCTTCATCGAGAAGCGCTTCACTCCAGGAATTTCCCTGCAGTGATCTTTCACATTGTTCCGCGCGCTTCGGTATTGCCGCCATACCGCCGTAGGCGATTTTAATGTCCGCGACATTACCGTCATCGAGCACCAATTGATAAGCGCCGCAAACCGCGGAAATATCCTGGTCGAATCGTTTCGACACCTTGTAGCTTTCGATCTGTGCGCCATCGAGCGGCAACGGGATCAGGATCTTTTCGATAAATTCGCCCGGCTTCAACGCCGTTTGCTGATAATCAAGGAAGAACTCATTCAGAGGCAGCCTGCGACGGTCGTCGCCTTTCCTGAGTACCAGGCTCGTGTCCATGACCAGTAATGCCGGCATCGTGTCGCCAATCGGTGAGCCGTTCGCGATATTGCCGCCGAGCGTTGCTGCATTTCGAATCGGCGGCGACGCAAATCGCAAAAACAGTTCCTCGAGCGATGGGAAGTGCTCGATGATTAGTAGCATGGCGTCAGTTAATGAAACTGCCGCGCCGATCTCCAGGTGAGCGTCGCCAACGTGTTGCAGCCGCAACTCGCTAACGTTGCCGGTATAAACCACAACATCGAGCTCTTTATGCTGCTTGGTCACCCAGAGCCCTACATCTGTGCCACCGGCGAGAATCGTCGCCTCCGGATATTCGCCGAGCAAACGCGCCATCTCATCGCTGTTTTGCGGCGCGAAGAATTTTCTGCCTTGCAACTCGACTGCCAGTGAGCGGTCGCTTTTCAGCGAGTTCAGTAAATCGACGCGGCTTTTTTCGGCACCGCCAACCGTGACTTTCGCAGCATGCGGCTCGAGCAACCAGCCCCCTGCCTTCTGCCGTTCGCTGTAATCGCTGTACATCCTGTTGGCCGCTTCGATGATTGGCCGATAGCCAGTGCAGCGGCAAAGGTTGCCGGCCAGTGCGTCATCGATCTCACGGCGGCTCGGCGTCCCATTGTTTTTGTATAGCGCGAACATCGACATGATGAATCCGGGTGTACAGAATCCGCATTGCGAACCATGCCAGTCCACCATCGATTGCTGCACGGGATGCAGACTGCCGTCCGCGCCGCGCAGGCTTTCAACCGTTATTAACTCCTTGCCATCGAGCGTCGGCAAGAACTGGATGCAAGAATTGACGGCACGCACCTGCAGACGTTTGCCCGTTGCATCGACCTCTGCCAATGCAACCGTACAGGCCCCGCAATCGCCTTCGGCACAGCCCTCTTTCGTGCCCATTTTTCCCAGGTCTTCGCGCAGGTACTGCAGAACCGTTCGCGTCGGGTCAACCTGCGGCAATTCAATCACTTCGCCATCAAGCACGAAGCGGATCGAGGACTGCGGCTCGCTGTTCATGCTAATCCGGGCTAACTGCCGCGATAGGTCGAGTAGCTCCACGGCGATACCAGGAGCGGCACGTGATAGTGGCTATCGTCGGCCAGCGACACACGGATCACCACATCGTCAAGAAACGGCGGATCGGCCAGCCGGTTGCCTGACGCCAGGAAATATTCGCCGACGGAAAATTCGAGTTCGTACCGCCCGGCTTTGAATGCTTCTTCGCCGAGCAGCGGGCTGTCAGTCCGGCCATCGTCGTTGGTAATCGCCGTCGTTATCAGCTTGCGGCCACCGTCGAGCGAATAAAGACTTATTTTAATGCCGCCGCCAGGCACGCCATTGGCTGTATCGAGTACGTGAGTTGTTAGTCGGCCCATCATTTCCCCTGGCGGTAGTATTAGCGCCATATTAGGCGATTTCGGTCGATTTCGCCTGATACCGTTCCCGGGCGCCATTCTGTGGAGATGAGTTTCAACAGGAACCGGTGGAGCGGTTAGGCCCCTGCTGTGTTAGTTTGCCTGTCCTGCATTCGCCTGTCTTGAATCCGAGGGGGTGACCAATGAGTAGAAACGAACTGACCCGGCGTTTTTTTCTGCAAGGGTCCGGGAGCGTCGCCGGCAGCACACTACTGAGGGCCGGTATCCCCGCCTTTGTCGCGCTATCGCAAGCGGCCTGCTCGGCAAAAGAGGCGGGTGCTGCCTTCGAAACACTCTCTGTTGACGAAGGGCGGGAGCTGGAAGCGATTGCGGCGCGTATTTTACCAACGACTGATACACCGGGTGCCCGCGAAGCCGGCGCAATATGGTTCATCGACAAGGCCTACGGCTCTGTTTATGCCGACTACCTTGCGGCCGACCGCGCGCTGCTCGCTGACTTTCAGTCCGGCGTCGCGGCCGCATATCCGGGTGCCGAAAATTTTTCCGACCTCGATGAAGCTGACCAGGACGCGTATCTGACGAGCCATCAAGAGACGAAATTTTTCAACAATATTCGCTTTATGACGCTGGCTGGCGTCTTTGGCATCGCAACCTGGGGCGGCAATCGAAATGACATAGGTTGGAAACTTGTCGGCATGGATGGTCCACCCCATGCCTGGACCTCACCATTCGGCTACTACGATGCCGAGTACATGGAGGCACAGAAGAATGGCGAATGAAAACCAGGTGACATTCCCGATCGATGAGCCGGTCGACTTCGTCATCGTAGGATCCGGCTCGGCAGGCGGGATCATCGCGAAAGAGCTTTCGACCAACGGCTTCAAGGTCGTCGTACTCGAACAGGGGCCGTTTCGCCGGGCGACAGATTTTACGCATGACGAATTATCAGTGGAAAACCTGGGTGAGTTGACCGGCGGCGATCATCGTAGCAATCAACAAACATTCAGACACGACGCAAACGAAGTGGCTGAAGTTCGGGCAACCCAGCCCGCCTACTATGCACAAACTGTCGGCGGCAGCAGCGTGCATTTTACCGCCAATTTCTGGCGATTACGTGAACTGGACTTCAAAGAACGCAGCATGCTGGGTTCTATCAGTGGTACCAATTTCGCGGACTGGCCGATCAGCTATGCGGAACTTGAGCCGTATTACACCAAAGTCGACTGGGACATAGGCTTGTCCGGCGCGCCCGGCCCGAACGATTCGTTCAGGTCGAAGCCATTTCCAACGCCGCCAATCCCTATCAAGTCGTCGGGCGTGCTGATGGAGCGCGGCGCAAAGAAACTGGGTTGGAATGCGCAGGTGGAACCGCTGGCGATTCTTTCGAAAGCACATAACAACCGGCCAGCATGCATAAACTGTGGTTTTTGCATGGGATTTGGCTGCGAAGTCGGCGCGAAATCGTCGACGCTGGCCGCAATGATTCCGCTCGCGCAGGCAAGCGGCAACTGTGAGATCCGGGCCGAGTGCGCTGTATTTCGGCTTGAGTCCGATGATCAGGGCCGTGTACATGAAGTATTTTACTACGACCCGGACGGCAACGAGCGCTCGCAAAAAGCGCGTGCGGTGGTCCTGTCAGCAAATGGTGCTGAAACGCCCAGGCTGCTTCTGAACTCCGCAAGTGACGCACATCCGGATGGGCTCGCCAACGCTAGCGGCTTTGTTGGCAGGAACCTGATGTGGAACAGTCATTCAAGCGCGCGTGCATTGTTCGAACATCCACTCAACGATTTCAAGGGCGTACAGGTCACTCGTATTGTTCATGACTTCTACGAGACGGACACGACGCGCGGCTTTTATGGTGGTGGCGGCTTCGATGGACGATCGTTTTCCGCAGCACTCCCGATTAAGTATGCGGATGAAGGCGCGCCATCCGACCAGCCGAGATGGGGTGCAGAATACAAGGCAAACCTCGAGCACAACTTCACGCGCAGCATGTCCATTTTTTGTGGCGCCACCTCGTTGGCCCAGGATCGCAATAACGTAACCATCGATCCGACGCACAAGGACCGTTGGGGAAGGCCCTCCCTGCGCATCACTTACAGAGACCATGACGATGACATGGCAATCGCCAAATTCCTGCAGGACCGCGCAATGGAATTGCTGGACGCGGCGGGCGCAGAAAAATTCTGGCGAATGCCGATCGAATACCAAACTCGTGGCGCACATTTGCTGGGAACATGCCGCATGGGGGACGATCCGCAGACTTCCGTTATCGACAAGTATCACCGCTCGCACGACGTGCCGAACCTGTTCCTCTGCGACGGTTCGAGTTTTGTCACCTCGGGCCGCGGTCAGCCCACGATGACAATCATGGCGCTTGCGTTTCGCGCCGCAGAGCACATCGGGGCCGCGGCCAGGAACAACAACATTTAGGTGGAATATGGAAGGGACAAAAACAATTTTACTCGCCGTCGTCAGCATCCTGATCGCCGCATGTCAGCCACCTGCAACCGGCGCCACGGGATCGGACATTGAATTCCTGCACATGCCGGGCACTGAAGGCATTGGCTTGCCATTCTCTTCGGCGGTGCGGGTAGACAATACGATCTACCTGTCCGGCGTCATTGGACTGGAGCCGGGGACCCAGCGACCGGCTGAGGGCGGCATCCAGGCAGAGGCCAGGGCTGCGATGGAGACGATCAGGGAGACCCTGGAAACGTTTGGTTCATCCATGGATCGAGTGGTCAAGTGCACCGTATTTCTTGCCGACGAAAGTGACCGGGATGCGTTCAACGAAATATACATGTCGTATTTCGACACGTTGCCCGCTCGCAGCGGTGTCACTGTAAAAGGCCTGGCCCTGGGTGCGCGAGCGGAAGTCGAGTGTATCGCCGTCGTCGATTAAGGGAACGGTTTCCCTATTTCCTTAAATCAAGTAACTGATCC
>PVMK01183495.1_pt1 | contig 12659 bp, 12 predicted proteins | sample 1853481 | NCBI WGS metagenome assembly PVMK01 (sample SAMN08533507, study PRJNA380276) | Marine sediment metagenome, whole genome shotgun sequencing project.
GGCTACACCGAGGAAGACGCGACCGGTGCTGCCGCTGAGGCCAATCTAGGGCTCGGATGCGGCAACCCAACCGCGCTTGCCAGCCTCAAAGCCGGAGAGGTCGTCGTCGATCTCGGCTCCGGCGCAGGGTTCGACGCCCTCCTCTCCGCGGAGAAGCTCGGGCCGGAAGGCCGTTTCATCGGTGTCGATATGACCCCCGAAATGCTCGAACGCGCCCGCACCAACGCGATCAATGCTGGATATGCGCGCACGGTGGAGTTTCGCGAAGGGTTGATCGAAAACCTTCCCGTTGCGTCGGACACCGTGGACGTCGTGATGTCGAACTGCGTGGTCAACCTCAGCCCGGACAAACCGCAGGTGTTTCGCGAGGCCTATAGAGTTCTCAAGTCCGGGGGGCGGCTCGCCGTCAGCGACATCATATTGAGCCAGCCATTGCCGCCAGATGTGGCCGAGCTCGCCGCGAGCTGGATCGCGTGCGTGGGTGGCGCGTCAACCGAAGACGAGTACTTCGGTCACATTCGCTCCGCCGGTTTTGAAAACCTCGAGTACACCCGCAAACCGGCGGGCTTGGTCATGACCGCGGACCTGCAAGACCCGCTCTGGAAGGCCGCGGTCGAGCTCGTCGGTCAGGATCGCATCGAAGCACTGTCCGACACGGTGTTCAGCTACTCGATCACCGCCACGAAGCCATGAATGCCGTGATCGACGACGTCATCGCGTTTTGCCGGATGTTCTCGGTCTTCGAGCGTGAGGAAATCTGTTGTGGCACGGTCACGCCCGCGCAGTGCGTGCTACTTCAGACCCTCCGCTTGGGCGAGTGGGACGTCTCGAGCTTGGCGTCTCATACACGCGTGACCAAGGGCGCAATGACTCGGCTCGTCGATGGGCTCGAAACGCGCGGCTGGGTCAGTCGACAGCAAAGCGACCAAGACGGTCGCCGGTTCGTCGTTTCGCTCACGGCGGATGGAAAGAAAGAATCCACCCGACTCGCCAAGCTGACCGAAAAGAGCATCGAAACCATCCTCGCCAGCGTCCCCGAGGACGACCGCGACCAAGTCATCCGAAGCCTCCACCTCCTCCGCGAAGCTGCAGAACGGACCCGCTCCCAACTCGACTGCTGCTGAGTGTGCGGGGCGTCTTCGTAGTCGTGCGCGACTACGATCACGACCACGACCACGAAATTGGGGACAGCCCCTTAGTTCGTGATTTGGATTTCGAGCTCGCCTTCAGCGTGTTGGCGGCGGAGAACTTTTTTGTCGTATTTACCGACGCTGGTTTTGGGGATTTCGGCAATGAAGGTCCAGCGCTCGGGGAGCCACCACTTCGCCACTTTGTCTTCTAGGTATGTCCGAAGGTCTTCCGGGCTGACACTGCTGCCTTCTTTGCGGACGACGCACGCAAGCGGACGCTCGTCCCACTTATCGTCGGGAATGCCGACGACCGCAGCCTCGACTACTTCGGGATGCGCGATGATCGTGTTCTCGAGCTCGACCGACGAAATCCATTCACCTCCCGACTTGATCACGTCCTTCGACCGATCGGTGATCTGGGCGTACCCGCGCTCGTCGATGAAGCCGACGTCCCCGGTCCGCAGCCACCCGTCGTGGAACTTTTCGTCGTCTTCGACGCCATAATAGCTTCCCGTCACCCAGGGTCCCCGCGCCTCGATCTCGCCGACCGACCGCCCATCCCACGGCTGTGGGACACCCTTGTCGTCGACGATCCGAAGCTCGATCCCAGCCACGGCGCGCCCCGTACGGCTCCGGTATTTCCACCGATCTTCACCGGTCACCCCCTTCGGCGGCGCCGCAATCGTCCCGAGCGGGCTCGTCTCGGTCATGCCCCAGAGCTGCAGAATCGTCAGGTCGTACTTCTCTTCGAAGGCACGCATCAGCGACTCCGGAACGGCCGAGCCACCGCAGATCACCAGTCGAAACGAAGACAGATCGATGTCTTTGCCTTCGCCGTAATTGAGGAGGGCGGTCCAAATGCTCGGCACCGCCCCCGCAAACGTGGGTCGATTGCGCTCGATCATGCCGACCAACGGCTCGGGCTGAAGGAAACGGGTCGGCTGCAGAAAGTCGGTGCCGACCCACCAGCCCGCGTACGGAAGCCCCCAGCAGTTTGCGTGGAACATCGGCACGATCGTGAGGACCATGTCGTTCTCGTTGAGGCCCGCGACCGCACCCGACGTGATTCCGTACGAATGCAGCACCGTCGATCGGTGACTGTAGACGACGCCCTTTGGGTCGCCGGTCGTTCCGCTGGTGTACGCCATCGAAGCGGGCGCTCGCTCGTCGAGAACCGGCCAGTCGATCCCTAGGGACTCGGAGGACAAAAGCTCTTCGTATCGGTGAAGAGTCGCTCTTGGAGCCTCGCGAAGCGGGGTATCGTCTCCGCCGCCGACGACGACGATGTGCTCGACGGTGGCCATTTCTTTGGCGACCTTCCCAAGCACCGGAACCAAGCTGTCGTCGACGATGATGACCTTGTCCTTCGCATGATTGATCACGAACGAGAGCTGCTCCGGAAAGAGCCGGATGTTGAGGGTGTGCATCACGGCGCCCATCGAAGAGATCGCGAAATATGCCTCGAGGTGCTCTTGGCTGTTCCAACAAAAGGTGCCTACGCGATCCTCTTGGCGAACCCCTAGCTTGCCGAGGGCCTTCGCAAGTTGCTCGGTGCGATCACCGATCTCGGCGTACGTCCCCACCCGGTCGCCACCCTCCTCTACCGTAACGACCCGACTGTTCTCGTAGAGTCGCCGCCCATGCTCGAAGAGATCCGAGATCAAGAGCGGGCGATCCATCATCGTCGAAAAACTCACCCGTGCCTCCTTGCGGCAGTCCCGCCGTACTCAGTCAGCCTGAAACCCAGCATCTTTATGGGAGCCGTCGCAAAACGGCTTGTTCTTCGAATCCCCGCAGCGGCAGAGCGCAGCTTTCGTGCCCGACCAAGCCTTGCGGCCGCTGGCCGCGACGATGGTGAAGTTCCCGTTGAGGAGGAGCGGCCCATTCGGCGCATGGCCGACTTTGAGGGTTCCGCCTTCGGACTCGAGGCCGTCTCCTTTGTCGCCGACCGCCCCGTAGTCTTTGAAGCCAGCCTCTTCGTGGCTGTTATCGCAGAACGGCTTGCTCTTGGACTGCCCGCACCGGCAGAGCGCCGCTCTGAACCGGACTCCATCCATGTCCTTGCCGGCTCCGTCGATCTCGAGGTCGCCCCGCACGTACAGAGGCCCATTGTACATCACCCGGACTACGTTCTCAGAGACGGAAACCTCTCCTGCCTCGCCATCTTTTCTCGTGTAGGTCAACGCCCCAGTCGGACAGCGACCGACGACTTCCACGACCTCCGCTGAACTGACGCAGTCCGGTTGGCACCATGGCTCGCGACCCCCGACGAAGAGATCATTGGTCGCACGACCGCACTCGCCAACGTGAATGCACAGTCTACCGTCCCACTGGACGTCGATGTCAGCTCCCTCATAGGTGACCTTTTTGCCGCTCATGGCTCTCCTTCTAGTGCGGATGCCGGATCCTCAGCACCGGTGCATCCCGCGCAGATGCAGATTCGGCCTTGTGCTGCCGGTGGAATCGCCTTCAGCACATTGGGGCTGATCGTCACCGACATGCACCAACAGGACTCGGCATCGTTTCCCGCGGCAACCGCACACTGGTTGGCGCCACCGCAGAGCGGGCACTTCGTCGTGTCGGTGAAGTCAGACGAGGTAGTCACTTGATCTCTCCGATGCGTTCGATCTCTTCATACTGCTCTCGGTAGAGCTCGTCGATGTAGGTGTGCATCTCGTTGAGCCGAACCAATCGTTTCTGCGGGCCCGCTTCCTGTTCGTTGGCGTCGCAGAGCTTGGCGAGCTCCCCCACCGCCTCGAGCGACTGGTTCGCGCGAGTTGCGGAGATCGCGAGTAGCGCCGTCATCGCCAGGGCCGGAAGAGCCACCATGAGAAACCGCGGCCACACACCTTGGGGGATCCGCCGGATCATCCAGGGAGAAAGGAGCACCAGAATCACCGCTGCCAGGCTCGCCAGGATCCAAGGTCCGTGGCGGTGCCACGCGTGACGCCAGGCCCCTATCTTGCTCTCGTTGCGCGCCTTCGTGCACGGGTCTGATTCTTTGAGAAACTGGATCTCTTTCACGACCGCGTCCGCAAGCTCCTCGGCCAGATCGGAGTTGAGACTGACCTCCGAAAGGTCCACGGCTCGCGCCTTCGATCGCTTCTCGGGAGGGATCATCGAGAACCGGTTGACGTAGACGGTGCGCCCCGAGTCTCCGACGTAAGAATAGAAGACTGGGGCGTGTTGCGCGCTCGCGGTGCTCGCAAAAGTCACGACTGCAACGAGGAGAAGGATGCGCATGTTCAGAAGGCAGAGTCTACTTGGTCACCCTAGAAAGCATGAATAAGCCAACACAGGCGCTGGCGAACGACCCTATGATGATACCGATCTTCGCAGCGACCAAGACATCTCCAGAGAGACCGAGCGAGGCGATGAAAAGCGCCATCGTGAATCCGATACCACCGAGGAAGGCGGCGCCGGCGAGTATGGGCCAGGTGACGCCCTCGGGTCGAGCGGCCCAACCGAGCTTCACAGTCAGCCAAGACGCGCCGAATATGCCGATGGCCTTTCCGAACAAAAGGGCCGCCGCAACGGCAATCGCGACGGGCTCGCCGATGACATCGAGCTCGATGGGCACACCCGCGTTGGCAAGCGCGAACATTGGCATGATGACGAAACCCACCCAGGGATGAAGCCCTGTCTCCAGACGGAATAGCGGTGACACGGCTTCTCTCGACGCGAAGGAGAGATCCGCGACCAGGGCCCTCGCCTTGTCCATCGTGGTCTCTTCTCTGCCTAGCGTCTCGTCGGTGTGCTTTAGAAAGCCGATGAACTTCGAGCCCCCGAGCCACGGGTTGGCAGGCGTGAGAAGCCCGAGGATGACCCCAGCGATGGTCGGGTGAATGCCCGATTTGAGCGTGCAGAGCCACACGTAGATCCCGGCGATCACGTACACACCCACCGACCGCACCCCCAATCGATTCATCGCAACGATCACCACCAAGCCCACAACCGCGCCCGCCAACCAAGCGCCGCTGATCGAAGACGTGTAGAAGATCGCAATGACGACAACCGCCATCAGGTCATCGACGATGGCGAGCGAAAGCATCAGGATCTTGAGCCCGTGCGGGATCCGATTGCCGAGCAGTGCCATACAGCCCACCACGAACGCGATGTCGGTCGCCATCGGCACCGCCCAGCCGTGTTGCCCAGACTTCCCATATTGGAGCGACAGATAGATGGCGACGGGCGCGATCACACCTCCCAGTGCCGCCGCCACCGGAAGCACGACCTTCTTAGGATCGCTGAGCTCCCCCACGACGAGCTCGCGCTTGATCTCGAGCCCGATCACGAAGAAGAAAATCACCATCAAGCCGTCGTTGATCCAATGCGAAAGCGGGTACGACAGCTCGAAGTTGCCGACGGCGATACGAACGGTTTGATGCCAGAAGTGCTGATAGGCGTCCGCATAGGGTGAGTTGGCCGCGATCAACGCGATGGCGGTGCAAATGAGAAGAAACACGCCGCTCGCCGACTCGACGTGCATGAAAGCCGCAAACGGTCGCTGCAGCCGCTGAATCGGCCGGTCGGGAAGACGGGTCATTCTGGAATACGAAAGGTTCGGATCGGCCATCGGGAACCGACTTATCGCGGAACGTGCTAGAAAACCAGAGCCCATGTGGATGAGTGAATCGACTGTCTCCTGGCTGTTTCTTGCCGTGAGCCTCATCGGGGCGGTGTTCACGTTGAACGCCTTCATGCCGGTGCGCCGAATCCCCGCTCTTTTCGTGCCTAGCTTCTTCGGGTCGTGGCTCACCGCCGAGCTCGCCCTGCAGCACGTCGTCTGGCAGGCGCTGGCGGCGATCTTGTTTGTGGGGTTCGGAGCCCTGTCCTTTTGGCCGGGTCTCGTCGGTCTCGGCATCACGGCGGTCTCATGGCTCGGTCTGCTCGTGCTCTTTCACGACGGACGCAAGACGCACTCGGTGTTCGAGGAAGCGCTGACCGATCTTGCCGATCCGGTGGACCCAAACAAGATTCCCGCACTGCAGGTGGCGTTGCCGTTTTTGTTTCGCCGACAGGGCGTCAAAGTGATCCGCAACATCGTCTACCGCACGAAGGCCGGAAAAGAGCTGAAGCTCGACGTCGCGATGCCCGAGGAGCTCGGCAAGAACCGACCCGCAATCATGCAAATCCACGGCGGTGCGTGGATCATTGGTGACAAACGCGAGCAGGGCTGGCCTCTCATCGGACATCTGGCCGCCAACGGCTGGGTCTGCTTCAACGTCAACTATCGCCTGAGCCCGGCCGCGACTTGGCCGGATCACATCGAGGACTTGAAGTACGCACTCAAATGGATCCGCGATCACGCCGAAGAGTATGGCGTCGATCCGAGCTTCATCGCCTGTACTGGGGGCTCTGCAGGAGGGCACCTCACCGCCATGGTGGGGTTGACGCCCAACGACCCCGAGTACCAGCGAGGCTTCGAGGATGCCGACACGACGGTACAGGCCGCGATCCCCATCTACGGCGTATTCGATTTCACCAACCGGCTCGGAACGCAGCAGCCGACGATGCGAGAGACCTTGCTGGAGCCATGGATCATGAAGGCGTTCTTCGATCAGGAGCCGGAGAAGTACCACCGGGCATCGCCCATCGACCGAATCCACCCCGATGCACCGCCGTTTCTGATCATCCACGGCGACAGGGATACATTGGCGCCCGTGCGCGATGCCCGTCTCTTCGAAGAGAGGCTTCGGGAAACTTCACACGCGCCGGTGATATACGCCGAGTTGCCAGGAGCACAGCACGCGTTCGACATCTTTGCCTCCCCGCGGACGGCCCACATGCTCGACGGCGTCCTTCGCTTCTTGACGGCCATGCGCGAACGAGCGAAAAGCTCGATCCCTGCTCACGACGCAAAACGCTACGAGCTCAGGGAGGCTCAATCATCGTAGACGAGGTTGATCTCGATCGTCACGGGGCCACCTTCGTATTTGAATTTCGCGTCTTTGAAGATAGGCGGCCCAAATCTCTTCGCCTTTGCATCCTTTGAGACGCCCCACGGCTCGCTCGCACTACCGATGGCGTTTGTGTCGAGCTTCCCGTTCCCGTTCAGGTCGAGAAACACCGATGCTGCATATTCGCCAAGCCCGGTGCGCTTGAACACGCATTTTGCGGTGTCCGATTCGACCTCGACCCATGTACGACGGAGCGCACGCCGGTGCTTTCGCGGAAAGCCCTTGTTCTTCCAAAAGAGCCCACATGCCAATCGCCCCTCAGCCTGGCGGATCCCTTTGACCTCGATCGTCAACGTGTTGTGCGCGGCAGGGTCGTTGACCTGAGCTTCAACGGGAAGCGGCGAGACTCCCATCACCATGAGCAAGGCCAGCAAAACGCCCGAGCTCATCGGGTTCCTTCTGTCCATCCAGTGTTCTCCTTGCGGAAGCCGGTCTCCGAGGCCCCAATGTCACCATCTCCAGTTCGACGGGCCGCCCTGTGGGAATGTTTAAACGACATGGCCGGTTTTTGCCAAATCCGTCTCCTCGGGGCATTGCACAAGATCTATCGGTGCCCGAACCACTGAATTTCACTACGGAATTACGAAAGTTGAGTTTTTCTGTTGACGGCACGAACGGTCGTGCTATTTTCAGCTCATGTCCAAAGGCACTCAGACCAAGAACGCGATCGTCGACGAGGCGCTCGACCTGGTGAGCACCGGCGGCCTAGGCGGCCTTTCGATCGGTACCCTGGCCCAGGCGACGGGCATGTCGAAGAGCGGATTGTTCGCGCACTTTGGTTCGAAGGAACAACTCCAGCTCAGCGTGCTGCAGTCCGCAAGCGAGCGGTTTATCGACATCGTCCTCGCTCCGGCGCTGAAGCAGCCCCGCGGGGAGCCCCGCATTGTCGCGATGTTCGAGAACGCGATGAGCCAATGGGAAGACCATCTCCCTGGCGGCTGCATTTTTCACGCGGTATCCGCGGAGCTCGACGATCAGCCGGGCGCTGCTCGGGACTTCCTGATCAAGACCCAGGTCGACCATCAAGACACGATCCGCCGAGCAGCAGAGATCGCGATCGAAGAGGGTCACTTCCGTAAAGACCTGGATGTAGACCAATTCGTGTTCGAGTTCGGCTCGATCCCCGCGGCTTATCACTACTCGGGGACGGTTGCTCGGCAGGCCGGACGCCAAGAGGAGAGCACAGAAGGCATTCGCGGCCTTGCTCGCTCGTTCACACTAGGAGAAGCGACCCATGACCAATCAAACCCCAAGCGCCTTGTTCGATTCAGAAAAAAGCACGAACGTTCGTTCGCTCTACAAAGCCAGCCCTGGCTGGGCTAACGGGAGCATTCTCGGCTGGAAGCCGCGTCGCGCCGGGTCTCACGGCCGCTGTCGCCGAGCGTCTGTTCTTCACGACGCGTCGCACCACGCCGCAAAACGGAGAACGCGAGATCCTCAGCCAGGCGTCGTCCTTCCGAGTCGGCGAAATGGCAGCGTGGTCCTGGGGCGAAGGTCCCGTCGTTCTCCTCGTGCACGGCTGGAACGGACGCGCGACCCAGCTCGGTGCGTTCGTTTTTCCCCTCGTCGAGCACGGGTACCGAGTGGTTGCCTTCGACGCCCCAGGTCACGGCGATTCCCCCGGCCATCAAATGTCGCTTCCCGAGCTGGCAGACAGCATTCGACGTGTCGCGGAGCACGTGGGCGATGTATATGGCGTGGTCGCTCATTCGATGGGTGGCGCGGCGACAACGCTTGCCCTTTCCGACGGACTGGAAATCGAGCGCGCGGTCTTCATCTCGCCGCCCTCGAACCCGCAAGTTTTCCTCGATTTCTTCTCGCGTGCGGTCGGAATCTCTGAAGACGTCCAGCAGCGCGTGCAACGAAGACTCGAGGGCCGAGTTGGTCGGCGCTTGAGCGACATGCGGGCCGACGAAATCGCGCCGCGCATGAACATCCCGCTCCTGGTCATCCACGACGAAGATGACGCCTTCGTCCCCCTTCAGTACGGCCGAAGTATCGCCGCGGCTTGGCCGGGTGCCGAATTCGTCACCACCGAGGGCCTCGGGCACAAGAGGATCCTTCGAGCGGCGCATGTCAACGATCTCGCTGTGGGCTTCATCGATGCACAGGAACACCCTGTGCAGACCGCAGCATAAAAAACCAAGAAAGGAAAAGAACCATGACTACCGAAATCAGAGACCCTCAATTCGCATACTTCGTAGACGAGCTCGCCGACTCCTTGGCGTTGGCCGACCTGTCGTTCACGGTCGGCGCCTGGGAAGCCGTCGCCGCAGGGATCGTGGCCCTCTACGATGCCTTCGCCACCCCGGAGCCGGGCTCCGTCTCGCAGGCTTTCAAGGGACTCGCCGTATGAGGCGCATGACATTGTGGCGCCCGTGACGGTGTCGCGCAGCTCGGTGGGTGATACCCGCTGACCCGAGACCCCGTCACGGTCGCCTATTTCGTCACTTCTTCTCGATCCAGCTCACGGACCGGCCACTTCTCAAGGATCGGCACGCGCGCCCGTCCTCAGGCGGCTTGCATCTCTGCCGGCGTGCTCAGGTCGCTGCACAAACAACGGCACGGCTTCTCTGCTGCAGCCTTCCATTCGCAGAGCTCGGCGGTGCGGCCCTCCCCTTTCGAGTTCGGCTGAATGCGCACGAAGGTCTGTGCGCCGATGCGAATGGTGCACTCGGGGTCGGCGAACGCCTGAGACCAAAAGCCACCGTTATAGAGCGTGATCGGCCCTACGTGCTCGCACTTAGGCTGGTGCGTGTGACCAAACACCACCCTACGCATACCGGTGATCTTGTGGATCAGCTCGGCCCGTTTCTCGCTTAGAAGCGGAACCTGGAACACCGTTGACTTCACCGACGACGCGTACGCAACGTAGGGAAGCATGAAGAGGCCGAGCGGGACGAACACCCACAGCGGACTGATCGGCCAGGCGATGTTGATGTGCAGGACGACCTGCCAAGCCAGGAACAACGCCGCCAGCAAGAAGCCCGCGCGGTCGAGCCAAAGCTCACGCGCAATTCGAAATGGGTTGTTGGTCGCCGAAGGCACGTGCACCGCATTCAGCTTGCGGACCATGGAAGGCGTGGCGCGGGAGCGCATGGCGATCGACCGTACCTTGTCGTCAACGAGCAACGGGTCACGCATCGCCTGGACCCAGTGCGTTCGGAGCGAAATCCAGAGCGTGGCGTAGGCGCCCCAAAGCCACGTCCAGATCAACAGCGGCTGAGTGCGGAGCATATACTTGTAGAAGAACCGCACGTACGCGAGCCCGCTCATGATGTAGTTCTCGGACTGGTGCGGGTTGAAGTACCCCATCCCGTTGAGCATGTAGCGCGCCGCCAAATCTCCGAAAGGGATGCGCACCCGCGGTTTACCGTGCACTTCGATCAGCGGATCGATGGGGTCATGTACGACGCAGTTGGGGTCGTACTGGTGGCCGTGGCTAACGTAGGTATCGTCGCCGCTCAGATAGAACCAGTTGCAGAACACCACCGGATCGTTGGTGTAGAGCCTCTCGCTGGGACGATGCGGGGCCGCTTCCCGCGGATTCCTCGCCCCCTCCTCCAAAAGACCCAAGGGCGCGTCGACTCCGAGAGCTTCGCAAACCAGCCTTTGGACCGACGGCCAATAGAGCTCGGCGTCATGGTTTCCGATCACGAAGATCGCGCGGTGTCCGTTCTTGATAAAGGCACCGAGCGCTTCAAACCACCGTGGGTGGTGCTCGATGATGACCTTCATCTTGAACTCGCTCTTCCACTCCTCGCTTCCGAGCCCGCGAAACCGCTCGAGCCAATCGACGTGCTTTCGATCGTCCGGCAGCGTGGTCACATTATCGAAATCGAAAATGTCGCCATTCAGAATCAGCTCGATGGGCTCATCGGCTTGTTCCTGAATATAGTCGAGGAATCTCGCGAAATCGTCGTCGATGAAGAACTCTCGATACTTGTATGCCATCCACAGAGGACGCTCGGGGTCGACCTCCTGGGCCTCGGAGAGATGCATGTCCGATACAATGAAGGTGAGAAGATTGGCATCCATGAAAGTGCCTCTCAAGTGTGTCAGGAGCGGCAGCACAGCTCCAGTGCCTTTTTCGACGCTCCGTCGGACTGACCTGTCGGTTGACGGTCGTCCAGGGGGTCCCCATGATGCACACCTCAGTCGAAAGGAGGGCAGCATGGTACCAACTGATTGGACCTTCGGGGGGACTTGGCCGTACGAGCCGCAATGGTTCGACTCTCCGGACGGGAGGCTCCACTACGTCGACGAGGGCCCACGCGACGGCAAGCCCGTCGTGATGGTGCACGGGAACCCCACGTGGGGCTATCTCTATCGAAATTTCATTCCGCCGCTGGTCGACGCCGGCTACCGGTGCATCGTCCCAGACCATTTGGGGTTCGGACGATCCGACAAACCGGACGAAGCGGAGCTCTACCAAGTGCCGCGTCACGCAGAACGGCTCGAGGCCCTCCTCGAATCGGTGTTTCACGCGGGGCCTCGATCGGTCCCACGAACGGCAACAACCTGACCCGGGGCTTTGCAGATCAGCCTTTGGACTGAAGGCCGATGGCCACCCCCAACTGTCCTTGACACCGCTAGGAGGCGAGCTATCCCTCGCAGCCATTCCAGCGTAGCTCAGTTGGTAGAGCGGGCGGCTGTTAACCGCTTTGTCGTAGGTTCGAGTCCTACCGCTGGAGCCGACGCGGGCGTCGCGGCAAGAGCGAGGACAACAAAGCGGTCCGTCCCAGGTTGGCCAGTGCCGTTGGATTGTTCCTCGGAAACTAAGTGCTCGGGCCTACAGAAACCTACCGGAAACTCGCGCTCGGCTCGTGAGCGCCGTGATCTTGGCTGCGGTTGCTGCCATATTGCGAGGTCTATGCGTGGCGTCCTTCTGGTCCTTACCTTACTTATCGCGGCTACCGGCTGCGACGACAGTAGCAGCTCAGGTGGAGCCGGCGGCGAAGTCGGGGTTGGGGGCGACGGCGGAACCGGTGGTGACGGTGGAACGGACGGAGAGGGCTTCTCGGTCACTGTGATCGGCGCGGGAGGGCCGGTCGTCGACGCGCCCGCGATGTACGCGACGTCCGATGGCACGCACCTGCTAACATTGATGACGGACGAAAATGGCGAGGCCACGTTCTCCAACGTGCCTCCAGGCGGCTTCATTACGGCCCCCGTCATTCAGAATCAGACGGTGGTGAGCCTTCAAACCGTCGGCGGGATCGGCCACGGCGACACGATCGAGCTTAGGGCAACGGCCGCCGAGGAAGTGCCCATCGGCTCGTTTTCGATCGCCACCTCCAACTTGTCGTCCGAGATCGAGAACTACAATGTCTTCGTTCCAAGCGAACAGTTTTCAAGCGGGGAACCTCCCTTAAACCGAGACTTCCCCGGAACCCTGACGGCGTCCACGATCGGACCGAGCGGCTTCTTCAACGCCGTGGGCATCGCTAACATCAAAACAGGAACGCAGGAAATCGGGTGGGCAACCGACCTGCCGCTCGGCGGCGATCCCCCAACGCAGACCGCCAACGGTTCCATCTCCAACTGGAGTGCGCCGACGGGCGTCATC
>PVMK01150517.1_pt1 | contig 12658 bp, 13 predicted proteins | sample 1853481 | NCBI WGS metagenome assembly PVMK01 (sample SAMN08533507, study PRJNA380276) | Marine sediment metagenome, whole genome shotgun sequencing project.
TTTACCATCCTTTATAGCATTATCCATATATATATGCAATCGTTCGGCTTGGGAATATTTCTTATTATTATCTTCCTTCAAAACTAAAACCACGCCATCCTTCGAAATAGAGACATAACAATTTGTGGTAGAAGTTTCAATATTTAAGATATATGACAAACTATAAGGTTATTGTTTTTCCCAGATAGAAATCCAGAACTTTGGTCTTAAAAACAAAATCGTATTTCGCATTGATTAATGAGGACTGGGCGTTGACCAATCGTATTCTTGCCTGCTCCAAATCGAACGAATTCATGGACCCCAGATTATAGCGTTCTTGTGAGTTTTGAAATGAAAGTTCCTGGGATACAAGCGATTTTTGGGCTGCTGAATATGCTTTCAGAGCGGCTTGTGCATCGGTAAATGCACGTTGGATGTTAGATTCCAAATTGAGTTTAGCCTGCTCTAAATCCAACTTACTGTTGTCTTCAAGGATCTTAGATTTTGCAACAGATGTCTTGTTTTGAAATCTGGAAAAAATAGGAATATTTACATTTAAATTAAAATTATGCCCCTTATTGTCATTAATCTGTTGAAAAAAAGAATTATCACTGGACAGATTAGAAAAATTCGCCGTTGTATTAAATCCATAACCAAAGGATACTGATGGTAAATAACCCCCTTTAGATATTTCCGTACTTAACATGGCATTTTCGATATTCTTTTCGGCAACTTTAATTTCATTTCTGTTTTGAAATGCATAATTTAATATTGGTGCAATATCATTATACATTAGGGATTCCGAAGGGTCGTCGATTTCAATGATTTCAACCTCAAAATCCTCATAGGGAACTTGCAATAACTGGGACAATGATAGCAAGGACAAATTATAATTGTTCTCGGCAACAGTTACACCCTGGACATCACTGCTTAAAGTCGCTTCCGCATCATAAATATTAGCCTTGGGTTGTACCCCTGCATCTACCAACTCCTTTACCTGATCGAGTTGCTTTTTAGAAAATTCATATTGTTCTCTTGCAGTCTCCAGGTTCTCCTTGTTAAACAATACATTTAAATAGGTATTGGCCACATTTAAAGAGATATCATCTTTTATTCTATTCAATTCAAATTGATCTGTTTCTAAATTAAGCAAAGATTGCTTATATAAATGAGTGTTTCTATAGCCATCAAATACCGTTTGTGAAACATTAAATCCTGCATTTGTGGAATGAAATGTTCTGTCTGCAAAGGTTCCAGCGAATAATTCGACATTCCCCAGGCTTAAATTTTGACCAACACCTGCATTTAATGATGGCAAAAAATTACCTTTGGAAGCCTTAATCTCCTGCTCGTCCAACAACAATGTATTTTCACTTAGCTTTATAGAAATATTATGTTCTAAGGCATACGCAACGCATTCCTGCAAGGTCCAAATTTTATTTTGGGAAGTTACCGACAAAGTAAGCAGTAAGGCTATAACTCCAATTAACTTGTATTTCATATTAATAAATCTAAAATTAATTGTCTTCATCCTCATCTTCATTATCTTCTGAGGCCTTATTCCATACCTTAATCTTATCGCCTTCTTCTACACCATCAAGAATTTCTACATTAATCCCATCGGAAAGACCAAGCTTCACATCTTTCTTTTCGAATTTTCCCTTGTCATTTAAGATTTCTACAAACGGTTCTTCGGTTATCCTGTTGAATTGCAGCAATGCTTCTTTAATACAAAAGGTACTGTCTTTACTTTCAATTTCAATCTCGGCATTTGCACTGTAACCTGCCCTGATATTGGTAGAAGGCTCTATTTCTACATCGGCTTTAATAGTGAATTGTACGGCTCCATTTTCCTCTTTCCCTTTTGGAGCGATAAAGGTTAATTTTGCAGGAAATTCTTTTTCATTAATGGCTCCAAGAATAACGGTAATTTCTTTTCCTTCTTCCAGTTTACTAACTTCGGCCTCATCTACCTTCCCTTCAAATATCATAATGCTCATATCTGCAATGGTTGCAATTGTTGTTCCGGCATTAAAGTTGTTGCTCTCTATAACCTGATCGCCTTCACGAACAGGGATCTCCAATATGGTTCCGGATATTTGGGCAATTATATTGGTATTGGCAGAACGGCCCCCTGACAATGACCCGCGCCTTATAATCTGGTAATCGTTTTGTGCCTGGTCCAGCGATTCTTTTGCCTGATTAAGGGATAGTTCATTATTTTCAAAATCCTGCTTTGAAATCACGCCTTTTTCAAAAAGAGCTTTATTTCTGTCATATAAGGTCTTTGCATTATCGAAAGATAATTTTGCCGATTTGATCCTGCTACTGGCGCTAACCAAACTTTGTTCATTCGGTACGACCCTGATTTTTGCGATAAGGTCCCCTTTATTAACTAAATCACCTTCTTCGACTAATATTTTATCCACGATCCCCGAAATTTGCGGCTTTAATTCAATTTCTTCTTCAGGGATTAACTTGCCGGTAGCCACGGCTTTGGTATCTATTGACGTATAAAAAGGTTCCTCTACTTTATAATCTATAACATCTTTCGCGTTTGCATCTTTAAAATATTTTAATACAATTACTAACAGGATTAGTAATACAATTCCAATAATAATTTTAACTGTTCTATTCATTTTTTTAATTGTTTATTCTTCTCTTAATGCTTCTATGGGTTTTACACTTGTGGCTTTAAATGCCGGGATTAATCCTATTAATGTGCCAAGAGTTACCAGTATTAATAGGGCAATAAATACAACCAATATTGATACTGATGCATTAACTAAAGTTGCATCATCACCTTGGCCGAACAAGGAGTCTAATAGAATGAGTATCCATCCTCCAGATATAATTCCAAAAAGCCCCGCTATTAAAGTTAAAAACACCGCCTCAACAACGATCTGTCTTTTAATTTCAAAAGGTGTTGCACCTAATGCCCGACGAACCCCAATTTCTTTGGTCCGTTCTTTTACCGTAATTAATAAGATACTCCCAATAGCAATAACTCCGGCGATCAATGTTGCAATTCCAACAAACCAGGTTAAAAATTGCATGCCTTTTAAAAAGCCGGTAATCTTGTCAAATCTTTCCCCCAAATTAAAACTGCCAAAGGCTCGTTGATCTTTAGGGTGGATCTTATTTAAATTTTTAAGCAGTAATTTCGCATCCGCTTCAATTTGATTGATATTGAATTCGGGCTTTCCTGTTATCATCATCCATCCAATATTTTCTCCCTGATTATAAATTTGTTGAAAGGTGGTAAAAGGAATATGTATCTGGTCCCCAAAACTAATATTACTATCGGTTTTGAATATCCCAATTACAATATAATTGATGCTGTTTATTTGAATATATTTTCCAATGGCGTCCTCGTCCTTTTCAAAAAGTTGTAGATAAACATCATCCGAAATTACTGCCACCTTTTTCTTTTCGTCTATATCATTTTGATTTATAAAACGGCCATGGGTCAATTTCCTTTTCTGAACTTTATCCAGTAAAGGATAGTCCCCTGAAATGGTAAACACTCCTGATAGGAAATTTCTAGTCACAGTTCCCTGGTTTTGATTTCTGGGAACCACGAATTCGATTCCTTCTATGTTCTCTTCTATCTTTTTAGCATCACTCAATGTGATCCGTACCTGTTTTCCTTCCTGAAACCCCTTAAAAGGCTTACTCGTATTTTGGCCCCAAATAAATACACTATTGGTCGCAAAATCTCCAAACAATCGATTAAAGGAATTCTCCATACCTCTTGCAGATCCTAAAAGCCCTATCAGCAATAAGATCCCCCACCAAACACCAATCATGGTGATGAACGTTCTGAGCTTATTCTTGCTCATGCTGTCATACACTTCCTGCCAGGTATCTCTATCGAATAAAAATCTAATCATAGTTAGTCGTCTCTAAGTGCTACAATTGGTTTTATTCTCGATGCCTTTTTAGCAGGTATATATCCGGCTAATGTTCCGGCCAATATCAATATTGTAGTAGCCGAAACCAAGAGCGATGTACTTACCGAAGGATTAGTAATAAAATAATCTTTCAGTCCAGGTCCAAATCGCTTAAGGGCACCCAAGCCGATTAGTAATCCAATATTTCCGGCAATTGTAGTAATAAGAATGGCTTCTAAAAGGATTATTGAAACTATAGACCGCGGTGAAGCTCCTAAAGCTTTACGAATGCCAATTTCTTTAGTACGCTCTTTCACTATAAAAATCATGATATTACTTATTCCAACTATCCCCGCAATAAGGGTTCCCATACCAATCACCATGGCAATAATCTTTAAAACGATTAACATCTGATTAACATTCTTTTTTGCTTCGGCTATATTATTTACTCTAATTGCACGTTGGTCTAAAGGAGCTATTGAAAAACGTTCCTTCAATTTCTTCTCTAAACTGCTACTAAATGAAATGGCTTGATCAAAATCCATTTCGGGGTTATACGTCAAGTTTATTTGATCGATATAATCATTATTTCCATAAACTTGCTGTGCTGTAGTCACTGGCATATAAATCATTCGTTCTTCATTATCGCCTCCAACATCTTTAAAAATACCCACGATTTTATATTGGATCCCGCTTAAATTAATATACTTCCCTAAAGCGGATGTTTTTATAAACAAATCTTCGTCGACCAATCTTCCAATAACAACTATCTTGGTTTTCTCGTCTAAATCTCTTTGATTAATGAAACGCCCTTCTTTCATTAATGTGTTCTCTAGATATTGATGATCGGGATGCACTGCTCTAACGGTGTAGCTATTCTGTTCACCTCTAAAGGATGCAGTTACATTTTTATAAATTCTTGCCGTAATAAATTCAACCTTATTGCCATTTTCATCCTTGATATAATTAAAATCTTCATTTTTAAATTGAATTCGTCTTCCCGCCTGCAAGCCTTTATGTGCTTTAGTTGTTCTACCAGAACGGATAAAAATGGCATTATTGGCATCATCTGCAAAAGCTTCCGTAAAGGTGTTATTTAATCCATTGATCATCCCGAAAAGAATCCCAAATAACATGATAGCAAACACCACCGTAAAGCCCGAAAGTATACTCCTGGTCCTATTTTTATTTATACTCTGAAATATTTCCCGCCAAAGGTCTAAATCAAACATTTTGTGCGTTTCTAACCTGGTTTATTAATTTGTCTTCCATAATAATTCCATCACGCAATCGTACAATACGCTTGGTCATATGGGCGATATCTACTTCATGAGTGACAATCAGGATCGTTTTCCCTTCGTCATTGAGTTGTTGAATAAACTCCATGATCTCGTATGAAGTGCCCGTATCCAACGCTCCCGTTGGTTCATCTGCCAATAACAATTTAGGATTGGCTGCCAATGCTCTTGCAATTGCGACTCGTTGATTTTGGCCTCCTGAAAGTTCCTTCGGAAGGTGGTGTGCCCAATCAACCAGGCCTACCTTGTCCAAATAGAACATGGCCAGTTCCTGGCGTTCTTTACGTTTCATTCCCTGGTAGTAAAGCGGCAAAGCAACATTCTCCAATGCGTTTTTATAATTAATAAGATTGAAAGATTGAAATATGAATCCCAAAAATTTATTTCTGTATACGGCGGCCTTCTTTTCTGTAAGATTTTTAATCGGTAACCCATCCAGTATATATTCACCGGAATCTGCCTCGTCTAACATCCCAATTATATTTAGCAAGGTCGATTTCCCGGAACCGGAAGAACCCATAATAGAGACCATCTCCCCTTCTTTTATCTCTAAATCTATTCCTTTAAGTACATGCAAACTTGAATCTCCTATGGGATAAGACTTGTGCAGATTGCTTATTTTTAGCATAGTAAATTTATTTAATGGCCCTTCTAAAGTGTTGCTCTCGTAATAGTTTTATAGTTAGACTTTAAAATGCTCTTTTTGTTACATAGTATTCTAATAAAACCTAATGGGAAATTATTTGCTTTTCAACTTTCTATAAATGAAGTATCCCAATCCTCCAATTAATATATACGGTATTATCATTAAATACACTATTCCATCGTTCACACCCTTTGCAGTAGCCTGCCCCTCTTCACTTTCTAAAACTGCCCGACACATTGCGCATTGCGCATGCGTATCCAGCAAAAAGAAAAGAAAAAAAAGCAATATGAGGAAATAACGCTTCATTAAGATTAGATGTAATAGGGTGAGATCATGATATATACAATTACTCCGGTTACGGGCCACATACAGCCACAATGGAAATGTAATTCTGGCTATTTTTTTATGTTGCTCAAAATTTTTCGTTATTGCTCGTACATATGTTATTAATACGAGCGGAATGATTGCTATTGAGAGCAATATATGCGTTAGTAAAATACAATAATACACATATTTAATGGGACCCTCCCCACCAAATTTAGTAGAATCGCTTGTCATATGGTAAACTATATACATTATTAAAAAAAGTACCGACAAAATAATTGCAGTCTTCATTAAGCGCTCGTGATTTTCACGATGTCCTCTTTTTATTTGAATCAAAGCCAATATTAAAATTATGGCGGTTATCCCATTTATGCCGGCATAGACCGGAGGTAAGAAGTTAAGGGGCTTAACATCCGGGATCTTAATAACGAATAATACCCCAACAATAATGGGAATAATTATCGATAATACCACAATCCATTTATTGTACTTCTTCCCTTCCTGGTTTAACGGTTTACTCATTAAGCAATTTCTTTATATCTTCTTTCAACAGACTTATTTCTTCCTTGTACCCCTCATCATCAATTCCTTCTTCTTCCGAAATAATTCCATTATAATATATTATGGGATTACCGGACTCTGTAATCCTTGAGCGTATAAATCCGTTTTTATCTATAAGGGCAAAATTTCCCGAATGTTCAAATCCTCCTTCGATTTCTTCATTTTGGGCAGTATAAATATAGAATCCTTCGTTGGCTAAATTGTAAATCTCCTCCTGATCTCCCGTAAGCAAATGCCAGTTAGGGTTAATTACCCCGTAACGTTCTGCATATTTCTTTAAAACTACAGGGGTGTCATGATCGGGATTAATGGTAAAAGAAGCGACCCCAAAATCGTTATATGCCGTAAAGCTATTTTGAATTTGTATAAGGTTAGCATTCATCCTTGGACAAATTGTGGGGCATGTGGTAAAAAAAAACTCTACAACATAGACTTTTCCTTCGTAGTCTTTGTTTGTAATTGTTAGGCCATCCTGATTTGTAAAACTAAATGCAGGAACTTTCCTCTTTTGGCCATTGGTCTCAATAAAAGCCAAATCTGAAATTCGATTTTCGCCATCATTAATGGGTTGGCTTCGGCTTTCATTACGAATAATGTCCTTATTCGTAATTCTATCAACAATTTTTGGCACAAAAATAATCCCAAACACCAAAATTATAAGTGATATGCCCTACATAAGAGTAATTATTTTTTGTCATCTGTTTTTATATCTTCAGCTCTTCTCGAAGAAGAATCAAAATTACCTTTTCGTTTTTGTCTATATTCTGTAAATAAGATGCGCATGTCGTCACCCATTTTATTTTTTATCACTGCGATTTCAATGCAATTATAGGATTCCAGTCCATAGATCGGAGCATTTCTTTCTTTCTCACCATCTGTTCTGTCATCGAGCCGACCTCTTTGATTTAATTCCCTATCAATTATAAACACTTCGTTGGTAGCATAATTATGATCCAAATTTTGTTTGGATGATAAACTATTAAATATGTTTTCTATCTCATAATTATCTGCATAAACAAAATGCCAATATTTAAGTTCATCGTATTGATAAAGCTCCTTCTCCAATGCAGCAATTTGTTCCCGGTTCCCTTCGGATACCAATAGTAAAACCTGAAACCCTTTAAACCCCTTAAATTTATCATAAATCAACTCCTTTAAGTTCAAAGCCATTATGGTATGGTCCATAGGATCGGTTCCTAAAAATCCCAATACGGTTAAATGATCTTTTAATTGATCCTTGTGGTCACTTTCTGAAACCAGAGTTGATATATCCAGGACATTCTCATTAACAATGGATAATGTATTATAATTATGCGTCGATGGGTATAAAAACAATAAGAACACGACCGGAAGGAAAAACAATATTCCCAGTATTGATGTCTTTTTAACGTTCTTTTTGTTCATATTGCAAAAATAAAAAAGACGGTTACAAAAACCGTCTTTAAAATATCATTTAACACTCAAATTGACTCAAAGACCACTTTATTAAAAGTCCTTCTTAATAAATCCATCTTTATACACATCGAATACATAACCGCCTTCCTGCAAAAGAATAAAAAACAGGTAAAGAATTAAAAATACAACGGTCCAAACTACCATTCGGCGCAGGGCTATAGTTTCTTCCCTCATATGCATAAAGTCCCAGGTAATATAGTATGCTTTTGCTAAGGTTAAGACTATAAATATCCAGTTAAGAACCTTCATACTTAAAAAGCTTACCATCAAAGCTTTAGGTTTATAGATCCCCAAAGCCACCTCAACAGTTGTAATAATAGACAAAAGGATCAAGACCCCCCAAATTTTTTGAGTATTATTTTTAAATTTAATTAATCCTCCTAATATTGCTAAATCATGTGCGTGTTCTGCCATTTTAAATTGAATTATCTCATTATACCAAATAGAAGAATGTAAATATAAATACCCATACCAAATCTACAAAGTGCCAGTAAAGACCAACTTTTTCGACCATTTCATAATTTTTACGTCTTTCGTAAGTTCCTAATATAACATTAAAGAAAATTATCATATTAAATATAACCCCCGAAAACACATGGAACCCGTGAAATCCAGTAATAAAGAAAAAGAAATCGGCAAATAGTGGTGAACCGTACTCATTAACTTTTAAGTTGGCCCCTTCGACAACTATTTTTGCATTCTCCTTAACCAATTGCAAAGACTCTGCTCTGGCCAATACCGTTTTTTCTCCCTCTTCATTAAAGAGTTGAGTTCTTACTACAACATTACTATGGGATTCCATCCCTTTTATAACTTCATCTACCGTAAACGTAGGAATCGAGCCCTCGCTGGTAAACCAAACGCCGTTCTTGCGTTCATGAACAACCCGGCTATCATCTCCTGCTTCAGCAAAATCCCTTAAGGCCATTCTTTCGCCATTGTCAGCATTTACAAATTGTAATATATTTCCTCCTTTGGTTTGAATAGCGCCATAATCTCCTTTTATAAATGTTCCCCATTCCCATGCTTGTGATCCCACAAAAATAAGACCTCCAAAAATAGTAAGCAGTAAATACCATGTTACTTTGGCCTTTTTCATCTCGTGCCCGGCATCCACAGCCAATACCATAGTGACCGATGACATGATTAGAACAAAGGTCATAAATGCAACATATATCATTGGCATGCTGCCGTGATAAAATGGAACGTGTGTAAATACTTGATCGGCTACCGGCCAGGCATCAATAAACTTAAATCTTGAAAAACCATAGGCCGCTAAAAAACCTGAAAAGGTCAAGGCATCCGAAACAATGAAAAACCACATCATCATTTTGCCATAACTAGCCTTGAGCGGCTGTGAGCCACCACCCCAGGCCTTACCCTCGGTTCCAGTACTAACAGCTGTATTATCCATAAATGAATTTTGTTATAAAAAGTTGAACAAAAATAACGATTTTATTTATCTAAAGAAATATCCTAGTCTAAATTTTAATCAATCTAAAGAGGGCGCATTTGGATATTACGTTGGGCATTTAAAAAACAATAAAGATTATCCAATGAAATATAAAAATAAAAACAGGTATAACCACAATATATCCACAAAATGCCAGAAGGTTGCAGCGAGTTCAAAACCCAGCATATTCTCGCTACTATACTTGTGTTTAAAATGATTATAAATTACTACCAACAAACAAATTAGTCCGACAGCGACATGTAAAATGTGTACAAATGCAATAAGGAAAATAAAGGACATTGTAATATTGCTCGTTGGTCCGGTGAACCGATATCCATCTGCTATGATTTCATCGAATCCCATAAATTGGTTATAAATAAAAATAATCCCCAACACCAGAGTTGCCAACAGCCAAATCGACGTTCTCTCATTTTTTCCTAACCTTAAAGCGCGCTTAGCGGCAATAAAAGTGAAACTGCTTATAATAATTACAACAGCACTAATGGCAAAGGCTTTGGGTAGCTGAATATTCTCCAGCCAATCTTCTCTGGTTCGGCTCACAACAAAGGCACTGGTCCAGCCGGCAAAAGACATGATTAGGGAAACGATCCCAAACCATAGCATCATTTTTTTAGCCCTGATGGTTTTTTCTTCTATAGTTCCTTCTGTTAAGTCCATATTATCTTATAAATTTATCTAAAACATAAACCACTTGCACTACTGTAATATAAATAACACTTGCCAGCATGAGATGTCTTGCCGATATCAATGTTCTCTTCTTAAATAATTGAACGGCATAATGCAGCATAATTAAGCCCAATATAAACACCACAATCGCACCGACTACGGTCAAATGTAATTGTCCCGTAAACCCGAATACAGGAATAATCGATACTAAGATAGTCCATACCGTATATAAAATGGTTTGCATGGCTGTTCCTTTATCCTGCTTTCCTGTTGGCAGCATATTGAACCCCGCCTTTTGGTAGTCATCATGTAAAAACCATCCTATAGCCCAAAAATGAGGAAATTGCCAAAAGAATTGCAGCATAAATAAAATTCCGGGTTCTATCCCAAAATCGTCTGTAGCCGCCACCCATCCCAACATAAAGGGAATGGCTCCCGGAATGGCTCCAACAAATACCGATAGAGGCGTTTTGGTCTTTAAGGGTGTATAGGCACTTGTATATAAAAAAATGGAAATGGCCCCGAACATTGCCGTTTTAGGATTAATGATATACAAGATTACAATCCCGAATAGCGTAAAAATGGAAGCGATGATAAAAGCAGTATTTACAGACATTCTTCCTGCCGGGATCGGCCTGTTCTTTGTGCGATCCATTAAAGCATCCAGATCCCTTTCAATGATCTGGTTGAAGGCATTAGAGGCCCCAACCATAAAATACCCCCCAAACGCCAGCAATATTAATGTATAGAAACTAACTGTATCTGCCCCCAACAGATAGCCTGCAATGGATGAAAACACAACACTAAGCGACAACCTGATTTTTGTAATCTCCTTGAAGTCGGAAATCATTGAAGTTATTGAAAAAGAATAATTGGTCGAACCGGACATTAATTTTACCAAGGCTATTATATTGCGACTGCAAAGATACTTTGAAAATTGGTTTTGAGCAATGTAAAACAAAAGTAAATTTACGTCCATCAAATTCGCTTTATAAGATTTAGTATCTTTAATGAATGCAAATAAAAAACCATACCATTATGAAATCATTACAAAAATTAATACTGCCCTTTTTATGTGCTTTTGGAATGCTTATTTATGCTCAAAACCAAGATGAGGTTACCATAAAAACCACGCAACTATCAGAACATGTGTACATGCTTGTAGGTTCCGGAGGAAACATTGGGGTTTCGGTTGGTGAAGACGGGGTCTTTGTGATCGACGACCAATTTGCTTCATTAACACCTAAGATCGTTGCAGCCATTAAAACCATAAGTGATCAACCCATTGAGTTTCTTGTGAATACCCATTGGCATGGGGACCATACAGGTGGCAACGAAAACATGAGTAAGCTTGGAGCTACGATCATTGCCCATGATAATGTTAGGTATCGTTTACAGAACACTCCCAACCATAATGGTAGCACAAGTCCTGAGGAGGCACTCCCGGTAATTACCTTCAACGACGAGTTAAATGTGTTCATTAATGGAGAGCAGGTGGCCATCTTCCATGTCCATGATGCCCATACCGATGGCGATGCATTACTTTATTTTACCGAAAGTAACGTGCTCCATACAGGAGATCTCTTTTTTCATGGGAGGTATCCTTATATAGATCTAAATTCGGGGGGGACGGTAAACGGATATATCCAGGCCATAAAAGAAACTTTAAAGCGTATTAACGATGAAACCAAGATCATTCCCGGACATGGAAAATTATCCAACAAAAAGGAATATCAGGACATAATGGTCATGCTGGAAACTCTAAAAGCAAATGTATTGGCAGAGATCGATAAAGGTAAGACCGAAGATGAGGTCGCCGCAAATACAGCGATAACGAAAACTTACGACGACTTAGGTTACAGCTGGGGTTTTATTACTTCGGAAAAGATTCGGCGTACACTTTACAAGGATTTGAAGGAGTAGCATAAGATCTAAAAATCGAAATACCAGTTAAACAGATCAGTCTTTAAGCCTAAATTAAACCATAAAGTGCTGTTGCTAAAAGTAGCTGTGGTTTCGGCTTCGGGATCAAAATTTCTATAGCTTATATTGGCAAAAAACTTTAAGTTGGTTGCCGGATTTATGAGGTACCCCGCCTGAACTTCGGCATGAAATACGTTGGCCTTTAAGCCCTGCCCCACTTCTACACCGGTGTCGAAAGGCCTGTCGTTGTAATCTCTATAGATATCGCCGCCATAACTAAAATTATCGGTACCGTCATTAAAATCCAGCCCTCTCACGCCAATCACAAATTTAACATCGGCAAACCAGCGTTTATAATGATAGCGCCCTATGATAATGGTCTCGCTAAAATTAGAGCCCCAAAGGTGAGCCATGGACTGGTTATTATGACCGAAGTTTA
>PVMK01128721.1_pt1 | contig 12654 bp, 12 predicted proteins | sample 1853481 | NCBI WGS metagenome assembly PVMK01 (sample SAMN08533507, study PRJNA380276) | Marine sediment metagenome, whole genome shotgun sequencing project.
GCCCGCGCCCGTCTTTGGCGCCTGCATGGCCTTCATGCAGGTAACTTTCGTCTTCGACACCGAGGGTTTCAGAGTCGAAGGCTTCGGCCAGCAGCCGGGTAATTTCCTTTTTGCGTTCTTGTGGATTCATTTTGGCAGCACCCGTTTGAATGGCGTGACTTCCACTGACTGGTAAACGCCGGCCTCAACATAGGGGTCGGCATCAGCCCATTCCCGGGCCTGCGCCAGTGATTCGAAACGCGCGACGATCAGTGAACCGTGGAAACCCGCTGGTCCGGGGTCAGGGGAATCGATCGCCGGGCGCGGGCCAGCCAGCAGCAATCGCCCCTCATCGAGCAGGGCCTCAACCCGGGCAAGGTGGGCCGAACGGGCGTCCAGCCGGGCCTGCAGGGCGTCGTCGTGATCTTTGGAATAAATGACATACCACATGCGTAAAGCTTACGTGCGAAATGGCGCAGCGTAAAGATCGTCTTGACAGCTGTTTTCCACAGCCTCCATCTGCTTTAGAATATCGCGCTAATAAACCTACTTAGATGCATGCTAATGAGTGAACGAATCGAGGTCAGGCTCAATGGGCCCAAGCCCAGGCTGATCGACAATATCGTAGCCGTGATGGTCCGTGGAGGCCTGATTGCCTACCCTACTGATTCCGGCTACGCACTGGGCTGGCGCGCAGGCAACCGCAAAGCGCAGGATCGGGTAACCCGCTTACGCCAGCTCGACCGGCGCAACCACTTTACCTATTGCTGCCGGACGCTTTCAGACGTGAGCCGCTTTGCGCATGTCAGCAACTGGGCACACCGCCTGATCCGGCAACTCACGCCTGGACCCTATACGTTCATCTTGCCCGCAACCAATCAGGTGCCGAAACACTACCGGCAAAAACGACCGTCACAGATCGGTATCCGGATTCCGGACCACGAGGTCGTCCAGGCGATCCTGCAGACCATCGACGAACCCATTCTCAGCTCCTCGCTGATACTGCCCGAAATGGAGGACGAAATTTTTGACACTGAGGACCTGTATGACGCGGTCCATCGGGAGGTGGATTTGTTCGTGGATGCAGGTTACTGCCCACTGGAGCCCACGACCCTGCTGGACCTGACCGAGGATACGCCACGCGTCCTCCGCCAGGGACAGGGCGTGATAGACTTCTAGCCACTGATGGAATCTGTCAACGACCAGCCCGAACCGGGCGAAAACCACCCCGCACAACAGGCCGAGATGCCGTTTGCCATTGTGCAGGGCCAGCCTTACCTGCAGATCCCCAAAGACCTGTACATCCCGCCGGATGCGCTGGAAGTTTTCCTCGAGGCATTCGAAGGCCCGCTGGATTTGCTGCTGTACCTGATCAGGCGCCAGAACCTCGACATCCTGGACATCCCGATCGCGGAAATCACCAAGCAATACATGGGTTACATCGCGATGCTCGATGACATGCAGTTTGAACTGGCTGCCGAATACCTGGTGATGGCCGCCATCCTGGCCGAAATCAAATCGCGGATGCTGCTGCCAAGATTGCAGAGCGACGAGGAAGACGAGGGTGACCCACGGGCTGAACTGGTCCGCAGGCTGCAGGAATACGAGCGCTTCAAGCAAGCGGCTGAAAACCTGGACGACCTGCCCCGTACCGGCCGCGACTTCGTGGTTGCCGAGGCCTTCATGACAGAACACCACATCGTGCAGATTCCGCCTGAAGTGGACCTGGCTGACATGCTGGACGCCTTGCGCGATGTGTTGGGTCGCGCCGAACTGTTCAGCCACCACCAGATCCAGATGGAACCGCTGTCGGTACGTGAACGCATGACCTCGATTATCGACCGCTTGCGCAAGAATCCGTACATGGAATTTCAGTTTTTTTTCACCCCGGAGGAAGGACGCATGGGCGTGGTGGTTACTTTTCTCGCTCTGATGGAACTGACGCGTGAACGTATCGTCGACATCATCCAGAATGAGCCCATGGGTCAGATTTACGTAAAACTTCCCGAATAGAGTATTTTTTATGGCAAGGATTGGCGACACTGCCCGAACCTCACTGAAAAGCATCCTGGAAGCCTTACTGCTGGCATCCGGGGAACCGCTCAGCCTGGAAACGCTGGCAAGCGTATTTACCGATGAGGAACGTCCCGCCAATGCCGAGATCAGCAAAGCCCTGGAAGGGTTGAGTGATGATTACGCAGAACGCGGCCTGGAGCTAAAAGAAGTGGCCAGTGGTTTTCGCATCCAGGTCCGCGAAGACGCCAACCCCTGGATTACGCGCTTGTGGGAAGAACGGCCGCAGCGCTATTCCCGGGCGCTGCTGGAAACGCTGGCGCTGATTGCATACCGCCAACCTATCACCAGGGGCGACATCGAAGAAGTACGTGGCGTGTCAGTGCGGACCAATATCATCAGGACGCTCCAGGAACGTGAATGGATCCGGGTAGTTGGTCACCGTGACGTGCCCGGAAAGCCAGCGCTGTTCGGAACCACGAAGGTTTTCCTCGATTATTTCAACCTTGCCAGCCTCGACGACCTGCCTTCGCTGGCCGAAATAAAGGACATGGGCAGCATCGAACCGGAGTTGGAACTTGAAAACACAGAAAGCGACGGCTGAACGCCTGCACAAGGTGATGGCTGCCGCCGGCCTGGGGTCGCGCCGGGCGCTGGAGAAACGTATCGCGGAAGGCAATGTCCAGGTTAATGGCGGGCCGGCTGAACTCGGTCAAAATGTCCAGGAAGGCGATAAAATCAACTTTGAGGGCCAGCGCTGGCTGGTCGTTTCCAAGCCGGTCCGGCACCGTACCCTGATCTACAACAAGCCTGAAGGCGAAGTCACCTCGCGCTCTGATCCACAAGGCCGGCCAACTGTTTTTGACAAGCTTCCACGGGTCCGCAACGGCCGGTGGATCGCCATCGGCCGGCTCGACATCAACACCACCGGGCTACTGCTGTTAACCACCGATGGTGAATTCGCCCACAAGATGATGCACCCCTCCAGCAACGTCGACCGTGAGTACGCCTGCCGAATCCGCGGAGAGGCGAGCCTGGAGCAGATCCAGCGGCTAAAGAATGGTGTGGAACTGGATGACGGACCCGCCAGCTTCAGCGACATCAAGGCAGCAGGTGGCAGCGGTGAAAACCACTGGTACCACGTTACCATCATGGAGGGCCGCAACCGGGAAGTACGGCGCCTGTGGGCTTCCCAGGGCCTGAGAGTCGGTCGTTTGAAGCGGGTGCGTTACGGCGCCGCTTTCCTGCCCAAGCGGCTGCGCATGGGGCAGTGGTCCGAAATCGATCCAGGTGACCATGTGGTCCTGCGTGAAGATATCGGCCTGGCAGCAAATGCAAGCGGCCTTTCCTTGTTTCAGCCCGGCGCACGTGGGGGAAAACCCGGTACCGGCAAAAAGGTCCGGAAACCTCGCAAAAGCAAGCCGATTTCCAAATACAAGCCGCGCAGGCGATGAAGCTGGAGCAATTGCAGCAGCAGTGCCTCTCGTTCCTCGGCAAGTCGACGCCAGCCGACGCTGCTCATGACCTGAGTCATATAAAGCGAGTTGTGAAGAACTGCGCCTATCTTACTGATATTGAAAATGCAAATCCGCTTGTAACCGTAGTTTCGGCCTGGCTGCATGACTGTGTTGCCGTGGCCAAGGACAGCCCCCTGCGATCACAGGGTTCACGACTTGCTGCCGATGCAGCCACCGTGTTTTTGGCAGAAATCAGCTACCCGGAGGAATTGCTTCCGGAGGTATATCATGCGATCGAGGCGCACAGTTTCAGCGCAGCTATTCCGCCCCGCAGCCTGGAAGCACAGGTCGTACAGGACGCGGACCGCCTGGACTCACTGGGCGCCATCGGCATCGCCCGCTGCCTGCTGGTTGGCGGCCATCTCAATCGCCCCCTGTTGGATTTCACCGACCCCTTCTGCGATTCGCGTGAACCGGATGATTCGCTCTACACCATCGATCACTTCTACGCCAAACTGTTCAAGTTACCGGACACCATGCAAACCGAGGCCGGCCGCACGGAAGCGCACCGAAGGGCGGAGTTGATGCGAACCTACCTCGATAACCTGCGCGCTGAGATCACATAACGAATTGTGGGAGCGAATTAGCGCAGGCAATGGAGAGAGTGCGGTTTCGGCGAAGCCGAAGAAGCGCTCACGTAATGCCGTTGTGCGTTCGCGATTGCAGGCCTAAAACATCGCGAATGAATTCGCTCCTACGTCTTATCGGGATGGTAAATCGGCCCGCCCCTCTTGGCGTAGCGCGCCAGCACGGCGGCTGCTTCTTCACGCAGAATGCCGCCTTGTGTCCTGATGCCCCGGCGGTGGAGTGACTCGATCCAGTCACGCGGCTTGTCGCCTTCGTCAAATCCGGCTGCCTCGGCATCTTCCTTGCCAGCGCCCCAGATCATGCTGCTGACCCCGGACCAGGGCACGGCGCCGAAGCACATGGCACAGGGCTCACAGGAGGTGACCAATTGCGCGTCGCCAGCGGCCCCCAGGTTCCAGTTGCCCGAGGCGCTCTGAGCCAGGCTGACAGCCACCATTTCAGCATGCGCCATCGAGAGTTCCAGCGCCGTCACCAGGTTGACGCCCACCCCGAGCAGGCGCCCGCCCTGCTCCTCGACCACGATCGCGCCGAATGGCCCGCCAGTGTGGTGGCGCACGTTTTCCGCCGCCAGCGTCACCGCCAGGTGCATTCTCTGCTCTTCAGTTTCAAGTGGCTCTGTCCACGCGCTGACAAAATCATCCAGCCAGTGGGGGAGCGACATCTCGCATGCCATCTGCAAACTCATGATTTCATCCTTTGCCTTACTACCTCAAAGAGGCAGACTGCAGTGGCCACGGAGACGTTCAGACTATTCACTGAACCCTGCATCGGAATCTGCAGGTGGTAGTCACACAGTTCCGTGGTCAGGCGTCGCATGCCCTTGCCTTCGCTGCCCATCACCAGGCCAAGGGGGCCGGACAGGTCGGTTTCATACAGGCCCTGCCCCGCCTTGTCAGTGGTGCCGGCCAGCCAGATTCCACTTTCTTTCAAACGGCGCAAAACACGCGCCAGGTTGGTGATGAACAGAATGGGCAGCACTTCCGCCGCACCCGAGGCGGCGCGCCGCGCGACCGGCGTCAGCCCGGCTGAACGATCTTTTGGCAGGATCACCAGGTTAACGCCTGCTGCCTCGGCCGTCCTCAGGCAGGCGCCCAGGTTATGCGGGTCCTGCACGCCATCAAGCACCAGCACCAGGGGCGTGCCATCGATTGATTCCAGGATGCGGTCCAGGTCCTTTTCAGTGCCGACGTTGGCGGCCTCAAATTCCGCGATGATGTCCTGGTGGCGCTGGTCCTCGCTTCTGCGATCCAGCACGGCGCGCGACTCGGTCACCACCCGGATGCCTGCCTTGCCGGCGCGCTCAACGAGATCCCGGACCCGGGGGTTACGACACTCCTGGGCAACGCTGATGAGCTTAAGCTGTTGCGGCGCCTTGGACAGGGCGGAGTCGACCGAGTGAACCCCGATCAACAGGCTGGTCGGTGATTTCTGGCTCATCTCACCATTTCAAAATCTATCTTGCGCTCATCCACGTTCACCGCCATTACTTTAACCGATACTTTCTGCGCCAGTTGATAGACCTTGCCGGTGCGATCCCCGGTCAGGCGATGCACGACCGGATCAAAATGATAGTAATCGTTTGGCAGGGATGTGATGTGCACCAGCCCGCTTACATGATTCCGGGCCAATTCTACGAACAAACCGAACGAAGTCACGCCGGTTACCTGTCCTTTGAACTCATCACCGATGTGCTGCTCCATGAAATAGGCTTTGAGCCGATCATTGACGTCCCGTTCCGCCTCTTCGGCCCGCCTGGAGCGATGTGAGCACTGCTCGCAGAGCTTGTCCATCCCCTCCCTGGACCAGGTATAGCCTTTGGGCCCGCGCTTTTCAATAACGTGGTGGATGGCGCGGTGAACCAGCAGGTCCGGATAGCGGCGGATCGGGGATGTGAAATGCGCATAGGCCTTCAGAGCCAATCCAAAATGCCCGGTATTGGCGGCCTGGTAAGTGGCCAGGCTCTGGGCGCGTAGCAACACGGCCATGATCAGGGGCTGGTCATCCCGGCCCTTCACCTGCTGGACGATTTGCTCGAAATCACGTGGCTCAGGACGACTTTTCCAGGGCACCCGGATACCCAGTCCGCGCAAAAACTGCTCCAGTGATTCGAGCCGGTCCGGCTGCGGTGCTTCATGCGCCCGGAAAGGCGCGGGCAACTGGTTGCGCAGGAGGAAATTGGCCGCTTCGACGTTCGCGGTGATCATGCATTCCTCGATCAGCATATGTGCGTCGTTGCGCTCGTAAGGCACGATGTCCGCTACAGCGCCCCGCTCATCGAACTGGAACTGCACTTCGGTGCTTTCAAAATCGATCGCACCGCGTTTGGTTCGGGCCCGGCGCAATGCCTTGTACAAGCCATAAAGGTCTTTCACAGATGCAGACACCGCAGTGGCGCCAGGCCGGATTTCCGACTCTCCGCTAACCAGCCAGTCCCATACCTGCTGATAGGTCAGGCGTGCATGGGAATTCATCACCGCGGTATCGAAACGTGACCTTGTAACCACACCCGAATCGTTGATGGACATGTCGCAGATCACGCACAGGCGGTCCACGTCCGGTTTCAGCGAACACAGCCCATTCGACAGTTCTTCTGGCAGCATCGGAATAACCCGACCCGGGAAGTAGACTGACGTCGCGCGTTTTACGGCTTCCTCGTCCAGTGCGCTACCTGGTTTTACATAGGATGAAACATCAGCGATAGCCACCACCAGGCGCCAGCCATTCTTGCGGCGTTGAGCGTACACGGCGTCATCGAAATCGCGGGCATCCGCTCCATCGATCGTCACCAGGGGCAGATCGCGTAAATCACGCCGGCCCTGGCACATCGCCTCGGTTACCGAATCCCCAAAGGCCCTGGCTTCGGCTTCTACGCCATCGGGCCATTCAAACGGCAGGTCAAAGTTGCGGATTGCAATCTCGGTCGCCATCCCCGGCGCACCGCTTTTACCCAGGATTTCAATGACCCGGCCCACCGGTGGTTGCCGCTGGCCGGGTTGCTGCAGGATTTCCGCCACCACCACCTGGCCGGGGCGCGCCCCGTTGGTGTCTTGCAGCGGAATCATGATGTCCTGGTTGATGCGCGGATCATCGGGCACCACCAGGGCGATCCCGCTCTCCTCGACAAAACGGCCCACGATTCGTTCATGCGCCCGTTCCAGGATTTCACGCACGGCGCCCTCGCGCCGTCCCCGGGCATCCACCCCGATGACCGAAGCCAGCACGCGGTCGCCGTGCAACACGCTGCGCATTTGCCGGGGTGAAAGATAGAGATCTGATTCCCCGTCCTCGGGCATGACAAAGCCATAACCGTCTTTGTGGGCGCTGATCCGGCCAGCGACCAGATCCATTTTGGCCGGCAATCCATAGGCGTTACGCCGATTTTTCACCAATTGGCCATCACGTATCATCGCCCGCAGGCGGCGCCGCAGAATTTCCCGGCTATCGTCGGAAACGACATCCAGGCTCTCAACAATGTCGCGTCTTTGCAGCGGTCTGCCACGATCTTCGAGCAAATTCAGGATGTCTTGCCTTGCTGGCGCTTTGGCATTTATTCGCTTCCCATGTCCGGGTTTTTTTGATTTATCATTCATCTGCACATTGTAGCCGCAATTGCCGGCCGCAATGCCTTTTAAAACAAGGCATTGATCGCATCAAAAAGCGACGACATTTTTGTTGACTTCGAACCCCTTAATCACTAAAGTACGCTCCGGTTCAAAGGTTCCCCCTTTTCCTGCGAACCAACCTAAGGCGGGGGTTCCCCCTTTACCTCCGCCTTTCTAATGCCCAGGTGGCGGAATTGGTAGACGCGCTGGCTTCAGGTGCCAGTGAGCAATTTGCTCGTGGAGGTTCAAGTCCTCTCCTGGGCACCAGATTAATAACGATAATAACGATCAATAATAAGAAATGAATAGCCCCGCTTGCGGGGCTTTTTTTTCACGATAAACCTTGCCCTCACGTTGCGCTGGGGGGAAAATCCAGGTTTAGAAACCTGCGGGAATTGACCTCATGTTTGACCGACTCAATGCTGTACCCCCTGATCCCATCCTGGGCATTATCTCTGCTTACGCCGCGGACCCAAGTACGACAAAGATTGACCTCGGCATCGGCGTATATCGCGACGAGCAAGGCAACACGCCAATCCTCGAATGCGTGAAGCAGGCGGAGCAAATCCTGGACAGCACGGAGACCACCAAGTCCTACCTGGGCCCTCCAGGCGTTGCCGGCTTCAACAGCGCCATGACCCGATTGATTTTCGGCGCAGACAGCGCAGTGGTGAACGAGGATCGCGTACGCACGATCCAGACACCGGGCGGCACCGCCGCCTTGCGCGTAGGGGCGGATCTGATCAAGGCTGCCGCGCCGGACGCGACAGTCTGGGCCAGCGACCCCACCTGGGCTAACCACGATGCCATCTTCTCGGCTGCGGGACTGCGAATGGAAAGCTACCCCTACTTTGACCGGGACCTGAGCGACCTGAGGTTCGACGACATGATGATCGCCCTACAGGACAAGGGACCGGGCGAGGTGGTGCTGTTCCATGCCTGCTGCCACAACCCCTGTGGCGTCAGCCCCGACCCGCAGCAATGGGAGGCGATCACCGACGTCGCGGCCGAGCGCGGGTTCACACCGATGATCGATATGGCCTACATGGGTTTTGAGCGGGGTATCGAAGAAGATGCCCTGGCGGTACGGTTGTTTGCGGAAAAGTGCCCCGAAGTACTGGTGGCCAGTTCCTGCTCCAAGAATTTCGCCGTCTATCGTGAGCGCGTCGGCGCCATTTCAGTGGTCTGTGGAACGGCCGGGAAAGCGGCGGACGTGGTGACTGTCATAAATTCAATTACACGTAAGAACTATTCCATGCCGCCCACGCACGGCACCGGGATCATCGATATCATCCTGCATTCGGATGAATTGACCGCACTGTGGCGCGAAGAAGTGGCCGGCATGCGCAACCGCATCAACGGGCTGCGCAAAATTCTGTCCGCGAAAATCACCGAGGCCGGTATCGAAAAGGATTTCTCCTTCCTGCAGCGTCAGTCCGGGATGTTTTCTTTCCTCGGGCTGTCGGTCGACCAGGTCAGGCAACTGCGCGAGGAGTACGCGATCTACACCGTCGACTCGGCCCGCGTGAACGTCGCCTCCTTCAACGACAACAACATCGACTACTTCATCAAGGCCCTGAAGACCGTTTTATGACGATTTGACGCATGTCCTCCGGGGGTATCGGGTACCTTTTACGTAGGAGCGAATTCATTCGCGATTGTGCCAACGTACGGCGCACGGGGTGTTTCTTTTTGAGCTTTCTTATCCGGCCCTGCGGGCTTCCCTCAATCAGGAACCCGCCTGATCGGGACCCTTCAATCGGCGGCTAAATGCTCAAAAAGAAACACCCCGCACACCTTCCGTCCCCAACCCGGTAGCGACTGAAGTCACTTCCGCAAGGGGGTGTCGGGTACCTGTTTGCAGGACCATAACACGCCGGGAGCGTGTTACGAGCGCACACGGACGTCTCGAGCGTGTCCTGCGAACAGGTACTCGATACGCCCGGAGGACATGCATCAAATCGCGGATGAATCCGCTCCTACGGGTACCAGTTAACCGCAGCCTCCGCTGGTCGGGGCGCGTTTGAGCTCCAGTTTGACCTTGGGCTCGAACTCGACTTCATGGGCGTAGGGGTTTGGCTCAGCGGCCGGGTGCCGGGCGCCGAGCGCGGCGTCGAAGCGGAAAGCGGGCTGGTCGTTGTCGCGGTTGCGCAGCAGGTTTTCCTGGACGAAATCTTCTTTCCCGTAAGTCCGGATCCAGTTGTTTACACCGCCCTCGAGGATGTAGACGTTCGGCAGGCTTTCGGCTTTGAGCATTTTCCATGCCTCGGTCGCAGCGCTCTCGTCATTGCCCATCGCCACGAACACCGTGTTGGCGCCCTCAAACATCAATTCATCGCGGGCTGTGCCAATCAGCTCATCTTGCGCCAGTCGCCGGGCGCCATGAATGTGAAACTGGTTGTAATGCCGCTCATCACGCACGTCCAGCATCACGGTTTTGATCCGCGAATCATGGATCACGCTCAGTAGTTCGGCGGGAGAGACCTGTACTTCACGGCCGTCGAGCAACGCCAGTTGCTCGGCCTCTATCATCTCCCAGCGATCGGCGTTACTGGGCTGACCAAGCACCAGGGTCAGCACGGCCAGCGCCACCAGTCCGGCGGCGGCCGGGACCGCCCAGCGGGGGGCTTTCGTCGCGGTTTCACCACCCATTGCGGCTTCGACCTTTTCCCCGCCCCAGAACATGAACAGCGCCATCACCACAACCGCCACCACTACCACGCCATAACTGACACCAAACAGTTCCGGCAGCGTGAACCGGCCCATGTAGGAGCTTTCGAAAAACACGGCATAACTGCTGATTGTCTCACCGAACAGGAAGATGCCGGTTAGTGCGCCCAGGATGAAAAATGCGCCGTCAACTTTGCCGGTTGCCATCGCTACCAGCGAGGTGCCAGGACAGAAACCGCCCACGATGAAGCCGACGCCCATGATCAGGCCACCGGCAATCCCGGGCCACAAGTAGGTTGGCGGCACCCAGATCAGGTTGTAGTCCAGCAGGCCGATCGACGAGGAGAGGAAGATCAGCACACAAGCCACGATGATGGCCGTGAACATTACCTTGAATACGGTCAGGTCCTTAAGATAGAACTGCGCCGCCAGTTTTTTGGAGTTACCAAACCCTGCCATTTCAAGCGTGGCGCCAAACGCCACTCCGACCAGCAGGTAGATAAAGAAAGAGCCATATTGACCGAGCAGGTCAACCAGGGGTAATGGGAATGCAGTCATTATCTTTCTCCCCTAATTCCAGTAACGCCGGAAGAAGTACGCGAATGCGTACGCCCCGGCGAACACCGCGAACATGAAGGCCCAACTGCCGACCGACAGTACAGCCCCGCCTGAAAGCGCCTGCCCTGACGTGCAGCCGCGCGCCAGGCGCGCGCCGTAGCCCATCAGCCCACCGCCCAGGAAGGCCATCATCCAGCGGGTCTTGTTGCCGATCTGCGGGCCCTTGTAAGTTTCAATCTTGACCCGCCGCCCGATCAGTCCGGAAATGAACCCGCCCAGCACCGTGCCAATGGTCAGGTAGACAATCCAGCTATTTAGGGGGTTGGCGCTGCCGCCGGCCATCTTCAGCAGGTACGGGACCTGGTCGATGTGTTCCGGCACGGCCATGTTCTGGAAAAATACCAGCATGCGGTTCAACCCACCCGAGGCGCCCAGCCCCGTGCCGGTGATAAAAAAAGCGAGAAACAGGACGATTCCGAGCAGGATTCCTGCCAGGTACGGGTTGATGTAAGCTTTAGGCATTGGATGCCTCCTTTACGTTTTCGTCTGATGCTGAGTCGTGAACTTCCACGTCTTCCCAGCCGGTGACCATGGATTTGATCCCTGCCCCGGCTGTTTCGCCGGCAGCGGTCGTGAGGTAAACGTGCATCACGATGAATGCGGAAAACGCCCAGGCCAAAAAGGTGTGGACCGGCGCCAGCACTGGCAAGCCGCCAAGACTTGCCGCCAGATGCGGCCACTCCTGCATGCCCCAGATGAGGACGCCGGTGATGACCTGGGCGGGTAACAGGATGTTCAGAATAGCGAGATAGGTGATCTGCTGGAGCGGGTTGAGCCGGCGCTCCCTGGTTTTCTCCAGCGGATGCCGCTCACCTGCGAAGATACCGCGTGAATAGTACATCGTCTGCGCCACGGCACGCCCGAAGAAACCCTTCGGTTCGGGCAGGAAACGCTTGATCGTGCCGCTGGCCACCGTGTAGAAAAGCGCCAGCGCGGCGTTGATCAGCAATATGAAGCCCAGCACGTTGTGCACCTGCACCACGTAGGCAAAGCTGAACACGCCGAATATCTGCGGTTTGTGAATGACCAGGCCGGTGAAAATCAGCATCAGGATGGCGCCCGCCTGCAACCAGTGCCACAGCCGCTCGTAGGCGTCGTACATGTACATGCGCCGGGTGGCGCCGTGCTGGGGCGGGCTCCGGCGGTTGGCGATGTAACGGCCAATTGCATGAACGGTCACGCCGAAGGTAATGCCCAGGAACATCATCAGCCCAAGCAGATCCACCCATTTCAGGCCATCGAGTCCGATCACGTAGTAGCCGTTGCCGCTGTTGTCGAGTACAAAACTGGCGCCGCCTTCGGGGCCGGCCGCTATCTGACCACTCAAGGCGGCACTGCCGGCATCACCTTCAGCCGGAAGCATGCCTCCGGGCAGGTAATCGGACAGCGTGAACGCCGCCGCCAGCACCGAGTCACCACCGTGGCAACTGGTGCAATCCCGCGTGGCCCACTCGCCATTGACGACATTATGGCTGATCGAATACGACTGAATTTCGCTGGATATGTGTACCTTCACCAGGCCCGTGGCTTGCAGGCGTTGACGAATGGCGTCTGCCTGCTCTGGTGAGTCGATTCTCAATTCGGAACCAAGTGCCTGTGCAATTTCCGGATGCAGACGGCCATTCACGTACAGGGCGGCCACCAATTGCTCCGGGGTGACCCTCAGG
>PVMK01124431.1_pt1 | contig 12651 bp, 6 predicted proteins | sample 1853481 | NCBI WGS metagenome assembly PVMK01 (sample SAMN08533507, study PRJNA380276) | Marine sediment metagenome, whole genome shotgun sequencing project.
TGTATTTTTGCCCTTCTCAAGTATTAATGTGATATAGTTATCGGTGGTTTCAAATAATAACCCATTGAAATCTATCGTATAACTAGTCCCCCCGGACATTTCATAAGCAACCCGACCACCGGGCGGGTTTGCCCTTCTTTGTACAACCAAGTTTTCAGGTTCAGTGATTGCGACAGAATAGCATTGCTTATAATCATTCCGACTTTCAACGGTTATACATAACTCATAAGTTCCCGAACGCACATTTCTGATTTCAACCGTATTGGTAAAATTGTAAGCATTATTCACTCCATCACCGATGAGGGTAGCTTGGTAGTTATAAGTTTCTATAGCTATTATGTTAATTTTTCCATTGTTACCACTTCTACATGTTTCACCGGTTGTTAATACACTGAAATTATCAACCGGCAAATTAAAAAAAGAACAGCCAAATAGGTCAACCGGATCACCAAATGGCGTGGTCGGACAATTATCATTTTCATCGACCACACCGTCATTATCATCATCATTGCATTCTAATTTGTATGCAGCCGATGCATCTTTAAACCAATTTGTATAGGATTCTGCCGCAGCAATATCATCTACCAGAATGCATCGCAAATCGGGGTTATCCCTAGAATCAAAATCCGACAGAATATTATTAAATCCATTATTAGCATCTACACTTACAAGTTGATTTGAAGCGCAGAACAGTAATTCTAAATTCGGGTTTTGAGTAATATCTAAACTGGTAAGTGCGTTTGATGAGCAGGTTAATTTTTTTAAACCTGAATTACTACTTATATCAATATCTGTAAACAAATTATCGGCAATGTTTACTTCTATTAGTGAAGGATTTGCCGCAAAATCAAAATCGGTTAATTGATTGCTGGAACAATTTATAGTTTCCAAAGATAAACTGCTGATAATGTCCATGTTGGTTAAGGCATTGTTACTGCAGTTCAAAGACACCAAATTTTCAAAATCATCTAGTCCTGTCAAATCTGTTATTCCCTTATTATTTATCGTTAAACTGGGAATTCCATGTATTGCTCCTGTAGGCACATAATCGTCCAAGTCTTGTTCAGCATCATATCCCAGATCAATTAAAGCTTGCTCAAACCCATCATCAGGTATGTAAGTTTCATTATAATGGCAGTCTTCACTATAAGAAGCGGTGTCATCTTTTTTCCAGTCAGCTTCTTGAACTGCAATAGCAGGATCATCTACTTCAATGCATGTTAAACTTGTGTTTGATGTGGCGTCGAAGTTTGTCAAAATAGAGTTATTACCATTGTTCACTCTTAGAGTAACCAGATCATTGTAGGCACAGTTTAAATCTGTTAAAGAATCGTGAGCACTCAAGTCAAGGTCTATAAACAAGTTTTCTTTGCAGTTAAAATTCTTTAGATCCGGAAATTTACTCAAATCTATTTCTGAAAATTGATTAGATGATATATCTAGTACTTCAATAGCAGTAGTATCACTAACAAGTAAATTGCTTAACCCGATATTGGTTGCTCTTAAAGTGATTAAAGCCTCATTATGCGTTACATTAAGGCTTTTTAATGTATTTGAAGAACAATCTAGTATTTCTAAAGCTGTAAAATCTTGTAGTCCGGTCAAATCATCTATCCCTTCACCAGAAATGTCTAAATTGGTGATTGAATTAATTTCATCTGTTTTTACATAATCATCTAGAGTACCTGAAATATTATAATTATCTATCAACACCTGTTCAAAAGTATCATTGGGCACATAGGTTTCATTGTAATGGCAATTTTCACTATAAGATGCGGTTTCATCTTTTAGCCATCCTTCGGTTTGCTGAGCTTTTGCAGGATCATCAACTTCAATACACATGAGATCAGGGTTATTGGAGACATTAAACGTTTTAAGAATATCATTGTTCCCATTTCTAACAATAAGAGCCTCTAACGCATTAGAAAAAGCATTAACTGATACTAGATTTGGATGTAGGCTTAGGTTCAGTTCAGATATCTCGTTGTTTGAGCATGAAACATTGGTCAAAGCTACATTTGAGGATAGGTTTAGTTCTGACAGCGCATTGTCATCACAAACTAAACTTGTTAAAGCAATATTATTTTCAAGATTAATTACATCAAGTTGATTCCTGGAAACAGAAAGGTGCAACAAGGCAAGGTTAGTAGTAATCTCTAAATTCTGTAATTGGTTTCCATCACAGGATAAATTATTTAATAAAGTGTTGTTACTTGTATTTAAAGTCTCCAACTGATTGTCTTTGCAAGACAGCCCCAGAAGTGCTGTGTTACTATTTATATTTAATGCCGTTAAAAGATTGCCATCAATTTTAAGGCCTTGCAGGAGCGAATTTTGACTAACATTTAAGGTTGTTAGTTTATTAAAGGAAACTAAAAGGGAATCCAGCTTACTATTAACACTAACATTGATCTCAGATAATTGGTTGTCTTCTGCACTTAAGAATCGTAAATTTGAATTTGATGTGACATTGATATCGGTTAATTTATTGGTGTTGCATTCAAGAACTTCCAAGTCAGTATTGTTAGTTAAATCCAAGTCTGATAAAAGATTAAGGGAACAATTAAGTTTTTTAAGTGCAACGTTTTCTTCCAAGGCAATAGTTTCAAAAAGGTTATTGCTGCAGTCAAAATTCTTTAGTTGGAGATTTTGTGACACATCAATGCTGGTTAATTTATTATCAGCAACAAAAAGTGTATCTAATTCAAAATTTGATGTTAGGTTGAGAATGTCATTTTTAAAGTAATTTGAATTCCCATTAAAATGGGTCAAAGAACCATTGGCACGAATATCGATAGCAGTCAAATAGTTAGCGTTAATAATAAGTGTTTCTAGTAGATTATTTTGACTAACATTTAATTCTTTTAGTTGGTTGTTACCACAGTTTAACACCTCTAGTGAGGTGTTATTATATACCTCCAATTCTTGAAGGTAATTTCCGTTGCAGTACAGCTCTTTTAATTTTGTGTTCTCTCTTATATCTAATAGTGTAAGTTTGTTTGAAGGAACAAATATTTCTTCTCCCGTTAGTTCATCCATAATGAAAAAACTAGACGACACATCTAATTTCTCTAAGTCTTTAAAGGCTGCTATCCCAGTTAAATCTAATATGTTATTATCATTAATATTTAATTCCGTAATGGCATTTATAGAATTGGTAACCACATAATTATCTAAAGAACCTGCATCATAGCCCAAATCTATTAACGCCTGTTCAAAGTTGTCATCTGGTATATAGGTTTTTCCAGCTGTACAATCTAAACTATAAGCGGCAGTGCTATCTATAGTCCAACCTGATTCGGCTTGTGCCGCAGCTACGTCATCTACTTTAATACAACTTAAATCAGAATTACCAATGGCATCAAGAAATGTTAAGGTTGATGTGTCATTTTTAAGGGTAAGATCATGTAAATTATTATTTGAACAGTCTAAATAATTTAAAGAAACCAGAGGTGTCACGTCTAAATTATAAAGCGCATTATCGGCACATATTAAGGTTTCTAAATTGATGAAATCTTCAATCCCTGTTAAACTTTCAATTCCTAAACTTGACAAGTCTAATGTGGTGATGGTTTCTATTTTAGCTGTTAATACAAAATCATCCAAAAAATCGTCATACCCTTCGTCTATCAAAAACTGTTCAAAGTTATCATCAGGCACAAAGGTAACTTGCTCACATACCTCCTTATAGGTTGCTCTTTTGTCTTTTACCCAAAATGTGCCAATTTCTGATGCATTATCTACTTCAATACAGTACAAGTCAAGGTTGTTTTGGGCATTAAAGAGTTCTAAAATGTTGTTATTCCCATTCTTAATACTTAATCCAGACAATTGATTATCAGAACAATATACTGATGTTAACGAGCTATTTATGTTTAGGTTAAGGTTAGAAATAAGGTTTCCCGAAACATCTAACGACACTAATTTTGTGTTTTGGCTTAAATCAATCTCCATGAGCTGATTAGAAGCTGCTGTTAGACTCTTTAGCTCAGGATTAACCGTAGTATCCAATGCTTTAAGAAAATTATGCGACACATCTAAAGCCGAAAGCAGTTCGTTTTTGTTTAAGCTTAAATCTATCAATTGGTTATTTGAGCAAATTAAAGTTTTCAATAAAGGGTAGAGTGTTTCTCCATTACCATTTAAAAGATCTAAATTGGTCAACTCATTTTCTGAACAATTTAAAGATGTTAAAAGGGGGTTGTTGTTTAATACGATAGCTGTTAATTGGTTAGAGGCGCAAGACACATATTTTAACTGATCATTATTGGTGAGATCTAATGTGTTTGTTAATTGATTATTAGAACAATTTAAATCGGTTAACTCACTATTACTAGCTACGTTTAAGTTAATTAATCGGTTATTGGAACAATCAAGAACAGATAAGTTTACATTACTGCTGACATCAAAACTGCTTAAGTTATTATTGGAACACCTGAGGTCTTCAAGGGCTGTAAAGTGTTCTATCCCCGAAATATCTATTATGCCTTGATCACTTATGTTTAAAATCCGTACGTTTTCAATCTGTGTTGTGGATACTTTACCGTCATCTTCTATGCCATTGCCCATACTGTCATCACTTCCAATAGCAACTTCATTACCGTTTATATCATGCGTTTCTAGGTAGGCTTCAAAGTTTTCATCTGTTATAATTGTGGTGTTGCAATATGCCTGGTAGGTGGCTCCATCTATTTGCCATCCGTCAGGAGCACCATTTGAAACAATGCTCTCATCTACTTCTATACAATACAATTCAGGATTTCCTGTTGCGTCAAAGGTTTCTAACTTATCGTTATTGTTGTTTTTAATGGATAACTCTGTCAACTGGTTGTTATTACACTCTAAACTAGTTAAGTTTTTGTTTTGGCTAAAATCTAAGGCTGTTATTGGGTTGGTAGCGCAATTTACAGATTCCAGATAGTCCTGGTTGCTTAAGTCTAGCACCGTCAAATCATTGTTAGAGCAATTCAACTCTCTTAGCGATCTGAAATCTGCTATACCGCTTAGATCACTGATGCTCTTGCCACTGATGTCCAATACCAGTAGGTTGTCAATGTTGTCTGTAGACACATAACCATCTGTACTTGAATCCAAGCCTAATGCTATCAAGGCTTCTTCAAAATTAGTGTCAGGTATATAGGTTTCATTGTAATGACAATTGGTACTATAAGAGGTGATGTTATCATGAATTAGCCAATCATCAGGGTATGGAGATGTATCCGAATCAGCTTGGATACATTGAAGATCTATATTGTCTTGGGCGTTAAGCTTCTTTAATGCTGTGTTGTTCCCATTCTTTACATTTAAAGCCGTTAGCGTATTAGACCTGCAATTTACATTGGTAAGTGCTGTATTTTTACTGAGGTCTAAACTACTTATGTTATTATATGAACAATCTAAACTAGTTAAGGCTGTGTTTTTACTAAGGTCTAAAAACCCTAAAGTGTTATTAGAACAATTCAATGTTTCCAGAGCTTCAAAATCTTCAATACCACTAAGGTTAGAGATGCCCTTGTTTGACACGTCAAGACCCATAGTTGTTTTAATATCGGCAGTTAATACTTCCCCATTAATCTCCCCATCAGTATCTATGCTCAGATCTATCAGCGCTTGTTCAAAATTAGCATCAAGTATTTCTGTAGTTTGAGCATGTAGTAATGGTAATATTAACAATACCATTAACAAAGAAAGTAAGCTCTGCTTTTTCATAATAAAGGGTATTCAAAAAAAGAATAACTATTATAATGTTTGATTAGGACTACCTTAATCCTTACTCAATTTTAGATCAGTAAATTTCCGTGCATATTTTTTATGGGTATGAATCTCCTTTTTCACTTGAGTTCTCATAAATGCCTTTATTTCTTCCTTATATGAAGGGTCTGAATCCATGCGTTGCCAGAAGGGGTTTTCCTCTATTGGCACAAAGATCATATCTTCCAGACTTTTTCCTGTTCTTTTTGATTTGGATTCCAGCCCTTTTTTGATTGCTTCTATTTCATTACTTCCATTAAAAAGAAGTTTATACATTTGCTCCTTATTATTCAACATATCAGTATATTGTTCCCGAGCCATTTCAATTGCAGCATCTATTTGTTCATCTGATAGTTCAAAATATACAATGTCGTTTTCATCGTGCTTTGATATTTCATATGCTTCATGAACCAACTGTTGTTCTTCATTATTCGAGGATTCCTTGATTATAATATTGGTTTCTGTTAACCCCATAGCTTTGGCATAACCGGGAACTAAACTTGCCAATGAACTATTTGATTCTGTCATTTGTTTCTCTAACTGGTCATATACAGCCCGTAGTGCTATGAGTTCTTCTTCTTGTTTAGCGACCACATCACTCAAATCATTGGTGTTAATACCTACAGCCACGTTTACAATACTCAAGCCTTCTGTTAGTTCTTTAATAATAGACCAAGCCACTCCGGCTACTTTTTTGTAATCTCTAGTCTTCATATCCTTAGGGTGAACTGCTTTTGCAAAACCACTACCCAAATCGCTTGGTAAAATAAAATCTCCCGGTACAACTTTACCAATTACCCTTACGGGTACTTGACCCATAAAAGCAATTTTTACATTGTTTTTTTCATCGTTTTTCTGTGGCATATTACCCAGAACTATTGGTCTTGTAGAAACGATCATTATTTTTTCCACACCCCAGGTATTTTTGGTAACAAACCCGTTTTTAATACCTACCAATTCTCCTTCTATAAATGTTTCTAACGGATTTTGTTTAGGTAACCATTCGGCATAATCCCCGGCACCTGATTGGTATGAAACACCAATATTAAGCTCTTTAAAAGCTATAAATGAGCCTTCTTCTGCAATTGCTAATATTAAATTCCCTCCAATAACAACTGCATTTGCAAATTTTAATATTGAATTTGATGAGCTCTCGACTATCAGAGATGGGATTGGCGTTGTGATACAGGCACCTAAACCAACACATGCAGTAGATGAAGTGGCTGCCGCAGTAAGCTTCACAACGCTTTGAGCTGACTCAAAAATAGCGATGAGAGCTTCTATTCCATTTATAATAACATCTGTTGTTCTAAGAGCAACTTCTGTCTGAAACTCATGATCCGTCCACAAATCAAAATTATTTTGTCCTTCAATGCGCCCCCACATCTTAGGTACACCTACAGTATCACTATCATCCCAAAATGAAATATAATTATTCTGTCTGCCTCTACCATCTTTTACTTTAATGGCAATCCCTTGGTGACTACCCTCAATCATTAATGGATACTTACTATAGTCGTTTTGATTAGTAAAGTCATCAAATAAAGGAGAAATAGCTGCGGCTGCATCTTTATTTTCTAGAACCGGTTTAATAGTTACCTGCCCTTTTAAAGTTGAAGGACCATTGACGGTCATTTCAACGAATTCAGCAGGAGCATTAAAAGCTGTCGGTCCGTCAAAAGTCGCCGTGCCTTCAGCTGCTACCGTAATATTGCCAGAAAAATGAGTTGGGCTTTGGTTGTTAATATTGAGCGAATCATTTAAGTTAGTTTTTCCACCGACCGTTAGCTGGTCATTCAAACTGGTGGCGGCAGCAACAGTCAAGGTGCCGGACAAATTTGTGGCATTGTCGTTATTCACGTCCAGTGAGCTATTAAGATTAGTTGGGCCCTGAACTGTTAACTCACCATTTAAATCTGTTGCATCATCAACAGTTAGGGTACCTGTTGCTGTTATATCCCTATGATAGGCATAGGGTATAAGAGTTAATTCCTGGCGGTTCATATCTGTAAAGTTATTACCGGTACCTTCGAAGTCAATCTCAACCCGTAAACTCTTAGAGGTGCCGTCCCAGCTAATAAGGGTAAAGTCATCCGTTCCGACGCTGGTGGGTTCCCCCTGACCGATTATCAGATTGACCATGCCGTATTGGTCCGTAGTTGTCGTTTGTACCTCTTGATACTCTTCTATGTTGCTGGCATCCAGAATGGTAAATCGTATGGAAACCAAGGCATTGGGTAAAATATTACCCTGAGCATCAACCCCGGGTAACTCTTTTGAGTTTGGGTCTATAATGACGGCCTGATAACTCATACCATCGTTTTGTGCATATGCAGATAGAGTAGCCGCTAGAAAAAAGGTGATTGGTAGTAATATTTTCATGGTAGTCCTACTTTAAAATTTTTGATACTTCTTCGAGATTAGGGGTTATTATTACCACTATTCGACGATTTTTTGCCCGACCTTCGATTGTGTCGTTACTGGCAATCGGGGCATGTTCACCACGACCTGCTGCAGTTAAGTTACTAGAATCTATATCTGGATTTTTTCTCAGGATCTCAACAATTGCTGTGGCTCGTTTTATAGATAGGTCCCAGTTATTCTTAATGTTTCCTTTTCCTATATAAGGTTGATTATCTGTGTGTCCTTCAATGAGAATGGATATCTCAGGATTCTGGGCCAATCCCCTCCCCAATGCTTCCACGGCCTTAACACCTTCTTCACCTACAATCCAACTGCCTGACTCAAACAGCATGTCATTGTCCATGGTCACATAAACCTTTCCCTGACGTTGATTGACGCGAAGACCCTTGCCATCAAAATAAAATAATGAACTGGAAATGGTTTCCTTGAGTCCTTTCATTTCAACATCTTTTGCAATGATCTGTTGTTCCAACTCTTCCGCACGCTCAGCCTGTACCTCTAGTTCATCAATTTTTTCTGAATACGCATCAATTTTATTTTCCATATCAATCATTCTTTGCTCACTTACCGGATCGATCCTACCTGTCTTGTATTTTCCTTTTGATAGTTTGATTAGTAGACCGAACCCAAAATTGTGCGCCACTATATTTAGCTCTTCTGGATCATTATTGAAGTTGAAGCTTTTCCCACCCATGTACTGAATATATAACATGGTTTGGTCAGTGAGTTGATACTGGACTCCCAGACCACCTCTAAAAAAAATAGATCGGTGAATTAAAATCATCTTCACCAACCAAATCGTAGGCCTGATCGTTTAGTATCTGTGTTCCACGAATTAAAAATTCCGGAGATGCTGTAGCCTTCGCGTAGAATATGAATCGACCTGGTCGATAAAATGCATAGTCCAACCCCAAATTGATGCCAATATAGGTGACATCCCAGGCAAAATAAAGATCAACAGCGGGGTCACTTCCAGCAGAACCATACTTATTATATCTTATGCCCAAATCGGCAAACAAATTTTTTTTGAAGTATTTTTTTAGGATATTTTGCCGGTACTCAAGGGTCATAAAAAAATTGTCTGTCGACTGCAGATTTTGCAGGTTGTCCCCTTGTGAATCCTGGAATTTGAATGTTGATATTGATTTTCCGATCTGAAAATTGAGTTCTTGAGCACTCACGATCGTTGCACTAAGTATTAGGAAGGCGGTTAGTAGAATTTTATTCATGATTACTGTTTAATCAGAGAAGTGATGATATATTTATTGTCCGCTATAACATTTAGAATATATTTCCCACAAGCAGTGTTAGCTAATGGTAAGATGATCAGTTGAGTGGCCCCATATGTTTCCTTTAATATGATCTGACCTGACATATCATGCATGATCACAGATACGTCGTTTTCAATTTCTTCCTTAAAGAAAATATGTATCGATTGTTGGAAGGGATTTGGATAAATGGCTGCTTTTAGATCACTTTCCGGATAGGGTTGACTTATTACAAATGAATGAGGAGGTTGCTGAAACCCTTGCCGGATCGTATAACCATTTAGCCTTGAGGTGCCAATCACCCCAGACTGACCAATACTTTGACTAACAAAATAGGGTTTATTATTGAAGAATACAGTTTGGGAAGACCCGCTTGAACCTACAGTGGACCTGATAATGGATTGTGCATGAACTTTAGGAATGCAATAAAGAATGGTAAGTATGAGGGCATAGAGCAGCTTCATAATTCATGCATTTCTATTGTTAGAAGAAATGTTCTAGCAATTTTTAACAACCCAATACTGTCTATAAATCAAATGACGCATGTGTTGAATAATCGTAATATTAATAGGGCCAACTGATTTGCTATTAAGGTACATCTCAATTCATATTAAAACAATGATCTGGATCATCTGTAAACCAACGTTTTCAACCGTGATCCTTGTTTGGGGCTTTCATCTCACCTTATTCCCTAACTCTATACAAAACAGTAAAGGCAAACAGCCATGAAAAATGCTTTAACCCTAATCTTATTGTTTATTACATTAACCGCCTTCGCGCAACTAACCTTACCGGCAGCTAATACCGCTGCTGAAGAATATAATTTTCGTTCATATAGTTATCACGAGCAATTCGAAGGGCACGACGGCTATGCGGCGCCAATAATTTTACTGGCTAACGGGGGCACTGTTTTTTTCGGCGATGCTGAAGACGAAAAATCTATGATTCTGGTACAACTGAATAAAGAGGGTACCCTGGTTTGGCAGACACCCATTAACCTCATGTTCAACGAAATGGAAACCCAAAGCGTAGTGCATGATAGAGAGGGAAATTTTTATGCTTTCGTTTTATCTTATAATTATAGCAAATACCGAGGCAGTACCGAGCGGGTTATTCATCTGGACAAGAACGGCAAGATTTTGTGGGACAAAACATTAGGAGACTACACCTTAAAAAATAATCCACATTGCTCATATATTCACTTACTTGACGACGGTCGACTTGCCTTAAGGGGCCATATTGTCACCGACGCAGCCAAAGAGGGTGATGACCCCGAATACCATTTCTGGCAGGGCTGGCTAAATAAAAAAGGCGAATGGACCCAGGAAATAGGTAAAGTCATTGATTGGGCAGACCCGAGCTGGAAGGACTTTTTTAAAGTGGAGAACTGATGAAGAAATTAACTTTCACTATCTTCTTAACCTTTTTCCTGGTAGAATTCTCATATGCCCAGGACTGGGCTAATTTAATACGGTTTCAACAGGAAAATGACGAAATAGGTATGCCGAAAGCAGAGGAGCAAAGAATAGTATTTATGGGTAATTCCATTACCGAAGGCTGGTTAAGCATACGGCCGGAATTTTTCGCTGGCAAACCCTATGTAAACAGAGGTATTGGCGGTCAAACCACCCCGCAAATGTTACTACGTTTTCGGCAGGATGTTATTGACCTGCAGCCGGCGGTAGTAGTAATCCTGGCCGGCATCAATGATATCGCTGGTAATACCGGGCCTTCAACCATTGCCATGATTACCGATAATATTTTCTCGATGGCAGAATTAGCCAGGGCTCATAATATAAATGTGGTGTTATGCTCTGTACTTCCTGCCGCTGATTTTTCCTGGAATCCTGGCCTGCAGCCGGCGGAAAAAGTGATAGAACTTAATAAACGCCTTAAGGCTTACGCCGTTAAGCATAACCTGGTTTATGTAGATTATTTCACCGACATGGTAAATGAATCTAATGGCTTAAAAGCCGAGCTTGGCAATGATGGCGTACACCCCAATGCTGCCGGTTATGCTGTAATGGAGCCTTTAGTTGAGGAAGGGATAGAAATAATTTTAAAATAGTCGTTACAGTACATCATTCAGTGAGCAAGGAAGTGGCTGGCAATATGCACCCTGTTTGATTTATGCAGTAATAATTCTATATTCCACATTCAATTTTATTTCACAAAATATGGCCTTTGTTTTTATCATCGGAGTTGTGCAGGCCTTTTTTATATGTCTTGTTCTCTTGAATAAGAAGAAAAAAAGTTTGTCGGATAACATTTTGGCGTTATGGATATTTATTATTGGACTACATCTACTATTATTTTATCTCTATTATATCGATTACTATCAGGTACTACCTCATTTGCTGGGCATTATGGTGCCTTTACCATTAGTTCATGGCCCCTTTCTACTTATATATGTGACTTTACTGATTAAGGAACAAAAATTTAACAAGCTTCTCCTCTTGCATTTTACCCCAGCATTGATATTTTACTTTTTATTATTGCCAATAATGATTTTACCCGCAGCGGAGAAACTTCATTACGTTTTTGAAGTATTACCGGTTGAAGCCCCATTGTATTTTGATGTTTTTGATTTGCTCATCATCATATCCGGTCCAGTCTATACGGTATGGTCGTTAATACTTTTGAAGGAAAATTACCGAAAGATCAAAGAAAATTATTCTTATATCGAAAAGATTAATTTAATATGGTTAAGAAATTTGATTATCGGCATGGCCGTCATTTGGGTAGCTGTAATAATTACCAGTTTTATGGATGAAGATATTGGTTCTACCATTGTCTTTGTTGCGGTTACTTTTGTCGTTTTTGTAATTGGTTATTACGGAACCCGGCAGGGAGTAATTTTCACAGAACCGGTGGAGACATCCCCGGACGGTAGTTCGTCAAGAAAAAAAAAATATAAGAAATCACCACTTAATGCCAATCAATCACAGTCATTGCTGGAGAAATTACTGGTTTTTATGGAAGAAGAAAAACCCTACCTGGCAAGTAAAATAACCCTCCCCCAGTTAGCCAGTCGGTTCGAAACAAATCCTAATTACCTAGGATTTGTTTCACAGATCCTGTTGAGACATCAACAGACGGTAGTTCGTCAAGTAAGGAAAAATATAAGAAATCACCACTTGATGCCAATCAATCGCAGTCATTGCTGGAGAAATTACTGGTTTTTATGGAAGAAGAAAAACCCTACCTG
>PVMK01169778.1_pt1 | contig 12649 bp, 11 predicted proteins | sample 1853481 | NCBI WGS metagenome assembly PVMK01 (sample SAMN08533507, study PRJNA380276) | Marine sediment metagenome, whole genome shotgun sequencing project.
GTCTCCGTTAAGGGGAAAAACGGCAAACCCTTTAAATGCTACAAATTCAGAACCATGTACAAAGATGCTGATATGAGACTTGAAAATCTGTTAATGAACTGCGAAGAATCAAGCAATGAATGGAAACACCATTGGAAACTCACAAATGATCCAAGAGTAACAAATATTGGCAAGTTACTGAGACAAACATCACTTGATGAGCTTCCACAGATTTTCAATGTCTGAAAAGGAGACATGAGTCTGGTCGGTCCCCGTCCTGTCACTAAAAAAGAGATAGATGAATATTATAAAGACCAGGCAAAACTTTGTTTTGGTGTCACACCTGGAGTCACCGGATTATGGCAGGTTAGCGGCAGGAGTAACACCAGTTATGATTATAGAATTGCACTTGATTCATGGTATGTAAGAAACTGGAATTTGTGGTTAGATATCGTAATTATCTTTAAGACTATGAAAGTGGTATTAAGAAAAGAAGGGGCAAGTTAAGCAAATATTATCATATTAGATACTGTGTGTCTCTGTGCGTCTGCCTGTCATTCCGACAGCCTGCCTACAGGTAGGCAGGGCCAGCATGACAAAAAGCCATTATAAACGGGAACTAATTATTTCCTTGCCCGGGTAGTATTTGAGATATTATTGATATCCCTGTATAATTAATCGCTAAATAAAGTCCACGTAAATCAATATGAATAATAATAAAAATGCAATCATGAAAGAAGACAAAATTGCTTTATATCAACTCTTCACTCCGGTGTACGGTTCCTGCAATATAGGAATGTAATATTATCAGAGTTATTTTATGGAGAATAAATGGTAATCGACCATAATGACATCTCCCAAATAGAAGATGATGAGATAAGTCTCTATGATATCTTTCTTGTACTTAAAAGAAGAGCCATACTAATCTTAAGTATATTCCTTATCACACTTCTTGCCGCTGGAACCATCAGTTTTGTTATGACGCCTGTTTACAGAAGCAGTTTTATAATAAAGGGGCCTGTCACATCTTACAGTAATTACCCTCAAGCTTTTGTAATATCCCCGGAGGAATCAGGTAAATTAATCAAAGCACTTGATAAGGCAGTAGCAGATAAAAGGATAACCGAACTTTCGAACTTCCTGAAAATAAGCGCTAACAATGCCAACAAAATAGTTTCTTTTGAAGCTATCCTACCCGTTGACGATACTAAGAATTATATTGAAACAGTTATTAATATTGAAGATCCAACCCTTATAGTCAGCATTAAAGACGGGATTATGGGATATCTAAACCAGAACAAGTATGTCAGTGAACGGATCAACCTGACCAGGAAAAGTCTGATGAGACGTAAAAAAGCAATGCAGGCAAAAATTAATGAAATAGATGATTTCAAGAACATATTGACCGAGCAAATCAAGAGTGGTAAAAGAAATAATCTTGGCTTTAATCCTATGTTAATGGAAAGCGATGTTATGAACCTCAGACAGGAGTTGAACGACATCGAGGACAGGATTCAGCTTTTAAAAGGCTTTGAAGTTGTTGTTGAGCCCTTTATCCCGACAAACCCTGTAAAACCCAAAAAGATTCTCAATATGGCTGTAGCCGGCATAATTTCATTATTTCTTGGAGTACTCATTGCCTTTTTTATGGAGTCGCTGGATAAAAGCAGGAAACGTGTAAATAAAACCATCACTTGACATACGACCTTCTTCTCTAAATGAACTACCCCGCTGCAAGCAGACGGGGTATCAACTTATCTCTTTCCCATAAGGAACGCAGCAAGCTGCGGGGAATTAACCCTAAAAGAGATTAAATACCAAAATTCATTGAGTACAGTTAAAGGCTATCAATCAAAACAGACATTATGTCAATAAATGCTATAGTTACGAGACTACTGGAGCCAATGCTTAAAACCCCGTTGCGCAGAGCAACGATGGAATCTGTTGCAACAGGCTTTGCCAGTCAGGCAGTATTAATTGTAAGCGGCATCCTTGTCGCCCGACTTCTTGGCGCAGAAGGTCGTGGATACCTCGCCTTGCTCGTATTATTCCCCATTCTCCTTACGCAGATTGGACTATGTGGTGTTCCTCAGGCTCTTACATATTATGTTTCCCAGAGACCTGATTCTTCAAAATCACTTATCAAAATGACAATCCCTGTTTTATTTATGCAGTGTATTGGCTTGACAGCTTTACAGGGACTTATAGTAATGCTTTACACAACGGGCAAACCTGCAGATGTATCACAGGCTGGTTATGCTTCACTGATAGTTGTTCCTGGCATTATCATTCATGAATATGGACTGGCACTATTTCAGGGAATCGGGAAATTCAGGATTTTTAATATTCAACGGCTTATGCCGGCATTACTTTATGCTTTATCAATTGTATTTGTATTTCTATCGAATTCTGCATCTATACGTGTTGTTGTAATTGTATGGTCTTCCATTTACGTTTTAGTAGGATGTATCACATTTCTATTAGCCTGGCGCGAACTATCGGGGGAGTCCTCTTTAGACAATAATAAAAACAAGCCCACCATAAGAAGAATATTATCCTTTGGGTTAAAAGGTATGATTGGATGGACAGAACCATTAGAATCATTCAGACTTGACCAGCTTATCTGCGGTCTTTTGCTGACACCAACTGCTTTAGGACTCTATGTAGTTGCACAGGCATTTACCAACTTGCCCCGCTTCCTGGCGCAAAGTGTTGGATTTATCGCTTACCCTGCGATCTCCACAGGCAAAGAAGATCCATTAATGCAACATAAGATACAACGTTTTATATATTACACAGCAGTAGTTAATACCGTTATTGTTACTGCGTTAGTAATTCTCATGCCTCTATTGATTACATTTCTGTTTGGTCAAGAATTTCAAGGTTCAGTAATGATAGCCCGATACTTTTAGTGGGGGCATTGTTTGCTTCCATAAGGCGTGTTTTAGTTGAGATTTCTCGGGGATTGGGGCGGCCTGAGATATCCACTTATGCGTCATTATCACTCTATCCCTGGCTTATCATTGCCACGCCTTTGATGATAAATAATTACGCCATTGAAGGTTTGGCAGCAAGTGTTATGTTAGGTCAAATGATATCATTAATTGTAGCAATTGTACTAAGCCGAAAGATTAGAGGGGAATACGTTTAATGAATAATCCAAAGGCATTCAAGGTGGCAAGATTCTTTTATTATGCAGGATGCCTGATGCTCTGCCAACTCACGATTCGTCCAGCCCTGTCTCTTACCTTGTCGGATTGGTTCTTTTTGGGCGCACTAATATCTGTGTTACTCGAGATCATTGTTTTTAATAGAAAAATTGAAATGAGACTTCCTTCTTTATTTGTATTATCGTGTCTGATAGTCGTTGCAGGGGGCATGTTGTCCTTTCTGAACATGAATGAAAAGATAACAGGACTCAGTATTGTGATTCGCTTTATATACCTTACTATTATCTGGTTCTGGTTAGGAACTATGGTGTTACGTACTGAAAACCATGTACAACGGGCAACAGTATTCTGGTTGTTATCGGTAGCAGTAACTGGTATAGCTGCAGCTTTGCAGTTGCTGGATCCGTTAATCATACCCGGTACAGCGCCTATTCTTGGGAGAATGGTAGGATTTACAGGGCATCCAAATGATCTCGGAGCTCTATCAGCTATAGGATGGGGTACGGCTATTGTGTTATTTTATCATGGAAAAATGTTACGGAATTTATTGCTTGTGCGATACATTTTACTTATTGCTATAATTTCCGGATTAATCCTTTCAGGCTCAACAGGCTCTGCATTGGGGGCAGTGGCAGCAACAGCCCTTTGGCTCTTACTCATAAGAAGCAAGAAACAATTAACATGGCTGGTAATAATAATGCTCACCATCTCTATTCCTTTATTAACTGTCCAACATATTGTAGGCGGCAAATCTTTATTGAACCGCTTAACTGAGACGGTAATTCCCACACAAAAAAATAAAACCACTTTCAGTATTCGTATTGAGACTTATGAAAAAGCCCTGGACACAATAATACAGAATCCGCTCATAGGAGTGGGCTTTAAACCGGGTGGATCAAAAACCGAGACAGGCAATGCTGTTCATAATGCTTACATCGCAGTTTTGTATGAAGCTGGCCTTATAGGCTTAATTGGTATGATCACTCTAACTCTATCATCATTAATATCTGCAAGATATTTGTTTAGAAAAACTAATCGATTTAGTACTGATAGATATTTTGTCATAGCACTATCAGTATCTTCAATTGCATTTTTTGTATATGCTATGGGCGCTCCTGTGCTTTATCAGCGATATGGTTGGATTTCACTTTCACTTCTTTTTAGCTTGCGAGCAGTTATTAAGCGCAGAACAATAGTTGTCAATGCTGTTTATTCTAATAAGGGTTATAATCATATTGCTCTTAATAGATCTTAATACTTGATTGATATTAAAAGATAACTAATGATCAATTATCGAGTGAAAGTTCCAATATTATTTCTGATTTTTAATCGACCAGGTCCTACTAAACGTGTATTAGATAAAATTCGAGAGGTTCGTCCTCATCAACTATTTATTGCAGCTGACGGTCCTAGAAATGGGAATGAATATGAATCTGAACAGTGTAGTGTGGTTAGAAAGATTTCTACTGATATAGATTGGGATTGTGATGTTCAGACTCTATTCCGGGAAAACAATTTAGGCTGCAAGTATGCTGTAAGCAGTGCTATAAACTGGTTCTTCAGTCATGTGGACAGAGGAATAATATTAGAAGATGACTGTTTGCCTGAAAATGATTTTTTTATTTTTTGTGATAACTTGCTGGAGAAATATGACAAAGTTGATCAAGTCATGCACATTTCAGGGACAAATTTAAACTGGAAAAACTATACAGATAAGAGCAGCTACTATTTTTCATATCACTCTCCAGCTTGGGGTTGGGCAACCTGGAAGCGTGCATGGGACAAATATGATTTACATATGTCTAACTTCATGAATGGAGGCAACAAAATACTAAAGAAGAGATTTGCAGATATTCGTGAACGCATATACCTGCACGGTTTATTTAGATTATGCTATAAAAATCAGATTGATACCTGGGATTATCAGTGGCTTTATGCTTTGTCAAATAATAACGGATTAGCAATTATACCTAAAGTGAATATGGTAACAAATATTGGTGTCGGTAGTGAAGCTACACACACTACTGATATCTCCAATTCATTAGATGTAACTGCCGGCGGAAAACTGGATTTCCCTCTTATAGATCCGAAAACAATTACAAGAAATATTAATGCTGACAAATCCTACTTCCATCACATTATTCAAAAACAAACATCATTATTATCTCTCATTGTTCGCAATATAATACCATTTAAAAATCAGTTCATAAAAATGTTACTGCGTAAAATAGGCAGATAATAATTAATTTCGATACACATTAAACTTGAACTCTTTACTGCAAGTAATCCGGCATCTATCGGTCTACATAACGATTTCATGATACAAATTTCATATTTGTATCAACCAACAAAAATCATTATAATAGTCACTCATATCTCAAAACGTATAGGTCAATACGTAGAGATTAAAGGAAATAATGAAATGTCAAGTATGTGAATCATCAACATCTTATCAGTTTAGTGCAAGACTTCTTAATAAGTTTAATATTAAATATTATCTATGTGATAATTGCAGGTTTTTCCAAACTGAGAAGCCATTCTGGTTAGAGGAAGCTTATAAGTCATCAATTAATATCAGTGATACTGGGATTGTTTCCAGAAATATATCATTAAGTAATATTACAACACTGATAATTTATTTTTTATTTAATAAAAATATTTCTGGACTTGACTATGCAGGTGGATATGGTCTTTTTGTAAGATTAATGAGAGATAAGGGTTTTAACTTTCATTGGCATGATCCACATACAGAAAATTTATTTGCCCGATATTTTGAATATGATCAATCAACACAATATGACGTTGTCACTTGTTTTGAAGCTTTCGAACATTTTGTAAATCCTTTAGGTGAATTGGATAAAATATTATCAATATCAAGAAATATCATTTTTTCAACTTTCCTCTTGCCCTCCCCAATTCCTAAGCCAGAGGACTGGTGGTACTATGATTTAGATAATGGGCAACATATATCATTCTATTCTCGTGAAACTTTGAGAGCAATTGCAAAGAAATATGGTTTATTTTTTTATTCATCTGGTTATTATCACATGTTTTCTTCTAAGCAAGTCCCGGGATTTATATTTAATATATTAGTCATGCTAGGCAGGTCTGGTATTACTAACATTTTGCAACCATTTATTAGAGGTAAGAAGATGGAAGACATGTACAAAGTAAGAGAATTAATGTCAGAAAAATATAATAATACCGATAAAGATAATTTTCATTCGTAATAAATATATTCGATCACTAATTAATGAAACAATCTAGTTTAAGGCTTTAATGACTATATGAAAGTTCTCTTTAATGCGCTGCGTCCGCTTCAGCTCACATCCGGTGGAAACAGAGTTTATACAACTGAGCTTATGCGCAGATTGTCTCGTTACGATGATATCGATTTGATCATAATATCATCAATTGAGAATAAGGCTTGGATCGATGAAATTGCTCCCACAGCTACTATTCGTGTGACAAAACTTAAGTCTCATTTGCAGGGCCTTCCATCTGAACGCAAAGCTTTAATAAAAGCTGTTGCCATCGAGCATCCAGATATTGTTCATAGCCCTGTAACTCTGTTACCTCTGTGGAGACCGGCATGTCCGACTGTTGTAACAATCCATGATTTAAGCTTTTTTGATATTCCCCAGGGTGTTCTAAAAGGTCTCTATAAACGACTGATTTACAAATATACAACTAACAATGCAGATATAATCATAACAATAAGCAAATTCTCTGAACAAATGATAATTAAACATTATCCAAAAACCGACGGACACATAAGGGTTATATGGCATGGTCAAAAAATATCTGAACAGCCTCAATCCTCTCACCATAAAAATAATGCTAGCAACAAGCCATATTTGATAACCTTCGGACATTGGCCTCATAAAAATGTTGAGGCAGCTGTACATGTATTTAACTCGGTAAGAAACTATGGCAAGGATATACGACTTAAAATAGTCGGGGTAGGAAAATATATCGATGATGTTATATATCCATTGACTGTTTCCTTAGGAATATCAGAATATGTTGATCTCCTTGGTGAGGTCGCAGATAAAGAGTTAGCAGACCTTTACAGGGGAGCCACGTCACTGGTTTTTCTTTCTAAATATGAAGGATTTGGATTGCCTGTAATTGAGGCCATGGCCTCGGGCTGTCCGGCAATCGTCTCAGATCAGGGCTCTCTTCCGGAAATTGCGGGCAAGCTGGGACTGATAGTTGGGGCAAATGATTACCAATCTGCTTCCACATATATCATACGTCTCCTGGAGAATCCTGATTGGGCACAATCTGAACGCAATAAAGCGTACGAATATGCGTCAGCGCTTACTTGGGATAAATCTGTTAAGGAAACAGTAGATGTGTATTACGAGATATTAAAGTCTCGCAATAATTGAAGACATATCATATGGAATCAGATAATAAAAACAATAAATCTTCCTGCTGTATTTGTGGAGGTAATTTAATTACATTTCAAAGAGACGTCCATGACACTCGCTTTGGTGTAGATGGCATATATGACATCTACAAGTGTCAGTCATGCTCTTTGGTACAGTTAGTTTCTGATTTATCATCAGATCAGCTCAAGAAAACATATGAAACATTTTACAATTATGGTGGAAGCAAAAAAGGCCTTTATGTTACTCTTCGCAGGGCCTTTCTTGAATCCGGATTGTACAGATTATGGATGGCCATCGACGGTGACATATGTTTTCATTCATACAAAGGTAAGGGACGATTAATTGATATTGGCTGCAATGAAGGACAGGGTCTGGGAATATACAGTAAAAATGGATTTTCGGTTGAAGGTCTGGAACTTAATGAAGTAGCTGCAGAGTCAGCCCGAAAAAAGGAATTTACTGTTCATACAGGAGACCTGTCAACATTCAAACCTGAAAATAAATATGACGTTGCCGTGCTTTCTCATCTAATTGAGCACTCTGAAAACCCTGATAAGTTAATCAATGACCTGTCACGCATTCTTAAGCCAAAAGGTCAAGTCTGGATAACCTGCCCTAACATTGAAAGCTGGCTGAGAAAAGTTTTTGGGCGTTTCTGGATTAACTGGCACCCTCCTTTTCATATCACGTTCTTTTCTTCTAAAACAGTCACGAGACTTCTTGAAAAATCCGGTTTTGAAATATTAAAAATAAAGAATGTCACTCCAGCACTTTGGATTTCTCAATCTGTTATAGCATACTTTTTTTCAAAAACAGGTAGAAAGACCTATGCTCAGCGCTCTCCCTTACTGCTGGGTGGGCTGATGCTTGTTGCCAGGTTTATCTTTTTCCCTGTACTGTGGATAGGTAATATTATGGCAAAAGGAGACTGTCTCGTTATAACTGCTCAATTAAAGGAATCTCAAGGTTAATAGATGAAACGCGTTCTTCTTATACAACCCCCTTTCTTCAGATTCATAGACATTCATGCACGGTATTTCCCCTATCAACTGGTAAGCATGGGAACGTATCTGAAAAACAATGGTCACGATGTACGAGTGCTGGAGGGTGATAAGTGTGATACGTATGGCAATCTTGATTTTTCCAATCAGGAAACTTTGTATGAAAATTATCTACATGAACTTAAAACTCTCTCAAATCCTTTCTGGAAAACTCTTGAAGCTGAGATTCTGGATTATAAGCCTGATTACATCGGTATTACTGTATGGACTACTTTTATTGCTTCAGCCATACGTACAGCTGAGATGTGCAGGAAGATTCTTCCTTCTGCACAAATTATAGCTGGCGGTCCTCATGTCACCCTACTCCCGGAAGACCTGACTAAAGTTAATGCCTTTGATCATATTGTTGTCGGAGAAGGTGAGGAAACTCTTCTGGAAATCGTTAATGAAGTTCCCGTAAACTCAATTCAGGGAGTACTGCATTCAGGTAATGGTTCTTTAAATAATTTCAGCAGCAGACCCTTTGCTGCTAACCTGGACAGTTTTGGAATCCCTGACAGATCCGTTCTCATAAATGAGGATAAATATGAAGATGAGGATATGGGACTGATCATGACTTCACGTGGATGTCCGTTTTCATGTGCTTACTGTGCAACTTCTATTTGGGAAAAGAAAGTCAGGGGAAGAAGCATTGATAGCATAATCCAGGAAATAAAGCATGTAAAGAATACGTATGGAACGATTTATTTTACTATTAAGGATGACAGCTTCTTAATCAACAAAAAAAGGGTACTGGAATTCTGCAATAAAATTAAGGAAGAACACTTGCATATTAATTGGGAATGTAATGCAAATCTAAAAACTATCGACAGCGAAATTCTTGACAATATCAAATCTGCTGGATGTACTACAATTAAAGTTGGCGTCGAATCTGGCTCCGACAGGATTCATGACCTAATAAATAAAAAACTCACCAATAAAATTATCAAAGAGAAAATTAAGCTTATTAAGTCAAGCGGGTTACATTTAACCTGTTACTTCATGATGGGTATTCCAGGGGAAACAAGAGATGATATTCTTAAGACCCTAAATTTTGCTAACGAACTCAAACCGGATTTTATAAGCTTCAGTGTATATGAGATATTCCCTGGAACTGAGTTTTTCAAGCGTAGCATTGAAGATAAGACGGCCAAGGAGCACATGGAGATAGAAGACTATTTTAATGTGTTACCGCATAATTATTTTTTTACAGGTAACAGAAGACACTTGGCGGGAATGTCCTATGATGAATTCAATGATCTGGAAAAAATGTTAAAAGACAACATGAGCAAATATAACCGATCCTTAAGAAGCATTGTACGTAGAATCAAATCAAGATTACCGCTCTATAGAAATAATTTCAATTATATCTCAAAAGATATTAAAAGCTTTTTGAAGTGGCACTAGTCGGATTTATACAGTAGAGAATTATTTTCAATTAGATTAATCCCTTCTGATTTCCTGCTTAAGTTTCTATTCTATTATTAATCAATATCTCCAACAATAGTATCAACTACATGCTCTACATTAAATTTTCTCTCTATATATTCCTTCGCTCTTTTGTATCTGTCATCATGTGACTCACTGCGGATACTCTCAAGAAATTGATTCATCTCTCTGATACATAAATCCATTTCCCACTCGTGTACTGCTTTTCCAATGCCCGTTTCATTAACTACACTTGACAGCTCACTGTCTGAGTCACATATTGCAAAAACTGGAACCCCCGCATTTAATAAATTAGGCAACTTCGAAGGAAAAGCCCCAGCTCCTGTTCCCTCAGCCTGAGGAATAATCTGCACAGAAGACCTCTTATATAACTCCCCCAGCATCTTTTCAGGTACAAGGTCATGAAATCGAACTCTTTGAGTATTTTCCCTGTTAAAATTATCTTTAATCTCATCGAATAAGGGACCTCGTGAAAAAATATGACACATAACATCATTACGTTCGAGACACAATCCTGCAATAAAGCTTATGAGGAATTTTGGTTTCTGTTTCTCCCCAAGTGCACCTGAATATACAATATGGGTAAATCCATCCGGCATAATATCAGCAAGTTCTGAAGTATTCGCCAAAGCACTATCCTCTGTAATAAACGGGTAATGTACTTTACACTTGTTTTGAGAAATTCCATATGTCTCCACTATTGTTCCCCTCATTTTTTCCGACATACAGATCAATTCATCGCAGCTATTAAGCACCCTTAACTCAAAATGTCTGATTATACCTGCAATGACCCCGCGAAAAACTGTCTTTTCTGTTTTAGCCATGATGGCCTGAAGATCGTGAATGATTCCTACTGTTCGAATATTAGATGGCAGAAGTCTTTTCACCAGAAACATATAGAGGTTTGGTGGAAACACTGCAATCACCATATCAACTTTTTTTCTGATTTGACTTGTTTGGGTCACTGCATGCCAGACAAACCATAATTCGAAAAAGATTCGTCGCAATACAGTTGATTTTGGATAGCGCATCCCATAGCCCCCCTCTATGGATAGTACAACCCTGCAAATCTGCCTTGCTGATTTTTGGCTTCCAGTCCGGATAAAGAGGATGTGAAGCCACAACATCCACTGAGTATCCACGATTAACCAGAACCTTCACCAGATAGGAATTATACTTTCCTGTTGATATCATCTCAGGATAGAAGAAAGGTGAAAGAAAAAGAACTCTTTTATTTATTTTAACCTTTTGCGTTTCATGTCTTTCCTTCTTCGCCTCATTTACTTCAATAGGTTTCCCATTATTATCATTCCAGTAAAAGCTGTGCATACTCAATAATCTTTTTATATGAACTGGGATTCTTTTTTCCAATAAACCTAACCGATATCCTGTGAACTTGGCTAGGGACTCAAAGTACATATATGGTACCCATTTCCACTGCTTTTCTTTCAGTAAGTACTTTAATTCATTATATAAATATCTACCCCCCTCTACCTCGGCTTTTACTATATTAAGTATCCATTGCTGGCTTTTCAGAGCAACCCCTATGTCAAAATATCTCTTGAATTTCTCATTCAATGAGTAGTTATGAGAGTGATAAACCATTGCATCCGAAGCATAGGCAATCCCGTATCCTCTATCAATTAATTTGGCTGCCAGAACAAAATCCTCATTCATGATTATATTTTCAGGAAATCTATTTACCTCTTGAAAGATATCCTTTTTTACAGCCGCGCATACATTAGGGAAAAGGAAAGTTTTTATTCCGAGCCCTTTAATGTCCGAACGGTTTTTGACAAAACTCCTATCCGGGTAATTAAATAATCTGGCAAATTTTTCTATTGGCACAGCATCACTATTTGAGATATGCCTTCCATAACTGGCTACAATGTCTGGTTCATTCAGCGGTTGAACAAGATTTTCAATACATATTTCGTTCACAGGGATTGCATCCTGTGTCATAAAGACAAGTATGTCGCCTTTTGCCTCCCTGGATGCCCTGTTGCGGGTCCCGCCATGATTAAATTCACTTTTGGGAATTACTATAACTTTTGCTCCAAATTCTCTGGCAATATCTATTGTATTGTCCTGTGAAGACGAGTCAATAACAATGATCTCATAATTACTTATTGTTTGTGCCTTTATTCTTTCTAGAAAAGTCCTGAAATTTTTAGAAGCGTTATAAGTAGGAATAATAATGGAAATATTCATAAAACCTTCAGTATACGTTGTAGTCCGAACGTAGACTTCAATCTTCTCATCAAAAGCCTGTTGCAGGTGAAAAGTTCTTTTTTATTGATAAAGATAGCATGAACAAAGTATAAGAAACAACTGGCAAAATAAGTCTTAACTATCTCATGTCTAGGATTCATACTGGAATGTTTGCGCATTTCTGTAACAAATGTTACTATTTTTTGATTTACTACGATGTTACATGAGAATGGCTAAGAAATGAATAATAATTTTCGACAGCAATTTGATCTACTGTGGCTTCTCATAAAAAAAGAAGTCACGCTGAAATATAAAAGGACATATCTCGGCATAGTATGGTCACTGCTGAATCCCCTGTTAACCGGAATTGTTCTTTTTATAGCTTTTCAAATATTTATGCGCT
>PVMK01171157.1_pt1 | contig 12649 bp, 10 predicted proteins | sample 1853481 | NCBI WGS metagenome assembly PVMK01 (sample SAMN08533507, study PRJNA380276) | Marine sediment metagenome, whole genome shotgun sequencing project.
CGTAATAACCGGCGCCGCTCATCCATTATCAGACCTGACTGCACGAGGAATTCCCCCGGAGTCAGAACATGAGCCGAAAGGGCCTTGGTGTCCTCAGGCATCTCCTGAGTGTAAAACGGTCCCGCGGCCTCCGATAATTCAAACGCATACTCGGCCGGAATTGAGATCGGCTGAGCCGGATCCCTCGGATCGATATTTACCGGACTGATGTAGATCGAAAGATAAGGGTCCGTCTGCTTGAGATATATCCGCACCATTCCGGGTATATCCACGAGCCCCGGGACGAGCTCAAAACTGACCGCAAGCCACTCACTCCACTCCCCCGTGTTCAGCAATGCGCGCTGATCTCCAAACTGAACCAGTGCGACAGGATTCTCGGAATCGACACTGACGGAAAAATACGCCGAGCTTCTCGGCGCGTCTTCAACAAAGGCGTTAACGGGTCCTTCTATCGTGCCGCTCAAGACACCCTCTGAAAGGTTGGCCGCCTTTATTACGCCGCCGGATACGTTACCGGGTTCGTAACCCGGATCATTGGTAAAGAAGGTGAAGGTTCCCGAGGTTCCACGCAGATCCGGCGTACCCATGCCGGACACCGCACGGCCTCCAGCCGGGATCGGCGGATAATTGACCGGGACGCGAAACATCGTCGCCGAAATACCGTTGGCATCCAGAATTTCCCAGAAAGCCTGACCATCCCGCAACAGGACGGTTTCTTCCGACCCCAACGGTATGCGCCAGCGGCCGATTGACAGCGGTTCGCGATCCGATTTCTCTACTCGCGCCGCCGACAGATAGGGCAACAACGTATCGCGGTCCAACGCAATAAAATCGAAGATACCGTGCCCGCCAGGGTCCATGCCGGTAATGAAATTGGACCAGGCCACCGGACTCTGCGGCGGCGTGCTCGTGCCGAGCGGCATAAAGCCCCCGCTTTCCGCCAGCCTCTTGAGATTTGGCGTATAACCGTCCCGCATAAATTCCTGCAGCATGACCGGATCCATGCCGTCGACACCAAGGATGATCATCCGCTTCGCCGGCGATTCCTGTTGCGCGATTGCAGAGAACGAAATCAGGAACGCCGCCAGACCAATCGATGCAACCTGCATTCGCATCAGACCGCAGGATTCGCGGCCGGTACCGCTGCAACATCCAGTACCTTGCCGTTCATATGACCGGGAACGTCTACGCCAAACAGGGTAAGAATCGTTGGCGCCAGGTCCATAATTCCAGGATCCTCAGAGAGGATGGGATGGGTCGAAAAAATCACCCCTGGCACGAGTCGCGGATCGACACAATGATCTCCGCTCCAGGATTTTGTGTTATCCCAAAATAGCGAAGGCATGACCTGCCCCACAGCCCCCTGCCACGACGCCCGGTACCCGCGGTTGTACCCGACGATGAGATCGATGCCACCTTCTCTATACGGGCCCCCCCGAATGCACTTCATCAACGTCGAAGACATCATTGACCGCGACCTCGCCGGCCTCTTCGTCACGAAGCCCGGTCAGTCCCTCAACGATGCTCCGCTTCACCTCACGAAGCTCATGACCCGCGGCAACGATGCCCTGGGCCTCGCGGCCTGCCTTGTTGATATAGATGCCACTCAACCCGAAGGCGTAAGCCTTGGTTCGGCTCCAATCTATATCTTCCAACCACTGTCCGGTTCCGTCGGTTCCCTGTTTCAGGAACAGGAATCCGTTCTGCATGAGCCAGGTATTCAGATTCACGCCGCGACGGAAAGACATGAAACCGTGATCCGAAATGACCATCAGACAGTCATCCGGACCGAGCTGCGCCATGGTACGGCCGACCATGTCGTCACATCGCACGTACATATCGCGAATCGCATGCTTATGAATTTCGATGTCTTTACCTCGATTGGCCGGATGATCCTTGTCGAGATACCGGTAAAACATGTGCTGCACACGATCGGTCCCGTCAAAAACGCAGGCCACGACACCTTCCTTCGATTTTTCCAGCGCGTTAAAAAACATCTTCTCGCGCTCTTCATGGTGGTCGTTCGCCTGCTGCAGAAAGGCCTCCTCATCGATCACGCGTTCGTTCAACGCCCAGGTATCTTCAGCCAGACCGAGAGTCGCGAATTCGCCGATCAACTTCGTCAAATAAACCGAATAAAACGCCGGCCAGGAAATCGGCAAAGCGGGATTACCCGGATCGACATTAATGGGCGTGACGTATAACCCGAAATCCGGAGACATTTTGGTGATGTAAAAACGCGCGATACCATGAACTTTCAGGCCGGGTAACGGTTTATAGACCAGATTAATCCACGGCGAATATTCTCGCTCTTTCAGGCGATACTTACGGCCACCGATTTTCAGCAATCCCTCGCGCTTGTCCATATCGACCCGGATGCTGAACGGCAATTCCATCGGACCATGATCGACGCTCATCGAATTCTCCGGGCCCGGCAAAGACGCATTGATTAGCCCGTCATCGATATTGACCAGAATTCTCAGCCCGCCCGTCGACTCGGGCGCAGCCTCTGTATCCCCCACCTCATCCCGTGAGGTCGTGTAATAGGTAAAGGAACCCTGTGTCCCACGCAAATCGGGCACGCACATGGCAGACAGCATCGCTCCGGCGAATTTCTCGGGCGGAAATGTCAGCGGAACACGAAGTATATTGCATGGAATTCCGTTTTCACCGAGGATGGTCCAAAATGCGCGGCTCTTGCGCATGGCCCGAATTAACGGCTTGCCGAGCGGAATGATCCAGTTGCCGACGCGCACTGTTCTGGTAGTTGGTGAAATCTCGGAACTCGATAACTTGGGTTTGTAGGTTTTCAGATCACGGTCGAGAAAATCAAAGATATTGTGGCGCGAAGGATCAACGCCGGTCATAAATGAAGACCAGGCCACCGGAGAAATTGACGGATCTGTGGTGCGCAACCGCTTGAAGGAACCCGCGGCCGCAAGCCGGTCCAGGTTAGGCAGATAGCCCTCGGCCATCCATTTCTCCGTAAGGCCGGGGTCCAGTCCGTCCAGACCAATCACGATCATGCGTTTGATCCGGGACTTCTGCAGCGCCTTCCGGCGCCTGATCGTGCGGATCACAAATCGAAACGGCCATATCAGCAAAGATAACGCACCGGCGAAAAACGCCAGGAACACGGCGAAAAATGACCCGAGAACAGCGAAGCCCGCGCCGGGTCCAACATAGGCCAATGCCACCCCGGGTGACAAAATGGCCAATGCAAAAAAAATCGCTAATGAAAAATAGAAGCTGCGTAAAAGCGCGTTACGATCCAAAGTATTTACCATAAATTTTCGAGTTCTCCTGAACGCCCTGATCCAATCAATCTGACGGAAGCAGCTCCTTTCGATTGCGATACAACCGCTTATCGACAACCGCCGCCATCTTTTCCTGATCGAGCTTCCCGCCCAGGAATCGGTTGATGCACTCCGCCGCAGATTCAGGGTCGGACAAGGTATCACTATAAGCGAGCTCAATCATCTCCAGGTTAGATTTTCGCCGGACAAGGAACCTGACGTTAACCAGATGTGTCCGATATAACTTAATTGCCTTCGCGTCATCGACAGGATTGGGCTCGGACTGATGATCGAGCATGATATTTTGCGACGCAATGACTTCCTCGAGATGACGTCGCGCAAAAATAATACGATAAAAATTATCGTCCGGAAGCTCTTTCAACAAGTGAGAAATTACCTTGACTGCATTGCCCCTGGCATCCCTGACCCAGGACTTGTCGATCGTTTCACCTAATTCCTTAACCTTTTCGAATTCGAAGTACCCTCTGGGGTTGTCCTCATCCGCCTGACGCACCCGGTCCGTTAAAATCGGCAGACCCCCTGCTTCCAACATACTCATCACCATGGAAGTTCCTGAGCGCGGTAGACCGGAAACCACTACGACTTCCTCGCCATACTTCCATTTTCGAATGAAGTTCTTTAACAAGTCAGGCATCAAAAATAATCAAAGAATAGCCGAGAGACTTTAACCCCGGGCTGCCTTCATCTGCTCAACGCCACACCGAAGATCGAGACGCCGGTTAAATTCCTCCGCACCAAAAATCTTTTGCGGCAACACGTTCATCGGATCCGTCCGATAGCCGAGTTCCCTGATCGTAAAATCATATTCCTGTTGTGCCGCCCGCTCGGCCTCCGGAACGGTTTCTGCCTCATCGAGCCAGCGAAACCAACGATCCACGAATCCGCCAAGAAACTTTTCACAAGTATCGATATTGTCATCAGTCAACTCGGCGGTCGAACTGGTCGCGATCGGCGACATCAAGGCACGCAGGTAAGTGCCGTGGCTAACGAAACGGGTCCAATCCGGATCGCTGCGAAATTTCAGAAAGTCTTCGTTCGCAGGCTCGATATACTTTTGCAGATAATCTAAATGAGTACGCAAATCAACTCTCGGTGTGTATTCCGCATAAAAATAGAGCCTCGGAATGGTGCCGAATATCACGACGAGATGCGGAACCCGCGTCTGTTGACCGAGGAAGACCGTCGCATTCATATCCAGGATGCTTGCTTTTCGATTCCCGATCCATGAATGGACGAGCCAGTCGACCTCCGGTCCGGTGTAGGCGTTAAATGAACCCTCCAGCTGGCCATCCGGCGACATAAAATACTCTTCGCCTTCGCAGGATGGATGCTTGTGGATGTCAAAACGATCCGGTACCCGTTCCACTATCCTGGAATGAATATTCGAGCATCGGTCCCACGCCCTGGACCAGTCCACGTCGGGATTTTCCGACAGAAACTGCATGATTGTTTTCGTATCTGCACTGCTCGTCATCGTCGCTTCTCCATCCCTGCTCTATATTCGTCAATCCCGACAATCCGGCTCCACAAAACACCATCCCACCGACGGCGCCTCCGCCTTCAGTTTCTTTTCCAACAAATTGATGCGATCCACAGCCTGCTCGATCGTGATATTGCCCTTCATATGAACCTTAACCGCGAGCATTACACTGGCGCCCACTTGTATCGTAATCATATTCAGCAATTGCTCGATCGCCGGGTCCGCTTCGATGATCCGTTCGATTTGAGCTCGCAAATCGGGTTCGGCGGAACGCCCGACAAGCAGCGATTTTATTCTAATCGCAACGAATAGGGATACGACAATCAACACGCCACCGATGCAAATCGAACCCAGAGCATCGTAAATCGGGTTTGCTGTCAGGCCAGACCAGCCGAGAAATCCGAACGCCAGAGTCAAGCCACCCAGGGCCGCGACATCCTCTCCCAAAACCACGACCAGTTCGGCATTGCGGGTCGTTCGCAGCCATTGGCGCAACGATTTCACTCCTCTCAACTTACGAATTTCGGTCAAACAGCCGAATAAACTGAATCCCTCGAGCACGATGGCGACGGCCAGGATGAGCATCCCGACCCAGACCTGGTTCAGCGGCTCCGGGTTCTGCATTTTGTGCACGCCTTCGAATATCGAGAATAATCCGCCGACGCTGAACAACAGGATGGCCACGATCAAAGCCCAGAAATAGCTTAGCTTCCCGTATCCCAGCGGATGCTCGATATCCGGCGCCTTGCGCGACTGGATCAGTCCCATGAAAAGCAGAACCTGATTGCCGGTGTCGGCATAAGAGTGAATGGCTTCCGCCAGCATGCTGCCCGATCCGGTAAACCAGGCGCCCCAGCTTTTCATTAGCGCAATGCCAAAATTCGCGACGAACGCGTAAAGAATGGCTTTTTCAGATCCTTCTTGCATATGATCGCTATTATTGCACGTGGCTCAGAATTTCCTGACCCTCAATCTGGAGAACAGTTGATGTCCACCCCCACCTCACGGGAAGAAAATCTGGACGAATTATTGTCACGCATCGGTGTCCCCAATATTCGTCGGCACATTTTCCTGTGCTGTGATCAAACCAAACCCAAGTGCGCAGAAAAGGAAAAAGGTCTTGAATCGTGGGATTACCTGAAAAGGCGCCTGGTCGAATTAGGCCTGACCGGCACAGGTGGAATTTATCGAACCAAGGCCAACTGTCTCCAGGTCTGCACCCAGGGCCCGGTCGCTATCGTCTATCCGGAAGGTACCTGGTATCGGTCGTGCCGGCCGGACGTTCTCGAGCGCATCATTCAGGAACATCTGATCGGTGGCCACCCGGTTGAGGAATATTTGATCGCCGCTCATCCGCTGCCGCCCGGCAAATAATCAACCCGCGTCGATAACCGGCTGATTGCGCTGATAAAGACGCAAGTGTTCGCGAGCCTGCTCTTCGAGGCCTCCCGCGTTCAAATCGACGGCCAACGTGATGACCCGCTGTTGCACGGAAATCGCTTCTTCGAAGCGACCACCCGATGCATAGGCGGCCGCCAGCGTATCGAGTACCAGTGGATTGTCATTCCCGGCAAGTCTTGTTGCGCGCTCGGCAAATTCTATAGCCTCGCCTGGACTTCTGACTGCCTCTTCGTGATGAGTCGCCAGGATCCACGCTACGTTATTCAGAGACTCCAGTGATTCAGGTGCATAAGCGATCGCCTTTTTGAATTGCACCAGTGCCTCATCGACATCGCGGCTTGCCAGGACGGCTCGGCCCATCAGGATGTAACCGTCAGGGTCCTCCGGCTCAAGTCGCTGAAAAGGCCGCAAAGTCTGAGCTGCCTCGGAATAAGCACCAAGCTGGCTATACAGGTCGGCCAGAACAACCAGAACGTCAGGTTGCTCCGGAGCCAACCGCAAAACCTCATTCAAGGCATTGATGGCTCCGGCCGTATCGCCCGCCCTGCCCTTAACCTGGGAATCCCTGATCAACATGGTAATTCGATTCCAGTCCGCATCCGATAGCGCGATGGCGGGATTACTCTCCACCCGGAAAACCGGAAATCTCGCAACCCGGTAGCGCAATCGACCCAGATGTCTAAGCACCGGCTCAATCGAATCAGACAGATCCGGAACCTGCCCGGAAACAAACTGGAAAACTTCGAGCGGATCATAAGCCAGCATCGAGATTTGCGCCGGCGTCAAATAATAATGCTCGAGGTCATTGCGCTCATCACTGATTTGCCGCTGGCCACCGAATTCAGCCCGCAAACTGCTATCCGTTCTCATGACCCGAACAATGAGATCGATCGGATCTCGAATCCGTATCCTGTTTAAATCCGAAACGACGCGCTCCGAGTCGTAAAAACGGTTTCTCATTAGTTCGAGATCAATCTGCGCTTTGCCGCCAACGAGTATGAGTTCGTTCTCATAACCGACAAACAATAATGTATTCGGGAAGACCTCGATGAAGGTCGTAATCGCCAGATCAACCGCCTCCTTCGGCATCTGGTAAACCGGCAACCACTGAGACATCATTCCGCCGGGTGTCAGGTGCTGCAGAATTTCCTCATAGTACTCCCGGGAATAAAGACGATATGCGCCGGCCGCCATCGGTGGTGGTGGCTCGCTGGTTATGAGGTCATATTTTTCATCCGTAATCCGTAGAAAATTTCGACCATCGTCGTGAATAAATCGTACTCGAGGGTCCAGGTGGACATCGTAATGTGTCGCCGAAAATTCCTGTGCAGTCTCGAAAACCTTGTCATTCAGATCAACGACGTCAAGCTGCCGAATCGAATCGTGGGCCACAATCGCTGAGGCCGTATTGCCGACACCGAAACAGATGAGTAAAGCTTTCTGCGGCTTGTCTTGAGCCAACAGGGGGAAGTGCGCCATCAGGCGCATGTAAGTTTGTGCTAGCCCGTTCGTACCAGACATCGCAAGATTGCCAAAATAGAGGCGCAGTTCATCAGGCATGCGCAGAACGAAAGTCGTATTGGCGCCGTTACTCTTCAGCGCACGGACTTCATATTGCGTCGGCGGGCTGTCGGGCAGCATGTAATTTGGATCGAAACCTGACGGGACGAAAAAACTGGCGGCGAAAAATACAGCCACCGCCAGACCTGGCTTCCATGCGGACAATCGCTTTGTCTCTGAAATCACCAGCAGCAGCAACGCTCCACCGGCCAGAAAAATCATCACCAGCTTTAGCGAGTAAAAAATGCTCACGCGTGGCGCGATCAGCGTAAAACTGATCATGCCGATACAAAATCCCAGCGTATTCAAACCATAAGCGATGCCGAGGTGTTTGCGCCTGGCTTGTATTCGATTGCATACGTAGGGCAGCAACAGGGAGACCAGGAAATATGGCACGAAAACGAAAATACCGACGAAGTAAAATAGCTGAAATGTACTGGATGGAAATAACTGAAACGATTCTGCCAGCAACAGCAAATCCCGGCCGAAGTTTTCCTTGGCAAGCGCCTGAAGCAGGGGGTACATGAAGTACCACCCGGCAGCGTAGCTGACGACGCATGCGATTAATGCAATTTTAATGTGAACGAGTCGAATTCGCTTGCTAATACGAACCAGTGCGCTCGCCATAAAAATCGCTAATATCGCCCAAAATGAAATGAACGACATCAATGCGCCTGGCACTGTTTGCATCGCGAAGCTCAGACGTTTAAACATGTCACCTTCCAGGGCTCCGGACAGCAGTCCGCTCAAAGCGGCGCAGGTCAGCAACACGATGACACCAGCGCGGCCTACCGACGACCCGGCGCCTGCGTCCCGCTCAGTGGAATGCGCCAGACCATCGGCGGCGGGAGCGCCGCCGGTCGCGAGGAAATAGCCACCCAGAAGCAGGTTCACGGCGACCATGATCCAGAACGTCATGGAGTGCCCGATCGACGGCAACAAAAGGAATTGACATGCCAGCACCCCGGTGCACGCGCCCAGCGTATTCCAGGCATACAGTGCTGCCGGGAACCGGTCTCCCGCCGGAACCGAGACAAAAATGTTACATATCAGCGGGAAGGTCATGCCCATGAACAGGCACGGAATAAAGACACAAGCGGCGGCAATAATGACCTGAGAAAACCGATAAACGCCGTTCTGAACCCAAATTCCGTCACTCAGGGCATACGGAAACGTGCCCCATGAGTCCGCCGGTATATATGCGAGCAGCACGGTCAGCAATGCTGTAGCACTGACCAAAATCTCTAACAACCCGTACAATCGAAGCCGGTCTGACAGGCCAAGCCTCGCGGCTAATCCACCGGTGATGCGTTCACTGAGCAAGGCGCCCAAACCGAGACCACCAATAAAATTACAGACGACCAGCGCAAATGTCAGATTTGTCGATCCGAACCAATCGGTAAATATCCGGAACCAGGCCACCTGGTACCCGAGGCTGACGAAACCCGAAAGGGCATAGAGCAAAAAGACGCGGATCATTTATCTTCCACCGGACGCAACCTGTATTGAATTTTTCCGGGCACAGCGTTCATCGAGCGCGAAATGGTACCCCAAACCGGCAGGCTCACGGCGCCTAAGAATCCAGGTCACTCAACAACAGGAATTTTCAGCAGCATCCCGAGATTTGTCGAACGGCAAGCTCACTCCCGGACCAGGGAAAATCCCCTTGTGAGTCCCGGTATCACCGTGAAAATCAAAAAACGGTGCGAACCGGCTTTGCTGCAGAAGAAGATAGGTATTTCCGCATACCGAGGCAGTTTTGCCCGTCTCAAAGACATTAAACTTATCCAGCGACAATTGATCTGGCTGATGCGGGGCGGTTCCACGGTAGGTCACCGACTGACCGTAGTCTTCGCGATTCGGTTCGAGCTCCGGCACTTTAAACAATCGGTAAGTCGCCGAGAAAAACCGAATGTCACCGACCTTCTGCCGCAAAGCCGGGTCTTCGACGATCACCGGCCGATCCGTCACAAGGCGCGGATCGAAAAAACCAGCTCGCCGGGCCAGGCCGGCAAAATCGTTCCAATACAGCGCCCCGGACAGGCACTCTCCATAGAGCACGGGATCAGCGGTCAACGCTTCCGGTATGCGCCGGTCACTGTAGATATCGGCAAAATAGACTTCGCCACCGGGCTTCAACAGCCGAAAAGCCTCGTCCAGCACAGCCTGTTTGTCCGTCACGAGATTGATCACGCAATTTGAAACGATAATGTCGAAAGAATTTTCCGCCAGTCCACAATTGTGCAGCGCCTCCAAGTCACCGGTCAGGAACTCGACATTAGACGACGCGTACTTAAAACGATCGGCGTGATATGCCTGATAGCGTCGGGCCACCTCTAATTGCGCAACCGTCATGTCGATGCCAACGACCCGGCCTTCAGGGCCCACGAGACGAGACAACAAATAGCAATCGCGGCCAGCGCCGCAGCCCAGGTCCAGCACCCGCATCCCGTCCAGGACCTCGGGCAAAACCAGGCCACAACCGTAATAGCGCGCCTGCACTTCATCATGAATTTCCGCCAGTGCGGCCTGAACGTGAGGCGGCGGCGCGTCGATCGTGCAACAGGCGCTGGTTTTCAAATCAGCGGAGGATTGCAATACCTCGCCATAGTAATGTTGCACTTCGGCTCGCATTCGTAGAACTCCTCGGCTAAGTTGATCGTCGTGAACAGGCCCCTATTATGAACGCGAACCCCCCCGACAGTTCAATCCCGGACTCTTCAACGCTGGTCGTTTTCTGCCGCCGCCCTTTGCTGGGCCACGGAAAACGACGAATTGCCGCAGATCTCGGCGCGGAAATCACTCTTGAACTGGCCGGTCATTTGCTGGCGACAACCCTGGAGGACGCGGGTGAATGGCCGGGCCTTGTCGTGCTCGCGCCGGCAAACGCCGCCGACGCCGACTGGGCCGGCGGGTTGCTGTCACGCCCGAGCCGGGTCATCCCGCAGCCTGCCGGTAGTCTCGGGAAGCGAATCAATGCCGTGGACAAAGTGGCCAGGGACTCGGGTCATGTACACCTTATATATATAGGTAGCGACGCCCCGATTCTGGACGCGGATTATTTCGCCCGGGCGCGCTTCGCGCTCACATCGCACGATGTTGTCCTGGGCCCGGCGAACGATGGCGGGGTCACGTTGATGGGCGCAAAAACCGCCTGGCCGGACCTGACGAGTCTGCCCTGGAGTACCGCCGAACTTGCCGATGCCCTGGAACAAACCTGTGTTGAAAAGGGTCTGACCGTTTGTCGCCTCGAAAATCGCTACGACATTGATCTCGCGATGGATTTGCCAACGCTGTACGATGATCTCAGCACAGATTCTCGGCCCGCGCGCCAACAGCTGCGCCGATGGCTGAGCGGGTTGCGGCTGAACGAATCGGGCGGCGTATCAATCGACGTCGTAAGAAAGGGAAAAAATTGAAATCGAATTTGACAGTCAGCGTGGTGATCCCGGTACTCGATGATCTGGACGCCTTGGCCACTACGTTGGAGAATTTCGGTCGGCGAGGATAGGGCCCCGACGAAATCATCATCATCGATGGCGGTCATGACAGTGACTGCGCCAGCCTGGCTTTAAGATATCACTGTATATATTTGCGCACGCGGCCGGTTCGAGGCTACCAACTGCACGCGGGCGCCCGCTGTGCCAGCGGTGATGTCATCTGGTTTCTGCACGCGGATGCACACCCGCCGGTTTCGGCGATCGCGCTGATACGCGATCAAATCGCCGCGGGCGCAATCGGCGGATATTTCCGGTTTCGCTTCGCGGGCCAACAGACCTGGTACAAACGGGCTACTGACCTGGTTTATCAATATTCGCACGCGGTTCGGCGTGCCTTACGGTGACCAGGGCTTGTTTATTCGTACCTCGAGCTACGCCACGACCGGCGGCTTCCCCGATTTCCCGCTGTTCGAAGAGGTGTCGCTGGTCAAAGCGGCGCGCAGCGACGGCCGCTTCGTGGAAATCGACACGCCGATCGGCGTTTCGCCGCGTCGCTGGGAGCAGGACGGCTGGTTGCGCCGGACGCTGGCCAATCGCCTGCTCGCACTGGGCTACATGCTTGGAATATCCCCGCAAACTCTGGCCCGCAGGTATCGCACAAAATGCTGATGCGCAATAAGGCCGTCACGCCGAACGACTGGGCGACGACCCTGTCCGGCGAGCCGAGAGGCTATATACAACCGCACGCTCTCGACGAACTCTGGTTCCATACGGGCACGGCTTGCAACCTGGCCTGTCCTTTCTGCCTGGAGGGATCGGTGCCCGGCGATACCCGTCTGGACCGGATCCTGCTCGCCGATGTCCGGCCCATTATCGATGAGGCGCTCTCGCTTGGCGTCAAACAATTTTCGTTCACCGGTGGTGAACCGTTTATCGTCAAAGACTTCATCAACATACTCGACTATGCGGCCGCACTGCGCCCGTGCCTGGTATTGACGAACGGTGCCGATCCCGTGCTGAAGCGGTTACACCAGATCCGGCGGCTGAGTGAATCGGCCTGTCCGGTCTCTTTTCGCATCAGCATCGATTATCCAGACCGAGCCCGACACGACGCGGGACGCGGCGCCGGAAATTTCGATAAGGCATTAGACGGCATGCGGTCTCTGCACGAATTGGGCTTCCACATTTCTCTGGCCCGGCAGACACAACGCGAAGAAGACAGTGAGGCGGTCGATAAAAAATTTCGTGCCCTGCTTGAATTACGCGGTCTGCCTGGGGATATTCGTATCGTGTCGTTTCCCGATTTCGGCATGCCCGGTGACCGGCCCACTGTGCCTGACGTGACTGAAGACTGCATGACCCAATATCACACCGAAGCGTCGCGCCGAAAGTTCATGTGCGCGTTCAGTAAAATGGTTATCAAGAAAAATGGACAGCTCCGGGTCTACGCC
>PVMK01189013.1_pt1 | contig 12649 bp, 11 predicted proteins | sample 1853481 | NCBI WGS metagenome assembly PVMK01 (sample SAMN08533507, study PRJNA380276) | Marine sediment metagenome, whole genome shotgun sequencing project.
GATCCTGTCTAAATAAATGTTTCATGCGAGGGGTTAAAAAAAAATGAACGTCGAACATCGAACATTGAACGTCCAACATCGAATAATGTATTCTGCCTGTCGTGAGCCTTTGTGTCGAACGGTCAATTTAATAAAAAGACTGAGCAAGCCTACTCCGCCGAAAAGGCTACGAAGGCCAAGAGCGAAGCTACCCTTCGAAATTCGACTTGGCTGCTTTCGACGGGCTCACGCCCTGAGCTTGACGAAGGGAGTCGTTCGACCCTGAGCTCACGACCGAAGGGCTCGTCGCAGGCTTCGGTCTTTAGATCACGTCTTCAGCGTGATTCGCTTGTTTTAAAATAGATAAAGCGAAGCGTCATCAATATTCGACGTTCGATGTTGGACGTTCGATGTTCGACGTTCAATCTTTTTCATACTTTCTAACGAAAGGATTTCCAACATGCCAACAAAACTAATAAAAAGATACACTCTCCAGTCCTGGATCCTTGCGGCCTTGGGTCTCATTGTTATCTTGACGGTGGCCTGCGACGGGAAGGCCAAAAAGCAGGCTGTCAAACCGCAGCCGCCCGAGGTCCAGGTGACCGAAGTGGTCCAGGGGAAAGTTCCCATCGTCATGGAATTCAGCGGTACCATCAAAGCGATCAAGACCGTCGATATCATTCCGCGGGTATCCGGCTATATTGAAAAACGCTATTTTGATGAGGGCACCTTTTTAAAAAAGGACGATCCGCTCTATCTCATCGACCCCCGGCCTTACAAAGCTCAGCTGGACGCCTACAACGCCCAGCTGAAACTTGATCGGGCCGGTCTGGCCTTCTGGCAAAAAGAAGTCAAGCGGTATAAGTCGCTGGTCAAGCAGGGGGCGGCTTCCAAGGAAAAAACCGAAGGCACCATAGCCAAACGCGATGAAATGCTCGCGACGGTACAGAAAGATAAGGCCGACATCGAAAATGCCAAACTGGATCTAAGCTTCACCAATATTACCGCACCCTTTGACGGCCGCATCCAGCAAACCCGGATCAATGTCGGCAACCTGGTTCAGAAACAGCGGGATGTGTTGACGACCCTGGTCCAGCTGGATCCTGTTTATGTGGTTTTTAATATCAGCCGCAGCCATTTTTTTGAAATTCAACTGCTCAAACGCCAGGGGAAGCTGTTTGAGACCGAAGATATGCGGATTGAAATCCTGCTGCCGGATGGCAGCACCTATTCCCGCCAGGGCAAGATCAACTTTATCAGCTTTCAGATCAACCCACCACCGACACGGTCCTGGTTCGCGGCATCATACCGAACAAAAAAGACCAGGGAGTCGGTGACTTTGACTTGATACCGGGGCAGTATGCGCCGGTGCGGGTGATTCTGGGACAAGATCCGGCAGCTCTTTTGATTCCCCAGCCGGCGCTGGTGGAATCCCAGATCGGCAAGCAGGTCTTTGTCGTCAATGCGGAAAACAAGGTCGAATCCCGCAGCGTGGAAGTCGGCCGAGGCTACCAGCACCAGTGGATTATCAAGAAAGGACTGAAAAAAGGCGAGAAGGTAATCGTTGAAGGCACGCAAAAGGTGCGTCCGGGGGTGGTGGTCAATGCGAAGCCCTATGCTTCAAAAAAAGGAGTAAAAGAAGGATAAAATTTGAACGCTCCATTTAAGTGTAAGCTTCAGCCTGTAACTGTTCCAATCGTGCTCGTCCTCGTCCTCGTCCTCGAAAAGCGGATGTTCGAGATGAGGGCGCTTGATAAACCGACGAGGACGAGAACGAGGACGACGACGAGGACGATTCGGCCAGTGTCCATTAGGTAGTAACCTTTGAACCCCTGAACCGATCCAAAGAAATGCCTAAAGTTGAGGTATGCTAACGATTTTATTAAGAGAAAAAAGCACGGTATGTAATTATATCCACTCGCTGATTTCTTATTTTTCATGCTGAAAATATCAAACGTTCATAAAAAAGACGGAGCGCAGCGACACCATAATTTTAGGCATTTTAGCGCATTTTAGGCATTTTAGGCATTTCCCCGGTTTATCCGGGTCAGGATAAAACCATGCACTTTTTTTCTCTATTCACTCTTATGACACTGGTGCATGTGCTGATCATAATCGGCGTGTCTTTCCGGGTCATCAAGGTGCGGCTTTCCGGTGGCGACATCTCTGGCCTGGCTGCTGCTGGTGTTCTTCTTACCGCTGGTGGGCGCAATTGCTTACCTGGTGTTGGGTGAGAAGCGTCTGGGGCGAAAATTTGCGGCACGCACCCAGGCCATTAAGGGGCGTTATGACCGCTGGCTGCAGGGATCTGCCGCCGGAAATTCGGTCCGATCCTCAGAGGTTGAGTCCGCAAGCCCGGTCTCTCAGCCGCCTGGCGGAAACTACCGTCAATATTCCGGCATTGTCCGGCAACCGGCTCGCAACTGCTGGATGCGGCCGAACCGATTCTTCGCTCTATGATCAGCGACATCGACAATGCCAAAAGATTCTGCCACCTGGAGTTTTACATCTGGACTGAAGGCGGCATGGCGGACGAGGTGGGGTGCCGCCCTTCTGCGGGCGGCCGGCCGCGGCGTGACCTGCCGCGTGCTGCTGGATGCCATCGGAAGCGCTCAGTTCCTAAAAAGTCACCTGCTGGAGCAGCTTAAAGCCGGCGGCGTCGAAGTGGCCTTTGCCCTGCCGGTCAGCGCGATCAGTGTGTTCAAGGTGCGACCGGATCTGCGGCTGCATCGGAAAATCGTCGTCATCGATGATGCGGCCGGCTACACCGGCAGTTTCAACCTGGTGGATCCCCGGCTTTTTCAAACAGGATGCCGGCGTCGGGGAATGGGTCGATGCGATGGTGCGCCTCGAGGGTCCGGGCGTCCTGGCGCTGAACGCTCTTTTCAGGTGGGACTGGGAAGTGGAGACCGGCCGTGATCTGGACGCGCAGGCCGAAGGCGGAGATCCTGTGCCGACTTGCGGGCAGGTGAGACTGACGTGCAGGTGATTCCTTCGGGTCCGGGCAGGACCGGCAACAGTATTTATCAACTGCTGCTGATGACCATTTATTCCGCCCGGACGTGAAATCGTTATAACCACGCCCTATTTCGTGCCCGACGAAGCGGTCAGCACGGCCCTGTTGACGGCGGCCGAGCGCGGCGTCAAGGTCACGGTCATCGTGCCGCAACGCAACGATTCCCGGCTGGTGCACTACACCTGTCGTTCCTACTTCGATGATATGCTGGCCGCCGGAATCCGAATTTTCGGATTTAAAGGCGGGCTGTTGCACACCAAAAGCGTTGTGGTTGACCGGCAAGTCGCGTTGTTCGGCTCGGTCAACCTGGATGTCCGCAGTTTCTGGCTGGATTTCGAGGTGACCCTTGGGGTGTATGACCCGGATTTCGCACAACGGCTATTGGCACTGCAGGATAAGTATATCGAAGACTCAATACCTGTGGATCTGCAAACCTGGCAGCAGCGGCCGGGCAAGGAGCGCTTTATCGAAAACCTGGCGCGGCTTGCCAGCCCGCTGCTTTAAACCCGGACAAGCCGGAGAACAAAGAAAATGACTATTGACGAATGACTATTGACGAATGAAGGAATCGCTTCGCTCTGTCATTTTTTTGATAGGTCTTTTTAAAATTGATCCGCTGCAGTCCGCCGGAGGTGATAGAGTGGGAAGGTGAGAAGAAATCCGCAACCCGAACTCGTATTACCATTTACCTTTAGCCTTTAACCTTTTGCCATTTTTCAACATGAACTCAATCAACCCAATAAACTCAACAAACTCAACAAACTCAATAAACCCAATAAACTCAATAAACTTAGTCAACAAGGAGGCCAATATGAAAAGACAAATTACCGGATTGATTCTGATTGTTGTAATATTAATTGTGATGCCATTTCAAGTTTATGCCGCAACACCCAAAGAAACCGTTGAAGCCGGCGTCAACAATTTGCTTAAAACCCTGGGTGACCCGTCCTTCAAGGCCAAGCCCAAAGATGAGAAAATTGCCCTACTGGGAACCCAAATAGAAGCTATTTTTGACTTCACCGAGCTTTCCAAAAGAACCCTGGGTCGCACCTGGAAAAAAATGAGCAGTGAGCAGCAAACCGAATTTGTCGAACTGTTTCAAAAGCTGCTCCAGGGGGTCTATGCGGATCTGCTGATATCTTACACGGACGAAAAAATAATCTTCGGCAAAGAAAGAACGCTGAAAAAGGGCCAGGCGGAAGTTGAAAGTTACCTGCAGACAAAGGATGGCAAGAAAATTCCCCTTCATTACCGGCTGACCGACAAGAGCGGGAGTTGGAAGGTATATGACGTGATCATCGAAGGGGTCAGCATGGTAAAAAACTACCGGTCGCAGTTCAGGGAAATCATGAAAGGCGGCTCCCCCGAAAAATTACTCGAAATTCTACGGGGAAAAGTTGAAAAGGGTTAGCCGATATTGGACAGTTCTGGTTTTCGTTTTATCCATCTTTGTGTCTCCGCCGCTCTGCGCAAGTGAACCAGGCTGGCGGTCGATTGGCTTACGTGGCGGTGTAAATGATAATCGCAATGATGAAAATTTGGGAGGCCCCGTTCAGTTTACCTCCCACATCGGAGTTAATCTTAATTTTACCCGGCATTTCACCATGGGATATCGCCTGCAGCACATGTCCAATGGCGTTCTATATGATAGCAATCCGGGGTTGAACCTGCACATGATTGAAGTGGGCTATCGGTTCTAAGCTGGGGTGGTGAAAATTCACCTATAGCTTGATACATAAGACTTAACTTTCTAAACCGAGTTTTTCCGAGAGTTTGGTTTCAGAATGTTATTTTTGTTTTCTATGTTGTTTACGATCAATTAGGGTCATACCCTCTTTGTTCAGTTTCTTAAGCAGTCCATCCAATGAATACCAAAATATAAAGTATCTGCCTGTTCTTTCTTTTTATGACAAATAATCATATAAGACACTAGTTTTTTATGATAAAATATACATAAATGTATTTGACTTTTATGATAAATAGTATATTTTGAAGGTTATGAAACGAACGATAGACCAGATTCTAAACCAATGGAAGCACAGTCGCGTCAGACAGCCCCTTTTAATAAGAGGTGCGCGGCAAGTTGGGAAAACTTACTCAGTAACTGACTTTGGCAAAAGAGAATTCGAAAACATTGTTTCTGTGAATTTTGAAGAACAGCCGGAAATGAGCCGCTGTTTTTCAGACTTGGATCCCAAAGGAATCATTGACCGGTTGTCTATTTTAAAGCGAATGACAATCAGCCCCGGGCGTACGTTATTATTTCTGGATGAAATCCAGGAATGCCCGAAGGCGATTACTTCTTTGCGATATTTTCTTGAGAAAATGCCGGAACTTCATGTTATCGGCGCCGGATCACTGATTGAGTTTGTATTGCGCGCTGAGGAATTTCGTATGCCTGTCGGACGTGTGCAAAGTGTTTATATGTATCCCATGTCATTCGCAGAATTTCTGATAGCCGTCGGTGAAGAGAGATTACTAAACCATATCCATACGGTTGATCTGCAAACCGGAATGGAGCAGGTTTTTGCGGCCAGACTGGAAAAGCTATTTCGACAATACCTGCTGGTTGGCGGAATGCCCAGAGTTGTCAAGGCCTTTGAAGATAAGGTTTTGATGGAAGAATTACAGAGACTGCAATCCGGGCTCATTCGGACTTATATCGATGATTTTGCCAAATATGCATCAACTGCAAAACATAAATATCTGAAAGAAGTGTATTCCAGTGCCCCACAGATGGCCGGTCGGCGTTACAAGTATTCCCATGTAAATCCTGGCATCGAAGCTAAATTCCTGAAAGAGGCCCTCGGGTTGCTATGCGGAGCGCGATGCCTATCTATAATATGTCATGCATCCGGTGCGGGAGTTCCTCTTTTGGCAACTGCTAATGAACGAAAATTCAAAATAGCATTTCTTGATGTCGGCCTTATGCAAAATGCGCTGGGTGTGCAGGACTCTATTATTCTTGACGACTCTGTCATGCAAATCAATGCCGGCAGTATTGCAGAACAGTTTGTCGCTCAAGAGTTGCTTGCCTGTGCGGATCCATACGCTGACAAAAAATTACATTTTTGGGCCAGGGAAGCCCGAGGGAGCAATGCTGAAGTTGATTTTCTAATCGAAATCGAAGGCATGCCGATACCGGTGGAGGTGAAAGCCGGTGCGAGAGGTTCATTGAAAAGTATGAGGCTTTTTTTGAAAGAATATCCCCAAACATTGCTTGGTATCCGACATTCAATGCACGAATTGTCGTATTTTGATCAAATATTGTCTATTCCATTATACATGGTTAATCAAGCCCAACGTTTGATTCGGAATTGTATAAATACCTGATAATATATTGTTACCAAGGAGTGTTCCCATGTTCTGCTGCAGAATAGATAGATCCCAAAAGATTATATTCTCTTCCGCTTCCGGAACCATCACAAAACAAGAGGTCATTGATCTTCATAAAAAACTTCAGTAAACTAACGTGGGCTTGGCCAGGTAAAGTGGATCCTTACCTGGCGACTCAGAAAGCTTGGAGTTTTAATGTTTGCTCATTAAGGATAATTGGATGCCGAAATTAAGAATATATTTATCTGTTTTTTTAGCGTTTTTAAGTTTGGCTGCCGCGATGACGGCAACGGCAGCAGATGAGCTTAAGCTCGTTTATAACGTCGGTGTGGCACCGCTTAAGTTTGAAGACGCTGATTCGCGACCGGCAGGCCTCTTTCCCGATATCTGGCGGCTGTGGGCCAGGAAGGCGGGCAAGAAGGTAGATTTTGTCAAGGTAGATTCGTTTAAGGAATCGTTGCAGTTGCTCAAAGACGGCAAGGTCGATCTGCATGCCGGTCTTTTCAGGACCCCGGAGCGCGAGGAATTTCTGGATTATTCCGAACCGCTGTTAGCCCTCGACTATTACATTTTCACCCACCCGTCGGTTTATCCGATCAAGATGTTGGAAAAAACATCGGGCTTTATAGTCGGCATTCAGAAAGGCGGGTATACGGAACGATTTGTGCGCTCCAAAGTGCCTGCAAACCGAATTGCTGTCTATGACCGTTTCCAGGATCTCTTCCGGGCCGCTTTGGAGGGTGAAATAAAGGTATTTGTCGCAACGGAGCTGAGCCTTTTATACTACCTCAAAGAAAACTTCTTCATCAACATCTTCGAATACGATCGAGATCATCCGCTATACTCACAGGTGTATTACACGGCCACAAAAAAAGGAAACCCGACGCTGATTCAACAGGTCAACGATGGATTAAATGCCATCGGCAGCGAAGAAAGAAAACAGCTTGAAGACAAATGGATCGTACAGGATTTTAGAGAATTACCTAAGGAATCGGCGACCGCTCTGCCGGAAAAAGAGACACGGGTCGCCCTGTCCGCAAAAGAGCAGGCCTTTCTAAAAGCCCATCCTGTCATTCGGGTTCACAATGAAAAAGACTGGCCGCCGTTCAATTATTTTGAATACGGCAGCCCCCGGGGTCTGTCCATCGATTACATGAATCTGGTGGCCGAACAGCTGGGCATCAAAGTCGAATATGTCACCGGGCCCAGCTGGAACGAATTCCTGGAGATGGTCAAGCGCAAAGAGTTGGATGTCATGCTCAACATCGTCAAAACCGAAGACCGCATGAAATACTTGCTGTACACTGAGCCTTACATAAAAAATCCCAATGTCATTGTCAGCTCACAGGCAAGCCCGTATGAAACAATTCAAGCGCTTTTCGGCAAGACCGTGGCGTTTCCGAAAGGATTTTTTTATGAGGAAGTATTGACCAAATCGTTTCCCCGGATCAAGCGCCTGCCGGTGGCGGACACCCTGGCCAGCCTCAAAGCGGTCACGTTCGGCCGGGCGGATGCCGCCCTGGGTGAGGCGGCTGTGATGCGAACCCTGATCAACAAAAATCTGCTGACCGGCATGCGAATTTCCGGCGAAGTCAATATCGGAAATCCCGACCTGACGAATCTGCGCCTCGGGGTTCGGGATGACTGGCCGCTGCTGCCTTCCGCGCTAATGAAGGCCATGGCCGCCATTACGCCGCAGGAAATGAATCAGATCCGGCAAAAGTGGATTGTGGTCGATGTGCCGACAACCTCGCAGGAAACAGCCGTCACGCTTTCATACGGCCGCCTGATTATTTATGGAATCGCCGTTTTTCTGGCTCTCAGTCTGCTGGCCTGGATATTAATTAAAGCGATTAAAAAAGAACACATTGCAGTTAGTTTCGGATCGCGCTGGTTTCGCGGGCTTGTTCTGGCCGGCTTGAGTTTTTTCGTCATCATTGTCTGCCTGCTGGGCTGGTTTACACTGGAGCGGAATAAGGAAAACATTCTGGAGGGTGTCGGTGAAAATCTCACGGAAATTTTAAAAATCGCGGATGACAGGCTCCACCTCTTGGTGGAGCAAAGAACATCTTTCCTGAAACTGCTGGGACGCGATCCGAAGCTGGTGACTCTGACCAAACGCCTTCTGGCTGTCACACCCGACCGTGAAAGTCTGGTGACCTCCGATGCGTTGCGGGATACCCGTGCGTTTTTCAAGACCAACAAGGATATTTTTGCGAATATCGGCTTTTTTATTATCAACACAGATGCTATCAGCATCGGGTCCCTGCGGGATACCAACATCGGTACACGGAATCTGATTTCACTGCAGAGTCCGGATCTGTTCAGGCGGGCATTTGAGGGCGAAGTCCTTTTCGTGCCGCCCATCGAATCCGATGTCCCCTTGGGCAAGGGGCCCAAAGCAGACGGGGCCAGGAATCCATCCACTAAGTTCTTTATGGGGCCCATCCGGGACACCAAGGGACAAATCATTGCGGTAATGACCCTGCGTGTGGATCCTGCAGAAGACTTCTCACGGGTCCTAACTTCTTTTGAGATTCGTAAGACCTTTGCAACCTATGCCTTTAGCGAGCATGGCGAGCTTCTTTCAGAAAGCCGGTTTGATGAACAGTTGCGCCGGATCGGACTGATCGCAGAAGATCAGCAGAGTGCCTCCAACATCACGATTCGAGATCCCGGAGTCAACCTGGTTAAAGGTCTGCACCCCAAAATCGAAAAATCTAAACAGCCCTTAACCCGGATGGCATCCCGTGCGATTCAATTGAAGCTCAATATGGAGAAGGGGGATCAAGCCTATGGTCACTCGAAAATCGAAATTGATACCAAAGGATACCGGGATTTTCGCGGGGTGCCGGTTTTCGGCGCCTGGATCTGGGACGTCGACCTGGGGTTTGGACTGGCGACTGAAATCGATGTGGCTGAAGCGCTGTCCAGTTATTATCAGATACGACGGACGATTTTCGGCGTGCTGGGTTTTACCCTGTTTCTATCAGTGGGCGCGGTATTGCTGGTTCTGATACTGGGCGAACGCACCAGCCGGGCGCTGATGACGGCGCGGGACAATCTGGAAGCCAAGGTTGACGAGCGGACCGCCGAATTGCAGGAAAATCAGAACCAGCTTGAGGCTGCGGTGGAACGCTCGCACCTGCTGCTGGATTCCGCGGGGGAGGGAATCTTTGGCGTCGATCTGGAGGGGAGGGTGGCGTTCATTAATCCGGCCGCCAATCGAATGCTGGGATACGGACCGGATGAACTTATCGGACAGGACGTTCACGAGAAAATTCACCATTCCCACGCGGATGGCACCGGTTACTCAAAAGAACAGTGCCCGATGTACCTGACCCATGTCGATGGCACCGATCACCGCGTAACCGATGAGGTGCTCTGGCGCAAGGACGGCACGCCGTTTCCGGTGGAATACATGAGCATGCCGATAAAGAAAAACGGACAGGTCGTCGGTGCCGTGGTCACCTTCATGGATATAGCCGAACGCAAGAAAATGGAAACCGCCCTGCTGGCAGAGCGCGAACGACTGCAAAAGATCCTGGACACCAGCCCGGTCGGTGTCGGCATATCCATCGAGGGCGTGGTTCGTTTCGCCAACGCGCGTTTTAGCGAACTCTTTTATAGCAAGGAAGGTGAGGGTGCGCAGCAAGCCTACGTCAATTTGGAAGACCGGAAGCATATTTTGACCGAAATTGAACGATCAGGAATCGTCCGCGATTACGAGTTGCAGACCTATGGTCGGGATCGAGAGACCCGGGACACACTGGCGACATTCATCAGTACCGAATACGAAGGCCAAACCGGAATTCTTGCCTGGCTGGTGGACCTCAGCGGTCTAAAAGAAGCCGAGAGAGAACTGAAAGCCAAATTCGATGAGTTGGCCAGATTCAGGCGGTTGGCCATCGGCCGCGAACAAAAAATGATCGAATTGAAAAAGGAAATCAATGAATTCCTTAAAGTGACCGGGAATTCAGAAAAATACAAAATCCACTGAAAGGAAAAATTTAATGATATTGCTCAAGGTGCGATTACAGATAGCGATAAGTGTAATATTTTTGATCGTCTGCTCCGGGAGTAGCGTTGCCGGCGACATCGATTGGCAGAAAATCAAAACCTTACAGGATATGGCGTTTGTCGAATATGTAAAAAGCCTTGACTTAAAAGGGCAGGCAGCCTTGAATTTTTGGAAAAACATCCCGGTGAGCAAAGCAAATAAGCAAGTATACCGGATGTTCCGCAAAGAGGCCTTTGCCATATATATGAATAAATACCCCCGACCAAAAAGAAATATTCCCGAGTTTAAAGTGGGGCATGGGAACGGATATAACCGGCCCCATGAGTAAACAAAAATTGAAACTGCCGTTTACAAACTATTTCCCCCTTGAGGAAGGACCCATCGGAAATCCGAACAAAATTTATCGAATCGGGTATACTATTCATGGGTTTACCCATCCCTGGCTATTGAACAATGCTGATTCCGCGATGTGGGAAGCAAACCGGCATTCCAATGTGCGGCTTACGATTCTCGATCCGGAATTTGATAACCAGAAACAGGTTCAGCAAATCGATGCATGGGTCGCAGACGATTTCGATGGCATAATGATATGGCCCATGCAGGAAGCACCTACCGGACCACCGGGTACAGAGGGCGATCGCCGCAGGCATTCCTTGTGTGTCCATAGACCGAATGGTGGGGACAAACAAAATCAATGCCCGGGTAACGGGTAATTTCCCGGCCAATGGTACCCAACAAGGGGATGTACCTGGTTCACAAACTTCTTCAAGAAAACAAGCAGGTAACAGGTAGGATTCTAATGATTCGAAAGCCCCTGGGCAGTACGGCTGATGCCATGCGAACAGGTCATTTTCTTAAGATCATCAGCTATTTCCCGGGCCTCAAAATAGCAGGGAGCTTTCACAACAGCAGCAACCGGCAGGATTCGTTTCAGCAGGTAAGCGCTGCGCTGAATAAACACAGTGAATTGGATGTGATATTTTGTACGGGCGCAGAGCAGGGTATGGGTGCGGTGCAGGCGATCGATGCTGCCAGGAGATGGGATAGCAGGCAAGGCAATCAGAGAATCATCGTTCTGAGCAATGATGATCTTTTTGAATCACTTGAGGCGATTGGCCAGGGGAAAATGGCCATGACAGCGCCTTATACCCCGTTGCTCGGGGCCCTGGGGGTGCGGATATTATTAAAATTGGCAGTCGGTGAAAAAGTCCCCCAGGGATGTCATTACCCCGGATCTGCCCATGGTCACCAAAAGGAGCGAAACGGTATTTGGTATCGAAACGGTCAGCATCGATAAATGGATGCCGTACACTTATGGGAGGCAGGAATAAACCATGTTTTCAAATTTAACCATCCGCACCAAGTTGATCATTATATTGCTTACCCTGGGCTTGATACCTTCCCTGGTGCTTGGATATATCTCACTTAGTGTTTCACATACCGCCCTGTCTGAACAGGCCTTTAACCACCTGATAAGTACCCGGGATGCCAAGAAAGCTCAAATTGAACGGTATTTTCAAAAAATCAAAGCGGATATTTCAGTATTGGCAAATTCCTCTCATATAGTCGCGGCCCTGGATGGGTTTTCTTCAGCCATGGAAGATGGAAGCATTAATGAGGCCCAATACAATTATTTCGAAAGTCTGGAGTACGGAGACTCATTCAAGAAATTTAGCCAGGAATATGGCTATCACGATCTGATGCTTGTCACCAAAGCCGGAGATATCGTTTATTCTCTTGAAAAAGAGTCCGATCTGACCCGGAACGTCCTAAAGGGTGAGCTAAGAGATACCCCTCTGGGCCAAAATTTCCGTGAGGGTTTGGAATCCATCGTCATTACCGATTTTAAACCCTATCCCCCGTCTGATAATGAACCCATCTCGTTTGCTATTTCACCCATCGTATTGTTGGATCAAATCGAAGGCGTCGTGGTGTTAAAGCTGTCCGATGAAACCATAAATACGATTATGACGGAACGTTCCGGTCTATCGGAAACCACTGAGGCCTACCTGGTCGGTCCGGATAATCTCATGCGTTCCGATTCCTATTTGAGCCCGAAAACGCATATAGTAAAGGCGTCTTTTTCAAATCCGATCGAGGGCAAGACGGATACCACGGCCAGCAGGGAAGCGCTTTCAGGAAAGAATGGGAATGGACTTATCAATGGCTACAGAGGCGTACGCGTTCTTTCCGCCTATGGTCCGGTTACCTTTGGCAGCACAACCTACGCCCTGATTGTCGAAATCGATGAAAAAGAGGCTTTTCGCCCGATATCCAACTTGAAGCGGTATATGGGT
>PVMK01131078.1_pt1 | contig 12648 bp, 18 predicted proteins | sample 1853481 | NCBI WGS metagenome assembly PVMK01 (sample SAMN08533507, study PRJNA380276) | Marine sediment metagenome, whole genome shotgun sequencing project.
AACCTGAAACTTGGAACAAATATGATGATTATGATGGTTGCCCTGATGTTGCTCCAGAACAAAAACGATTTGTACACGATGATGACTTGGATGGCATCATAAACGATAAAGATTCATGTCCTCTAGAACCAGAAGATTATGATGGAGACAGAGATCTCGATGGATGTCCCGATCCATAGAGGTTTGATAGAATGAAACAATATCATTTTGTAGGATTTTTACTTTTACTTGTCTCAACAATCAGTATGTTATCTGGAAGTGTTTATGCCGCTGAAATCAATGATAATGACGGCGATGGAGTACCAAATAATGTTGATCGATGTCCTCATCTTTTAGAAGACTATGATCCAGAATATGGAATTAATATAGATGGTTGCCCTGCTGACTTTGTTCCCTGGTATGATGTTGATTATGATGGCATTCAAGATCATATTGATGATTGTCCAACTGTAAAAGAAAATTACAACAAATTTCAAGATGAAGATGGCTGCCCTGATATATCCCCAGATGTCGGTAAAAATACAGCGGACTCTGATAATGATGGATTTGCTGATTTTTTAGATCTTTGCCCCAACCAACCTGAAACTTTCAATGGTATTGATGATAAAGATGGTTGTCCTGATGATGCTTTTTCCTTAAGAGATATTGATCAAGATGGAATTTCTGATAATCTAGATGATTGTCCAAATGTAAAGGAGACATACAATAAATTCCAAGACAATGACGGATGCCCTGACAATGTTTCTGAGTCTAGTCAAGAATACACCTTCCCAGATACAGATGGAGATGGAATTCAAGACAGATGGGATGCTTGCATTGATGAGCCTGAGAACTTTAATGGTGTATTAGATTGGGATGGCTGCCCAGAAAATTCAGGATTTGATTCTCCAGGTCTGATTGATTCTGATTATGATTCAATTCCAGACTCAAAAGATAATTGTCCATATGAGCGAGAAAATTTTAACAAGTTTGAAGATGAAGATGGCTGTCCGGATGTTGTTGATTATCTAATTACAGGAGATACAGATGGCGATGGAATTCCAAACCAAACTGACTTATGCCCATATAATAAAGAAACCTACAACAAATTCGAAGATGAAGATGGCTGTCCAGATATAGTAACTGATGGATTTGTAACTACTGATACAGATGGTGATGGAATTGTAGATAACTTAGATTTGTGTCCAAACCAACCTGAAACTTTGAATAAATATCAAGACACGGATGGTTGCCCTGACAGTTTTGTTATTACAAGTGATTACGACATGGATGGAATAGTTGATAATTTAGATGAATGTCCACAAACACCAGAGACATACAATCAATTTCAAGATACAGATGGATGTCCTGACAGTGTTTCAGAAGACCTAACAACATATCAATTCCCAGATAATGACGGCGATGGAATTGAGAATAGAAAAGATCGATGTGTTAATGAACCTGAAAACTTTAATGGTGTATTAGATTGGGATGGCTGCCCTGAAATTACTGGATCTGATCCTAACAGTCTAATTGATTCTGATTATGATTCAATTCCAGATTCAAAAGATGATTGTCCATATGAGCGAGAAAATTACAACAAGTTTGAAGATGGGGATGGCTGTCCTGATGTTATTGATTATGTAATATCTGGCGACACAGATGGTGATGGAATTCCTAATCATGACGATTTATGCCCATACAACAAAGAAACTTTTAACAAGTTTGAAGACTGGGATGGCTGCCCAGATCAAGTGACTGAGGGTATGGTAACTACTGACACAGATGGTGATGGAATTGTAGATAACTTGGATTTGTGTCCAACACAACCTGAGGTCTACAATCAATTCCAAGATACTGATGGTTGCCCTGATAAAATAATCTCTACACTGGATAGTGATATGGATGGAATTGTTGATGTAATTGACTCTTGTCCAATGACTCCTGAGGTTTACAACCATTTCCAAGACACTGATGGCTGCCCTGATAGTGTTTCAGTTGACCTAACAACATATCAATTCCCAGATACTGACGGCGATGGAATTGAAGATAGAAGAGATCAATGTATCACATTACCTGAAACTTACAATGATTATACTGACTGGGATGGCTGCCCTGATGTTCTAACAATATCTAAGCCTGCTTTAGCTGACACTGATTCTGATGGAATCCCAGATTATCTTGATAAATGTCCAACAGTTGGAGAGAGATACAACAAATACCAAGATGATGATGGCTGTCCTGACACCATTGATTTTGGATTACGTGGTGACTCTGATTTTGATGGGATTTTAGATAAAGTAGATGAGTGTCCATCCATTCCAGAAACCTACAACAAGTTTCGAAGATGAGATGGCTGCCAGATCATAGTGACTGAGGGTATGGTAACTACTGACACAGATGGTGATGGAATTGTAGATTACTTAGATTTGTGTCCAACACAACCGAAGCTCTCAATCAATATCAAGACACGGATGGCTGCCCTGACAGTTTTGTCTCTACACGTGATAGCGACATGGATGGAATTGTTGATGTAATTGATTCTTGTCCAATGACACCTGAGGTTTACAACCATTTCCAAGACACTGATGGCTGCCCTGATAGTGTTTCAGTTGACCTAACAACATATCAATTCCCAGATACTGACGGCGATGGAATTGAAGACAGAAGAGATCAATGTGTTAATGAACCTGAAAACTTTAATGGATATTTAGATTGGGACGGCTGCATTGACCTAAAAGCTGCTGAATCTACTGTTTCACCAAGAATTGATTCTGATGGTGATGGATATTATGATGCCATAGATTCTTGTCCAACAAATCCTGAAACTTGGAACAAGTACAAAGACTATGATGGCTGCCCTGATACTGCACCAGAACAACAAAGATTTGTTCATGATGATGATTTGGATGGCATTATAAACGACAAAGATTCATGTCCTTTAGAACCAGAAGATTATGATGGATACCAAGATGATGATGGGTGTCCTGATCCATAGAGGTTTGATAGAATGAAAAAATATTCTTCCCTTGGATTTTTGTTGTTACTAGTTGGAACTATTGGTATATTATCAAATGGTGTTTATGCCGATGAACTAAATGATTTTGATAAAGACGGAGTTTCAGATGAGATTGATATGTGTCCTAATCTTAAAGAAGATTATGAAGGTAGTATTGATGGTTGCCCTTCTAATTTTGTTCCATGGTATGATGAAGACTATGATGGTATAGAAGATCATTTAGACCAATGTCCAAATCTAAAAGAAAATTATAACCGATTTCAGGATGATGACGGCTGCCCTGATTCTTTAATTATTTATGATTCATCAAGATTGACCGATACTGACGGTGATGGAATTGATGATTATTCTGATCATTGCCCCAACCAACCAGAAACTTTTAACAATATATTAGATTCAGACGGTTGCCCTGATGATTATATCTCTCATATGGACAGAGATAGAGATGGATTTCCTGATGCAATAGATGCTTGCCCTCAATTATCTGAAACTTTTAACAAATTTCAAGATGATGATGGTTGTCCAGATAAAATTTTAGAGGTTATATTGGATTCTGACAACGACGGCATTGAAAATGCTATAGATGCTTGCCCTGCCCAAAAAGAGACATTCAATGGATTTGAAGATTTAGACGGCTGCCCAGATAGCAATACCGTTCTACCTGATTCTGATGGAGATGGAGTTCCAGATTTAATGGATTTATGCCCAACACAGATGGAAAATTGGAATAGATATTATGATCATGATGGTTGCTTGGATACTATTCCAATTAGCAGTAGAGTTGTTGATACAGATAGAGATGGCATTAATGATGACATTGATAAGTGCCCTAATGAACAAGAATCTTGGAATAAATTTGAGGATAAAGACGGCTGTCCAGACATTATTCCAGAACAAGCACGATACAAACATGATGCTGATTTGGATGATATAATTGATAGTAATGACATGTGCCCTCTAGAGCCAGAAGACTATGATGGAGACAGCGACAAAGATGGCTGTCCTGACAAATAAAATTATTTTAGCAAAAAATCCCCAGTTTTGACTTTGAATTTTAATATGGTAAATATACTCCAAAATTAAAAAAATCTCATTGCTTCCGACATTCTCTAGTAAGGCTTTTTTGGCTCCAATGGCTGGAGTAAGTGATCCAGCTCTTCGACTACAATGCAAAAAATTGGGTGCTGGATTAGTTGTTACCGAATTTACAAACATTCACAGCATAATTGCTAAAGAAGAACAACTAAAAGAAAATCAAAAAACAATTCAAGAATTTATTGAATATTCTGAAAATGAGCGACCATTATCTATTCAATTATTTGGATCTGATCTTAACGCATTAGAAAAGGCAGCAAAAATTGTAGAACCTTTCTTTGATATAATTGATTATAACATGGGATGTCCTGCCCCACATGTTACTCGGCAAATGGCGGGAGGTGCTCTTTTACAAGAAATAAATCTTACCCAACAAATTTTTACCACTTTGGTAAATGCAGTTAAAAAACCCGTTACACTGAAGATTAGATTGGGTGTCACTGATGCTAGCAGATATCTATTCAAAGACATCGCACAAATTGCAGAAGATGAGGGAATAGAAATGATTACTCTTCATCCTAGAACAGTCAACCAAGGATATTCCGGAAATGCAGATTGGAAGATGATAAAAGAACTAAAAGAAATATCCAATATTCCAATTGTTGGAAATGGTGATATTACAACCCCTGAAGGTGCCAAAACAATGATTGATGAGACAAATTGTGATTATGTAATGATTGGAAGAGGTGCAATGGGAAATCCATTTTTGTTTGAACAAATCAATGACTATCTTAAAACTGGAACCTACAATCAATATTCATTTAAAGATAGATTGGATTCTTTTTTTGAATATCTCCATCTCACAGAACATTACAAAATAAAATTTGCTAATATCAAAGGACAAGCAATGAGATTTACAAAAGGTATGTCAGGAGGCTCAAAACTAAGATCAAAAATCACTTTTTCTAAAAATATTGGTGAACTTGAAAAAATTATGAAAGATGCTTATCACCAATGATGGCAATTCAAGTTAAATCTTATCAATAAGATATTTCTCTTACGAGATACCAACATTCTTGTTTATATCTAAACAAATTTTAGTGTAAATCTATATTTTGTTTATAAATATTTAATATAATTAGATTATTACTTATATATTTCCAGTATGAAATTAATCTATGAGAGTAGGAGATAAAAAATAAACATGGCTACAGGATATGTTCTCATTAACTGTGAATTAGGCTCAGAAGAAGCTGTAATTTCTGAATTGAAATCTATTGATGGTGTAAAAGAAGTACATGGAACTTTTGGTGCTTATGATATTTTGGCTAAAGTAGAATCAGATCAGGTTGAAAAACTTCGTGAAACAATTACTTGGAAAATTAGAAAAATTCCCAAAATAAGATCAACATTGACACTAATGGGAATAGCAGGACAAGAATAAAGGAGTTGTTTAATTGGCCAAGGCCTATGTCTTAATGAACTGTGATTTAGGATCTGAAAAAACTGTAATTTCTTCTTTAAAAGAAATTGAAGACGTAAAAGAAGCTCATGGTACGCTTGGTCTTTATGATATAATTTTGAAAATAGAATCAGAATCAGAAGAGAAAATTAGGGAAATTGTAACTGGCATTATTCGAAAAATGCCAAAAATCCACTCAACTATGACTCTAACCAGATCAGAATCTGAAAAATTATTTCAACCATCTGAGAAATTAATTGGTGCAATGCTTGGCCAAAATATTGCTCAAGCTTATGTGGTAATTCATTGCGACAAAGGTGAAGAATATAATATTTTAAAAAATCTTACCCATATTCCAGAAGTGAAAGAAGCAGATGTAGTTTTTGGATATTATGATGTCATTTGCAGAATTGAAGCATCAGAATACAAAATTCTAGAAAACGTAATTACAAAGGCAATCAGATCATTACCTCATCTGAAAACCAGTATGACTCTAAATATTATAAAAGAACAGGAATCTTAACTTACAAATTTATTTTTATTAGAATAACACTCTTCACACAATTCTAAATTTTCAAAAATCCTAGTTTTTGTTTTGACAAGACATTTACTACAAATTCCACAACAATCCTCACAATAAAGTACTGGGATTTTTATTCCATCCTCAAAAAAGACATTAGAATGAATATTTCTATTTGGATGATCACATCCAAAAATATATCTTATTTGCAAAACCATACACCAATTATCTTATTATGATTTATTAGATTATTTTCATGAATTCTAAAAATTTGTTTGATTTAATTGATAATTTTGAATAAATTTATTCTAAAACGGGGTGATAATTTATAGTAGAATTTGAATTTTATTCTCCGTAAAATTCACTCCAGTTTTTTCCTAGAATCTGAATTATTCTGTAAGCTAATCTATCTATATTGACATTTGGTTCTGCTGTAATTAAGAGAATTATATTTTTTAACGGAAAGCTCATCATTACTAATTTTTCACGTCTTGAGGCAGAATATTTCACAGCTCCCATAGAATAATCAAATTTTTTTCTGGTGGAAATCCTTAACGCTAATTCTCTGAAAATCTTTCGTTGCTCCTCATCGTTTTCAAATGGTATTATCTCCTCACGAAATTTACCCTCTTCCAAATCTCCTTTCATATTAACAAACCCTGCAAATCTAATATCTTTTTCAGAAATAATTTCATCTAATTTTTGTTTGAATAAATTTTCAGGAATTTCATTATTCATCTTTTAACATCTAGTTAATTGTATAGATTATCTCCATAAAAGACCTGCCTTGATGATTAAATAGTAAAATTACCTCTTTTAAAATTCATATTTTTTAAAATAATAATTTTAGTGAGGATGTAACAATTCTATTAATACTATTATTGAAAAAAATAATGGTTGATTATTTTAAAATAAAATAATTAGAGGGCTTCATTTCCTCTCTTTTTTGATGCAATATTAAGAACATCATCTACAGTTTCTATTGATACAATTCCGTCTCCACCTTTTCCGGTAAAAGCAGCATCTGCAATTGCAGAGACTACTGATTCTGCTTGAGAGTCCTCGACTATAGTACTGATTGTTGCTACTTTGTTGTATTCAGCTTCAAAAGTACCTGTTCCCCTTCCTGCTCTCATAGTTTGTCTTTTTCCAGAACCACGACCATTTCCTTCTAATACGGTGTAACCTCCAACTTTTTCTTTTATTGCATCAGAAACTGCACCTACCTTATCGATTTGTATAGTTGCCTCGATTCGCTTCATTTCCATTCCTAAATCTCTATTATTTAAAAAAGATCATATGTTTTAATGGAAACTTTATGATACATTAAGCTCATGGTTATTTTATTATCCTCTGACCTTTTTAATTTGAATTAGAAATTTTATTTATGAAAAGTGATGAAAAACGATCACATAGACTAAACTATCTTTTGAAATATTACCTGAACAACCCAAAAGAATCTGAACTTTATCTTAGAGCAAAGCAAATGGGTGTTGCCGATTCTACTGCCAAAGACTACATTAGAACTGTAATTATTCAAGCCAAGAAAATTCATTCAGGATAAATTTTATTTCTAGAAATCTTACTCTAAACATTTCATTTGATACCATTTACTCTTATTTTTAGTAGCATTTTGAATAAAAAATCTACATTTTTTGCTTATCTTTATTTACTAACCTTAAGCACGGTAACTTCATAAACAATCTCATAGAAGAATAATGCAAGTATGTCTGATCCAATTCTGGATGATGTTCAAGCCCTCTTAGATAAAGAATTTGGAGATAAAAGAATACTCGAACAGATTCTAAGAGCTGCCCAAAATAATGAGGTAATTAGTAATTTTGAAAGAAATTATGTACGAAAACTAGCAGAAAAACACCTAGGGAAAAAACCTCATGATGAAAAAAAACCTTCAGAGGAACCTAAATCAATAATTCCAGATGTTGTAATTCCTTCACCAATAACAAACAATCAAACAGTACAAATGTTCTCAAAACCTCCCAGAGTTACAAAATCAAACTCAAAAAACACTAAAATTATTTTGGGAGTTGGTATTGCTGTATTAGTAATAGTAATAATAGCTGGAGTTTCCCTAAGTGAAATTTCAGATGTATCTCCCACTAAAATAAATCCCTAATCAAACACCAAATACGTCTAAATCCTTCTCAATTCAAACAGATTTGTTATCCTATCAAAAAGGAGATATTATTTCACTTAGTGGATGGTCTAATCTTTCTTTGGGCAATCAAGTTTACTTGTCAATAGAAAATTCTGATGATGAATTAGTATGGTCTGAACAAGTAAATGTAAAAAAAGATGGACGATTCACTACGTTAACCTTTGCTGGTGGTTTTGGTTGGGACAAAGATGGAACATTTACAATAAAAGCAGAGAGTGATTCAGAACAAACTACAAACACATTTTCATTTAGTGGATAATCATTCAAATTCTTTCCAATGAGAATCTATAATTTTTCTTAATTGTTCAACATTAATTTCTTCCATATATTCACGATAAACAATAAATTTATTCTGTTTAACTTGAGAATCATAATTATCTCTGGTGTTTTTTGGAATTACTCCAGATTTCCATTGCTTCATCTCAAAAAGCCATATCTTTGAATCTGGATTCGAAAAGTCGATATCATCACATCCAATAAAATACAAATAACATTTTGTAGATTGATTTAATTTCTCATGCAGTTTTTGATATGCAATCATTTGTCCCATGGGAATATTGATTTTATCATTATGAAACCCCTTGAATTCTAGAATAACAAAACCTCCATTGTGTTCAATAAGCCAATCAATATCAGTCCCACCTGAAGCTAACATACCCCGAACGATTAGGTTACCTAGAACCTCTCTACCTCGAGTAAATTCTTCCTCATCAAAATCTGATATTTTGCCTTGGGACTTTTTCGCACAATTTGATTCATTTCAAGATCAATGGTGGAAACAGATTTTTTCTCATACAAAGTATCTATCAAATCACTAGTTTCATTTTTCACAAATTCCTAATCAATTTACCTGATGATAAAATAGTTTGTAAAATAAAATAAAGTTATGATATTTTTTATTTTTTAGTGAGATAGAAATTCTCCACCTGACCCTTTATACAAAATAAAATATTCTTGAGGGTTTTTTCGATTTTTTTTTGCACTAAGTGCATCTTGATACAAATCAAAATGCTCAATTAAATATAATTGACCATCAGAATCCCCAAAGTAATCTATTCCAACTAGATTAAATCCACTTTCAGGGGTAATCTCCTTCTTTTGGTTTTCAAACAGATCATCAGACATTAGTTTTAATTTTCTTACAATAACTTATTTATTTTCAGTGATGTCCAATCCATTGATATCGAAATTCTTCATCAATAATTTCACTAACAATAGATGTATTTTTAATGACAGGTTTTGGTAGTTTAACTTCAAAAAACCCTAGCTGACCCTTCCAAGGAATTGGAATTCTAAATGATTTCATATTTTTTAAAATAAATCCATATTTTTTGTTGTGAACATCTTTTGCAGCATGATGATATTTTTGATCCATTTTAACTTCCTTTAATGAATTATATTTTTTTACGTCATAAAGGGTTGCCTTACCAACAATGGCACCTGAAATCAATTTTTTATCAATTTTTAGTCTCTTGCAGTCTTTTGTTTTTATTTTGATTGGTGCATGAATTAGAAATTCTCCACGAAAATTTGTGTTCCAATTTCTAAGTTCAATGCTTTTTTTCCCAGAAATAATCAGTTCTGCAAAAGGCTGTGAAATAGATAGGCACTTCAAAGCAATCTATCCTTTAATTTTAATTTAAGATGATTGTACACTGCACCTATTTGACCCCATCTCTAAATCAGGTACTTGTTCTTCAGTGATAGGCAGAATTCCTTTGTTGACTTTGATAATTGTCGCATAATTCATTGGCCTTGGAGTGCCTTATTTTGAATATCTGATTCTAATTCTTCTGCATTAATTTCTTCATTAGACATGTTTTAGAGTGATTTTTACCAAATTTAGAAGTTTTTGATTATCCTTTTGTGTTAAGATTAACCTTCTCCTAATATGCCAATTACCTTACCAGGAATATCGTTTAATCGACTTACTGCCAAAGTTTTTTCATATCCTAAATGTTTGAGATTTACTGCAATTGCTGTTGCTCTAATTGTATTTGGCCCTAAACCTATAGCAACCATCCTTATTCCAAGTCTTTTCAAAGTCTTTGTCATATTTCTAACTGCGTTAGGATCTGATGGTTCACCATCTGTTAATGTTAAAAAAATATCCGGTCTTTTTGATTGTAATATGGGGAACATTTTTCCATATACTTCTGCTAAGGGCGTGGAACCATTTGCAACAATTTGAGCCAATCTTTTGGCTGCTACAGTATTCCATTTTACATTATCAGGTTTTATTTGCCAACATACTACTGATCTATTTTGTGTACTAAATGCATAAACTGCAAATTTTACTTTAAGATATCCAAGAACTTCACAAAGTGCAAGAGTAGCTTTTTTGTATTCTAAAGCATCTGATGCTATACTTGAAGAATGATCCAACAAGATAATGATTTTTGTTTTAATTGATTTTTTTACATCTGTAAAAAATGGATCATTTCCTTCAATGTAATTTTATTCATCAAATTAATCTCCATTACTTAGATGCTGTTCTTTCCACGCTGATTTCCACTCTTTGAATTTAATTTTCAAACTATTAATCAAACTAATATCATAAATTTTTGTTTCATCTGCATTGGTTGTAGTTGGTATTTGCACTCCAATTATTTCAGACATCAATCCTATGTTATCACTTTTTTTGTTTTCATCTAAGAGAACCTTATACTCATCATACACATTATCTCCGTCAAGCACAGATTTTGGATCAATTTTTCCAAAATCCCCTTCTTTATTTTTTGAAATAATTGTTAAAAATTTTAACAATTCATTTTCGGTGAGAGCCATACCTGCTTTCATAAATGGTAACGAAACAGGAATAGTTAGAAGAGAATCTATGTCTAAAATTTTTATGATTTCACTTACCTTTTTTTCTAACCAATCGGTTTCAAAATCTTCTTTGATTGCTTCATCAATGATTTTTTTGGCTAACTCGTTTGCTTTTTTTATTTTCTCAAAATGACTAGATTGAATTTCTCCTTTAATTGCTCCAAACATAAAGTACTGATAAAAAGCCTCAACGATTCTAGCTTTGCCATATACAGTATGTAATTGTGGTCTTGAAACAAGCATGTAGGAATAATTAAAAATAATTTCCTCATCCATTCCCTTCCAAATTTTTCTTCCTAGATACTCTATTCTTCGAGTTTCTAGCGTATTTAGAATAAACCCAAATGCGTGGTCATTGCTAAGAATTTTCTTACAAAACTTGATCCTCATTGCTTCATACCATAATGAAGTTCTGAATTGTCTATAACGTTGAAAATAACTCCCAATTCTTTTTTCCATGGGGGTTAGGATAACTTTATTCTCAACGAGTCTTGTTTTGGTCTCCATTTTATCTGAAAATTCTACTAACACGTTTTCTTTTTGAGACCATCTTCTAACTAAAAATGTGGCAATTTCCACTAGAGTTTCATTTCTTAGTTCTAAAGATTGCATCTAGTTTCCAAACATTGATGTTATGATGTCTTTTACCTTCTGATGTTCTATATTTCCCCATTGGGTGTATACGTTTCCAAAAACAATTGTTGCAGCTTCTTTTGCTGATGTGTCTTTGTCTAATAATTTTCCAAACGCTATTGTTTCTCTTAGACTAGGAGAATAAAATAATTCTTCAACTGCTGCTGCTTGTCGAAGTATGTTTGCCAGCTTTATTCCCTGCACAAGTTCTGACTCATGATTTTCTGAAACATATTTTTTCACAATTGTTAATTCCACATCTTCAGGTGGATATTCCAAACTAATTCTAACAGGGAATCTACTTAGTATTTGTGGCGGAAGTTCTTTTGTTCCACTATGTGATAAAGGATTAATGGTTGCAACTACAAACCAGCCTTCTTTTGCTTTGATAATTTCTCCTGTTGATTCTTTTAATACAATTTGTCGTCTATCATCAAGAGCTTCATCTAATCTTAGTAACACATCCGCTTCTGCTGAATTAATTTCATCTAGATATAACATACTTCCCTCTCTCATTGATTTTACCAAAAGACCCTCATCAAAGCTCACAGTTCCATCAGTTAGAGTTTTGGTTCCTACCAGATGACTTTCTCTTGTCCTTAGACTAAAGTTAATTGATGTAAGTTTTTTGCCTTTAATTCTTGCAAAATCTCTTACCAGGGATGTCTTTCCAGTCCCTTTGGGACCAATAATTATAACAAAAAGACCAGAATCATATGCCTTGGTTAGTGTCTGAATGGAGTTATTCCAATCAAGATAGGATAATTCTGACAAGTACGCATTGCTTGTTTCCTACAATATTTAATTTTAGATCTAGCTTCTGAATGATTCTATTTTTGCAAAGGATTCATCTAGAGTTTTGTGTAAGGATTTACTCCATTCCTCAAAACCTGATGGGTCTTTGGGGTAATTGTTATAATGTTCAACTAACCATTGATTTTTTCCAGACGTGTATTTTAGACCCTCTGCAACTGTTTTATTCATAATTCCTC
>PVMK01157205.1_pt1 | contig 12646 bp, 9 predicted proteins | sample 1853481 | NCBI WGS metagenome assembly PVMK01 (sample SAMN08533507, study PRJNA380276) | Marine sediment metagenome, whole genome shotgun sequencing project.
CCCTCTTCCCTTGCGTCGCCACAAACGGCACCCTGAAGCACCAGACGAGTGGAACCGGGGGCTCATGTCCCCCATAGCGAACCAGGATCATGGTAGGTTGAAGTGTCGGAGGAAAAGCAAATCGCTATTGTCCAGAGAACTCAGTAGCGCAGTTACGAAAACAGCAGTATTTCAGCAGTCGGGTCGGGGCCGGTTCGGAGGCCCCTGAACGTTATCCGCAATGGCATCGTCGGCGAGCTGGCCAACTGGTTCGGAAGAGGAGTCCATGGAAGCGAACGGAAAAGAAGCGACCGATCAGCAGGTGGCACGGGCACTTCGCTGGATCAGCGACGTGTTTGCCTGTGCAGGCGCGCAGTACCAAGTCGTGGGAGGACTTGCCGCGCGTGCTTACGGGGCGACTCGTCCTCTGGTCGACCTCGATTTCTATGTCAGAGCCGAAGATCTTACTCGAGTGTTGGCCAGTGTAGGCGACTCCTGCATTTGGGGTCCGGAGCATTTCAAGGACGAGAAATGGGACCTGACATTCGCAAAGCTCGAGAGGTACGGAGTTCAGATTGAGCTGGCCGAAGCAGAAGGGGCTCAATACTACAGTTCAGGCGATTGCAAATGGTTGGACCAGAACGTTGCCTTCCATGCCTTCGAGAGGTGCGTGGTTCTCGGAGTGGAGATAGCGGTGATGTCAAAGGAGCAGCTTGTCGCCTACAAGCGAGCTCTTGATCGGCCGGTCGACAGGCTGGACCTGCACGAGATCGCGGATTGAAGATAGGGAGTGGCCCTATTGAACGGACGGGTCGACGACGATTCCACTGCGTATAACAAAAGGGCCTCCGGCTGCGGCCGCCTGCGGCGGCCTTCGACCCAACCGGCCGAATACAGCCGGAGCTAACTTGAATTATGTACCTGGCACGTTTTCAGGTGACCGGGGCGCTGGGCATCGCCTGCACTTGGGGGGGTTGCGAACCTTATAAAGACCGTACCCATTGTGAAAGATGGGTGCCACGTACACACTTCCACACTTGTCGATTTGTGAGGGAGGACTTGCCAGGACGTAGTTCTCGACCAGGTTCTGGCTTGAAAGGGTGGTCCGGCTTCGCCTGAAGGCTACGCCGTGACAAATAATGATCTCAGCCGCTGGCTGAGGTCATTATTTGGTGGGCCGCCCGGGCCTCGAACCCGGGACCACCGGATTAAGAGACTTCGTCGAATTCCGACGGCTGGGGCGTCGCAAGCTCAACAAACGGTGATGGTCTTGGGCGTACGTTTGCTGACATCCCCAGACGCACTGAGCTGTAAGACATCGCTCGACCGCGTGAAGCTGGCCCCCAGGCTGAAGGAACCTTTCAATCCTCCCCAAAACGTTTTCTTGATCGGGTTGATGCGGAAGATCCGGGCCATCGCCAGTTTCTCGAGGCCATCATCGGTCCGCAACGCCACCTGTCCGGCCTCTGCCGACTTCTCCATGACGCCCTCGTAGCGTGTCCCGTCGAGCATCTCGACCAGGACCGTCTTCTTGCTGACGATGCTGGCCACCCGGTCCCAGGTGATACTCAGGGTCCCGAGGTCGTCGGTTTTGAACGTGAGCTGCCCCTGATCGACACCTTTCACCTCACCGGTGATCTCGTTGCCATTCTGCATCACCAGGGTGTCGGTCTTTTCGCCGGCCCAGACGGGCGATGCCGTAACCCACGCAAGAAGAGCGACGGCCAGCGAGAACGTGAATAGGACAGAGAGGCGTGACCCTCTTACGAAACCCGGACATGAATTGCATCGCAAGCTGACAGCTGGCGTACGGGAGGGGATAAACCCCTCCCCTACAATGAATTCCGCTGGGGCGAGATCTACTCCCGCCCGCGTGTTTCGGAGTATTGCACCAGGCTTACGTGTCATGCGTTGAACCCGTTAATGAGCGTTGCCGCCCTGATCAGTTGAACTTGAACTTCGCCATGTACTGGATACGAAAGGCCGTCCCCTCCGCACCGTCCTTGTTCTCGCGGACCCCCCACATGATTTCGAAGCCGGTCGACGCGAGCTTGTAGGGAAACCAGATCAGGTTGAGATGGAACGAGCCCGCCCTGTGTATGGCGTCACCAGGTTGGAAAATGGAATTATCCAACTCTGTCCAGGCCGTAGAGAACGTGGAGTTGAGGCTGTCCGTCCAGTAGTGGCTAATGCCGATATTGGCTTCCCAGACCGGGAGTACGTCAATATTCCCACTCGCCGTCAATACCCCACTCGAGCCCGACCCGCCCAGCGAAACAATCCTGTGGGCAGCACCTTTTCCAATGACGGCGCCACCCATGATGGCGTCTCGATTGCCCTGGCCAAACAGGTACCGGCCGGTGAGGTTCACGCCCCAACCAAGCGCGGAATCACTTGGTCCCGTTTCTCCCCCTTGCCAGTTGAGCTGATACAGGTCACCGGCCACTTGAAAGTGCGATCCGCCCTTATTCGTCCAACGCAGTCGACCAGCCAGGTTCGGTAGAGTAATCCGGTTTGCACCGTCGAAACCAAGCGGGTTGCCGACCTCTGAATCCGGGTTTTCCAGCGCCACGGCCCAGGTCAGGTTTTCGCTGGCCCTGTCCTGCCAACGGATTTGCGCGGCTCGATTTCCATACAGCGCATCCCCATCGGCGAAATCGATCAAGCCGGGCAAGGCCTCCAAATCCGCCGAGGTTGTCCAGGTTTGACCTGCCAGGATCCTGCCGACTACGCCGTAGGCGTGTCGCAGACGGGGCTGGAGCGAGAGTTCTTCCCGGTCATCGAAGAAATCGATCTCCAGGAAGGCCTGCATCGGGAACTCCCAGCCGTGTTTTTCATTCCGTGCCGTGGTTCGAAAGTCGAAGCCGATACGGGACTCTTTCGCATGGAGCGTGGTACGGCCATCCAACGCCGCCTCGGGAGTTCCTTCGACCGGGATGGTGGCGAGCTCGAACTCGAAACGATCGCCGACGTAGTCGAGATCCTGGATGAAGTCCAACTTTGCGTAACCGCTGATCGCGAAGCGCCCTTTGGTGCCGGGGATTGGGATCGAATTCGGAAACGAGTCATCGAGGAGATCCTGACCGGTCAGGTATTTCTTGTCATCCTGCAGGGGGTTGGGGGCCCCTTGGACACCTGCGGGCGGTAATTGATCCGCGACGCTCTTGTCCTGGTCTGATGCGCTCGAAGCGTCAGCCTGGACCGGGGAAGCTTTCGCCTCGGCTGCTCCTATCTCGCTCGGCCCCCCTGTGGCGATCTCCTCTTTGAGCTTCGCGAACTCCTTTTCCAGCGCCTCGATTCTCGCTCCCACATCGTCCCCGTCACGGAGGCTGTCCTTGATCTGTTGCAGCTGTTTCTCCAGCTCTTCGATCTTCTTATCGGCGTCCGTCTGTCCGAAGACCGGGCCACCGAAGCACACCAGAGACACGACCAGCACCGTGAGCATCATGGCAACTGCTCGACACCTGTGTTGTTTCGCACTAGACATTTTACGCCTTCTTGGTTGACCTTATAGTCTCAGCATCAGCGGCATGAGGCTCTCAAGTGGCGAAGGCCATAATCTCCTGAGCGAGCTCTTCGGGAATGATCTCGGGAATCCAATGGTTGGAATCCACTCCGTGGCCCCGTACGTCGGTCGCCCTCTCCCGCCAGATTTTTAGGACGTCCTGTTTAGAGTACAGCGGATTGGATTTTCCCCAGAGAACGAGAACCGGGCATTCGATTTTCGTCGCGAAGTCGGCCCGATCATCTTCCAGATCGATGGTTGCGCCAGCCCGGTAGTCTTCACAGGCAGCATGGGAGGCACCATCCCGGACCATTGTTCTCACGAAGTTATCGAACGCAGTTTGCTCGACCACGTCGCGTCGGCCGAAGAAACTCGTGGTCATGAAACCGACGGGGTTGCAGTTGATCCAGTTCTCCGGGACGGGCGCCGGTGCGGTAAACATGAGCCAGAACCAGTAGGCTTCGGCAAACGCTTTATCGATGTTATCGTAAAAGTAGAGTCCTGGCAGGATGTCCAGAATCGTCAGCGTTTTCACCGCGACAGGATTGTCCAGCGTCAGTCGGCGGGCTACTCTGGCACCGCGATCGTGAGCGACCAGGTGAAAATCGCTATAGCCCAGCGCGTTCATGACCTCCACCTGATCCTGAGCCATCAGTCGGAAGGCGTAGTTCTCGTGGTTAGTGCCGCCTTCGGGCATGTCGCTATCGCCATAACCGCGAAGATCCGTCGCGATGATGGTGTAGTTGTTCTGCAGCAAAGGGGCCACCTTGCGCCAGCTCGCCAGGTTCACCGGCGCGCCGTGGAGGAGCAGAAGAGGTGGACCGCTACCGCCCCTGACACCGTTGATCGTGATGCCGCTCTTAGTTTTGATTTTGAAGGATTCGTATCCCGGAAAGAACGACTCCGATGACAATCCGGCGTACTTGTCACTCTTCGGGTCCGCCGTCGCATCCGGTGAAGCGGAGGGATCGCCGTCACTGGTCGCGGGTCCCGAGTTGGCGCCCAGGAGGCCAGAACTCAGCAGGCCGAGTCCGGTCGCGCCCGAGATCGTAAGGAACCGTCTCCTGCCTAGAACTTTGTTCTCAGTCATGTGATTCTACCTCCAGTTGAAGTCGGTCATGGGTTCTTCCGTTTGCGAGTGAAGTTGGCAGTTCTGGTTGTGCCGTCATGACATCGTTACCGGCGTCTCCGATCGCTCCGCAGGAAGTCAAACTGTTCATTGCTCTTTCTCCTTCGTAAGCGTTTACGCCGTACGGTCGAATTGACTCCACACGTCATTTACTTCTGAACCGGCAACCTGATGGGCTTGCCCGGGAACACGTCTTTCAGCACCTTCGAGTCCTTGACGACGATCGTGCCGTTGACTACGACGTAGGGAATTCCCGTGGAAGGCAATCCACCATTTGCCGGGGTTGCATTCTGCTTGACCGTGTTGGGATCAAAAATGGCGATGTCCGCATCGGCGCCGACTTGGATACGGCCCTTGTGGGCCATCTGCGGCACGCCGTTGTCTTGCAGGAATTTGGCGTACAAATAGGACATTTTCGAGACCGCGAGCATCAGTGGCATAAGGTCCTGCTCGCGTACCATTTGCAATACCTTGGCGTGGGTCCCGGCACCCCTGGGATGGCCGTTGACCGCGTCGTAGGGGGTATCCCAGTCCTGCGCATACGAGCCATCGGATTTCATCAAGTAGGGAAATGCGTCACTGCCAATAATGGTGGGTGGATGTGCGAGGGCCAGTTCAAGATCCGCCTCTTCGGCATTATTGAACGTGACATTGGTGTGAGGCGCGTTCTTGACCAAATACTCATAGCGTTCTTTGGTCAGCGGTTTCCCGTTGGACACCTCGACGATGTCACTGTAGGTCTTACCCATGTTCGTCTGATAGTTATCTGGCTTCAGGTAGTCGGCCATGGCCATCGTCGCGCCAAAGGTGTAGGGATAGATCTCAGCAATAACCTGAATGCCATTGCCGTAGGCGGCATCGATCAGGTCCAGCGCATATTGCGTTGTTGCGAGCGTCTGGGCGGTCATATGCTGGACGATCAGGCCACCGCCATGCGCAGCCACGGAACCCAGCTGCTCGTTCGTGCCCTGGACTCCATCGCTGGGCGGCATCTGACTGGAGAATCTTCCGTGCATCGCAACGAAACGCCCGTACTTACCGGCAATCTTTTGAGCGCCTACGCCTTCTTGCGTAGTGACACCAAATTCCATGTAGCCAGGGGTATATCCCACCCCTAGTGCACCCTGCTTCACGCCTTCCTCTACGAGAGCAAGAATCTTCAGGACGTCGTCTTTGGTGGCGATACTTTGCGACCAATCCATGCTGAAGTGCGACACCTTCCCCATTTCCATGTCACTGATGGATGCACCGCTGATCGACTTGAATTGTGGGTTGAATACCATTTCGCGGGCAGCCTGCAAGCTGGCCGTGGCGCCGTAATTGGTTTGTGCCTTGCCCACCCAACTGTCGTACCACTCATCGACCGGCAAGACACCAAACTCGAGTTCCATAGCTGACGTTACGCCATCACGAAGGCCCAGCTTTTGCCCGAAAGGCGTTACGACGTTGTGGAAATGCCCGTCGACAAAGCCCGGCGCGACTACCAAGCCGTTGGCATCGATGGTTTCCTTGCCCTTGATCGCCTTACTCGTGACAACGGCAATCTTGCCGTCCTTGACCCCGACGTTGCGAACCTCGTCGAGCCCGCTCTCAGGGTCCATGACCCGGCCGTTGAGGATGACCAGATCGTAATCCTTCGCCTGCGCGGGAATGACGATGAGCCCGCTGAAGACAACCATTAGCGTGATAACGAGACTTCTTTTGACTGTTGACATGTTTCTGCTCCTTTTCCTGTTATTGGTTTCAGTTGTACAGGTGGGCTCGCCGAATCGTGCCCACCGAGTCAGGTTTGTTTTTTAGTGCTTCATTAACAGTCGTTTTGCTTCCAATTCCATGTCTTCGTAACTCTCTTTACTTGTATCGACTGCCACAGCTTGAATGGTTCCACCGGTGAATCTACCGGGTGTCTTGTACAGACTGGTAACGGCATCACCGCTATCCCATCCGATGCACATCCCATCTCCCGACAGGGTGAATTTGGCCGGCTGCGTTTTCATCGGGCCACTGGCAACAACCTTGTCATTGACATACAGCTTGGTGGTGCCCAGATGCTCGCCGTGTTTGCCCTGGCTCTCCCTGGTGAATTCCATCCCGAGGGTGTATTTGCCGGGAGACAGAGTGCCCGAAACGAATACCTGCTCGGGCTTGATGCCGAGGAAGTTGTAGACGTAGTAGAGCTTCTTATCTGTTATAAAGAGCGAATGCCCCCCGAACCTGGACCCATGGGCGAACAGAACGCCAGACGCGTTAGCATCGGTGATTTCGACATTCGCCATGATCTTGTACGAATGCCCCCGGATGTTGGCAGCGACACCTTCAGGAATAGCCGATGTTCCGGGATAATAGATGTGTCGATTCGTTGGAGGTTCGCTGGTAGGGCGAGGCGTCAACAGCAGTGCCGCAGGTAGTCGATCGTCAATAGGCAGCACAAAATTCTTCTTTGCCTCTTCAAAATACACAGCTTCCAGCTCTTTCACCTTCTCCGGGTACTGATCGGCAAGGTTGTTCGATTGTGCCCGGTCCTCCGCCACGTGATAGAGCTCCCACTCATCCTCGTCGTAATTCCCAGTGTTGCTGAATGGGGAGTGCAGGGATGAAATCATCCATCCGTCTTTCCAGAGCCCACGGGTACCAAACAGCGTGTAATACTGCACATGCCTGTTTGTGGGGTCATGTGGCTTTGCATCGAACGTGTACGCCATAGACTTTCCGGAAAGAGGATATTGCTTCACACCTTGATAGACTTCAGGCATCTCGAGCCCGGTGATTTCTAGGATTGTCGGAACAATATCAACTGAATGGTGATACTGATGTCTGATCTCACCTCGTGCCTTGATGCCTTTTGGCCAGGAAATAACCAGTGGATCAACCGTACCTCCGGCAAAATTCGAATATCGCTTGAACATCCGAAATGGCGCCGAAGTTGCCATCGCCCAACCGGTGGGGAAATGCTCATAAGTGTCAGGGCTTCCCAATACATCGATATATTTCATATTCTCTTCGATAGTGTCGGGAAAGCCGTTGAAAAACTTGTTCTCGTTGACAGAGCCATTGGGGCTGCCTTCGCCCGATGTCCCGTTATCGGCCGCATAGATAATGACGGTGTTTTCAAGTTGGCCGGTTGTCTCAAGATAATCGATCATCCGACCGACCTGGGCATCGGTGTACTCAGAGTGGGCGGCATAGACTTCCATCAGCCGTGAGAACAACTTTTTCTCATCGGCAGTCAGCGAGTCCCATGGCCGTACAGCATCTAATGGATCAGCGACGTCGTCCGGCAGCGGATTCATCGGCGTGAGCTGTGTGCCCTCTGGGAGAATGCCTCTCTCGATCATGCGAGGCAGCACCCACTCCCTGTAGGCTTCATAGCCATCGTCAAATTTGCCCTTGTATTTCGCGATGTAGTCTTTGGGGGCGTGGTGAGGTGCATGGTTTGCACCGGGGTTGAACCACATATACCAGGGTCTTGAGGGATTTGCAGACCTGTGGTTCTTGATGATCTTGATGGCTTGATCACCCAGGTCTTTGGCAAGGTGGTAGCCTTCTTCCGGCGTGTACGGCGGCTCGATAAACTTATTGTCTTCGCTGAGGTCCGGATACCACTGGTTGGTTTCTCCTCCCAGGAACCCGTAGAATCGGTCGAATCCCAGCCCGAGCGGCCAACGATCCCTGCTGGCCCCGGAAGCCACATCCTGTTCCGGCGTGTTGTGGTTTTTCCCTAACCAGAACGTACTGTAACCGCCATCCTGAAGGAGTTGGGCTACCGTGGCAGTTTCTTTCGGGATATGACCATTCGACCCTGGAAATCCTGAGGCCGTTTCAGTAATGCCGGCCATTCCATTGAGGTGGTGGTTTCGTCCGGTAAGCAGCGTGGACCGGGTGGGCGAGCACAAAGCGGTCGTGTGCCAGTTTGTGTAGGTCAAACCACTTTCAGCAATTTTGTCTAAAGTAGGCATATTGATCCTGCCGCCGTAGGGTGACCAGGCGGCCAAACCGGTATCGTCATACAAGATGAACAGAATGTTGGGAGCCCCATCTGGAGCCTTGACCGGCGTGTACGGTGCCCAATCAGGTGTCGAATCCCGGATGTCGGTCTCGATCACCCCTTTGAACTCGGGTTTTCTTGTCTCTTTGACCTCTGCTTGTTGAGCACAGCCGAACAATGGAGTCAGCATCACGCTCAGAGCCAGGTAGGAACTCACTTTGCTTCGTTTGGCGTACTCGATCATTCTCATGTTTTCTCCGTTTCCTTTGTCGCTTTGGCCGTCATTGGCCGTCATCTTTACCTCGAGAAGATGCTTCATTCAGCAGTTGACGAATGTAGGGAGAAGCACCTACCAACTTTGTGCCCTTGGCAGCCAAGGACCGGAGCGCCAACACACCCTCGGAATCTGCCGACCGCAGACCCGAAAGATCCAGGAGGACAGTCCCAGGTGCCACTTGAATTGCCTTTTTCAGATCCTCGACTCTTTTGGCACTGAGGCGGCCTTCGAGCCGAATGATCGTTTCGTCTTCCCCAGACGCAGAGGTAATTCGAAAAACCAAGGTCACCTCACCATCTTTCTCAGGCGGCAATCGCCGCCGCTGAAGCGGTGCCCGTATTCCTGAGCGACACTAAGACTGCCTGCGGCAGGCGCGTTTTTGAAAATCGAACATGTCTCCTCAAGAGCACATTCCGTGCCATCATGGCTCTGGATCAAGTCAATTCAGTTAAGCTATTCGAAATAAATACTTTCTGGAGTGCATCGGCCGGCGGAAGGGCACGAATCAGGGGCGGCATTTCGTCCTCTCGGGGGGAAATAGACGATATTTCGCCCCTTTTTTGTTAGAGTGTCCGGGACATTGAACACACCAACACCGGAGGATGCCGCGATGGCGAGTGGAAATCAGCGCCCGGAGTTCGCGTCTTTCGACGCGATGCCTGACGCCGTGATCACAATTGACCGGGACCGATCGATCGTACATGCGAACGTACATGCTGAAAGGCTCTTGGGTTACGAGCAAGGCACGTTGATCGGCCTGAAGATTGAAATGCTCCTCCCGGAGAGATTCCGGAAACGGCACCCCGAGTTTGTCGGACAGTTCTTCGCCGAGCCCGTCGCCCGTCCGATGGGACAGGGAAGGGAACTTTCTGCCATCAGGAGGGATGGCCAGGAATTCCCCGTGGAAATAGCAATCGGACCGATCCAGGGCGGTAATTTTGCTGTGGCGGTGGTCCGCGATATCACGGCAATCGTAACGACTCGAAATGAGTTGGCGGACACGCTGAATACGGTCAGGGAACTGAACGATCGCATTCAGAGTGAGAGTCGCTACCTCCAGACGGAGATCAAGAGCAGACATAACTTCGAAGAGATTATCGGAAACAGCTTTGTGATGAGGGCCGCGTTCGAAAAGGTCGAACAGGTGGCGCCGACCGACGCAACCGTGCTGCGCCTCGGCGAAACGGGCACAGGCAAGGAACTGTTTGCGCGCGCCGTTCACGTCCACAGCAAACGCAAATCCCGGCCGCTCATCAAGGTTGACTGCACGACCCTGCCTCCCGGACTGATCGATAGTGAGCTCTTCGGACATGTGAAAGGAGCCTTTACAGGCGCCCATGAGTCCAGACAAGGCCGGTTCGAGTTGGCGGACGGAGGAACCATATTTCTGGACGAGATCGGCGACCTGCCACTCGAACTCCAGGCAAAGTTGCTTCGGGTGATTCAGGAGGGAGAGTTCCGACGCCTCGGGGGAATGCGGGTGCAGCACGTTGACGTGCGGGTCATCGCGGCGACGAATCGAGATCTGCACCAGGAGATGCGTGCTGGGCGTTTTCGTTCCGATCTTTATTACCGTCTCAGCATCTTTCCGATCGAGATCCCACCGCTACGGGACCGCCGCGAGGATATCCCGCTGCTGACATCGTTCTTCGTATCCAACCGGAGCAAGGCATTGGGTAAGGACATCACATCCATACCGAAGGCCACCATCAATGCGCTGATGACCTACGACTGGCCGGGAAACGTTCGAGAGCTCCTGAACGTGTGTGAACACGCGATCATCGTGTCGCCGGGGAGCGAATTCATATTGCCCGAATGGTTCCCAAACACCCAAGCGCCGCGGAGCGATGCGCGAGGTTCAACCAGGACCGACCTCAAGAGCATCGAGCGAGAGCATATCCTCCAAGTGCTCGCGGAGAGCGGCTGGAAGATCAAGGGAGAGGGGAATGCCGCGGACCGTCTCGGCCTGAAGCCCAGCACCTTGCGGTCGCGGATGAAGAAGCTCGGCATCGAGCGACCACGACCTTAGCCTCCGACCCGCCAACCGGGCGACAGAGGGGAAGGGCGTTCGGCCTTCCACTTGGGCGCTAGGGTGCCACGTTCACATTTGTTGAATTGTGTTGATCGCTCGGAGTCCACGGTTCACTCATTGGTGCCCATGGTCGCTACATTCACAGGCTCACAACTGTGTGATTGTGAACATGGCACCTGTCATATATCTGTATACTATGGCGGAGGAGACTCCATGTCTGATAAACGAATTCAAATCCAACCCTCGACTAAAGTGGCACAGCTCCTCGACGCCTATCCCGAGCTCGAAGAAGTGCTGATCAAAATGGCGCCTCCTTTCAAGAAGCTCAAGAACCCGGTGCTGCGAAAAAGCGTGGCGAAAGTGGCCACCCTCCAGCAGGCCGCAATCGTCGGGCGCTTAGACGTGTCCTCCATGATCGATCAGCTGCGCCAGGCAGCCGGTCTGTCACCGATCGAGGCAACGGAGACCTCCTCCCCCTCAGTCGAGGATTACCTCGGCACCGCTCCGGACTGGTTCGAGGAGAGCTGTGTGTCCACATCGATAGACGACAGCGCCGGTGATTCGGACGAGATGGCGATCACCCGGATCACCAAAGCTTTCAAGGACCTGACCGAGCATCAGGTCATCGAGCTCAAAACCACGTTCCTGCCCGCCCCGGGCATCGATGTGGCGAGGGCCAGAGGCATTCGCACATGGACAGTGCGGGAGCAGGACGATCTGTACAAGACCTACTTCACACACTCAGGCTGAGGTTTGGTGCTCGCCGCATCGGTTGTCCTTCGCCATTTTCCGATCGCCAATGATCTCAGCAGGTTGCGGAGTGAATACGGACGGCCCAGGGTGTGCAGCTTGCCCGCAGTCAGGGGCTACCCTACCGCGATGTTCCGAGTATTTATTGCCGTGGCACACGCCCTTCGATCACTCCTCAGATTACGATTTGATCTCGCTATCGAAAAGGCCGCCCTGTGTCTGCAGCTCGCTGTCCTGAAGCGGGGCCGAGGCCGGCCTCGCCTCCGGAGTAGCGACCGGCTCTTCTGGGTTCTCCTTCGCCGCGTCTGGTCGGGCTGGACCGGGACTCTCATCATCGTCAAACCCGAAACTGTCATCCGGTGGCATCGTGCCGGCTTCCGCGCCTACTGGCGGTGGAAAAGGACGCCCCTGAACCGCGCGAAGTCCAGCCCCCGCCTACAGCCTCGGCCAAGGTTGTCGCTCTGCCCCGCGTTGGTGGTATTCACCATCGATACGAGTGGAGCGACTCTCCACGCATCGCTGCCTGACAAGACATCAGACGTCGACCTGCCGCGCCTCTGGTTGGGGCCGGGCCACGGGTCTGCCCGCAGCAGCGGAACATGCTACTGGCCGGCTGATTCCTCCCCCACTACCGAACTCCAACACCATCTCAACCTCTTGTAAAACGGGGTTCGGGACAGCACTTTGTGCCTGTACGGGCGCCTCACGAGCCCCGGATCGGTTTTGGCGAAGCACAGGTGTATGCGAAAAAGCCTCTTCATCGGGCACGGGCACGGGCAGGGGCGCGGGCTCGAGCGACCGATTCGAAATCACTTCAAGAGGTCGAAGAGGTAGGTATATTTGACGATCAAACTGCGGTTTTTCCTCGTCCATCCAAACCCGCTGCGATGAATATCCTGGTTCTCGTTGAAGACGACATACAGCCCGCTGTTCGCGGTCCGCAGCCAAGCAAAACGGAGATTGGCGGCCCAGATATCGTCGCGGTCGTT
>PVMK01182451.1_pt1 | contig 12644 bp, 9 predicted proteins | sample 1853481 | NCBI WGS metagenome assembly PVMK01 (sample SAMN08533507, study PRJNA380276) | Marine sediment metagenome, whole genome shotgun sequencing project.
TTCAGCGCTTACTAGTCCTCTTCAAAGTCTATGGTTTATTAAGTTAGAATGGATTATATGCGAAAGGAGAATTTTGTCAAGTGAATTTGTTTGATTGTCAAATAAACTTCAAAAGTGAACTGTTTAAACTTGAAATGTGAACCCTTTCCAGATGAAAAGTGAACACCTGGCTAATTGAGGAAAAGTAAGCTATACCTATGGATTTCTCTAAATACAAAAGGAGGAATCCATGGCACAACTACATAAGCGGTTTTCCGATGAACAGCTCAGAGTACTCTTTCGAGGCTATTGCCAAGGGCAGTTTAGCCGAGCGGATTTACAAGAGATGTTGGATATTGGGAAGACCCGTTTCTTTACTTTGCTCAGTGAGTACCGCCGGGATCCAGAAACGTTCACCATCGCATATCAGAGAGCTGGGTCAACTAAGTTGTCTGCGGAGGTGGAAGCGGAAATCGAACTTGCCCTATTGCGGGAGAAAGAGATTGTTGAAGATCCAGACTTACCTATATCGGGATACAACTACACGGCGATCAAAGATCGTCTGGAGAAGAAGGGAATCCAAGTTTCGGTCACCACGATCATCAAGAGAGCGAAACAATTGGACTGCCACAAGCCACGCAAGAAGAAAAAGGTCCATGATCGGGAAGTGCTGACAGCTTCCATCGGTGCTTTGATTCAGCATGATTCGTCTCTTCACCAGTGGTCTCCTCTCTCCGATGAGAAATGGTACCTGTGCACTTCAATTGATGACTACAGCCGAAAGCTGCTATTTGCTGATTTCTTTACCAAGGAGACCACTTGGGCTCATATTCAGGCCACCCAGACCTTGATCCAACGCTATGGACTGCCCTTTCGTTACTATGTGGACTCCTTGCGCGTGTTTCGTTTTGTGCAAGGCCGGGATAGTTTATGGCGTAAGCATGTTCTGGAAACCGATGATGTGGATACCCAATGGCGTAAGATGATGCGTCTCTTAGGCGTGAATGTGGTCTATGCCCTCTCCCCACAAGCTAAGGGTAAGGTGGAAAGACCTTATCGCTGGCTACAAGATCGCATCGTTCGAACTTGTGTCTACGAAAATCTGTCCACCATTGAAGAAGTGCGCAGTGTACTGAAGGCTGAGGTCGATCGCTACAACAACCACCAGGTCCATTCCACCACGGGAGAGATCCCCAACATCCGCTTTGCGAGAGCTAGAAAAGAAGGCAATAGCCTGTTTCGCAAATTCAGCTTGCCCGAGCCTTACACCTCGCTCCAGGATGTTTTTTGCTTGCGCACAACACGCATGGTCAATGGTTACCGACGTATCTCCTTATTCAATCACACCATCGAGGTCCCTAATGTCCCTTTGCGCGAAGAGGTTGAGATTCACCTCACCCCAGATGAGCACGAACAGATCATGCACATCCGCATTTGGTGGAACAACAAGATGGTGCATTCCGTCTCTCTGCCTCTGCTTGGTTTCAGAGTCCACTTTTGAAGTTTATGGGTGTTCACTTTTCAAGTTTTGCTAACAGGGTGCTGGTCAAAAGTGTATTCAGATAGGTTGATTAGCTATGACTTCAATGTATTGGTCAATAATTCTACTGGCGATAATATCCCAGCTGAACTCCTGGGCCAATGAAGCAGCTTGGATACCGAGTTTATCCCTCAGGTCTGGATTTTTTATCAGCTCAGCCAGTCGGTTGGCTAGCGCTTCGACATCGCTGAATGGTACGGTATAACCCGTAACCCCATCTTGCACTAGGTACGCCAATCCCCCCACCTGGGAGGCAACTACTGGTGTTCCACAAGCCATGGCTTCGAGGGCGACCATACCAAATGATTCATATTGGGATGGAACGACCACAGCTGCGGCGGCTGAATAATAGTATGGTAAGGAGTCTTGGTCCCGCTTGCCAAGAAAAGTGACTAAATCATCAAGTCCATGAGCATGACAGAGTTCTTTAAGGCGCTCCATTTCAGGGCTCCCATTCTCAATCATCGAGTCTGGCTCTCCACCGATGACTGCCAGGCAGAATGAAAGCTCCTTGAACCCCCCATTACGACGCATATATGCGATAGCTTCGATCAGGGTGTCGATGCCTTTCAATGGCTCAATTCGACCAACATACAATAGAACCTGGTCACAGGGAGGAAGGCCGATCACTTCCTTGGCTTCATCTTCAGGAATCGGGTAAAAGCGGCTCAGATCGACGCCCGGAGGGATCACGTTAATTTTCTGGGTATCAGAATGGTATAGCCATTGAATTTGAGCCATTTCAGCCGGTGTTGCTGCGATAATTCGATCTGCTTCCTGTAATATCTTTTTCTCCCCAGTCAGCCGATAATCCCCCTCGACCTCTTCCTCCGGACGGGCAACCCGCTGTTTCATGACTCCCAGGGTGTGAAACATGTGGATAAATGGCACCTGCCATAACTGCTTGAGCTCGATGGCTGCCAACCCGGACATCCAATAATGACTGTGAATCAGATCGTACTCTAAACTCTTGACACTGGTAAATTGCTCGATACCGGTGAAGAATTCAGGGATATAAGAGAGCAGCTCCTGTTTAGGTAAAGGCACTTCACAGCCAGCTTTGACATGCACAACACGGTTACCATATCCCAGGTCATGCAAAACATGCGGCACATGTTCATCCTGAGAACGGGTAAACACATCTACGTGCACTCCCAGGGCGCCCAATTTGCGCGTCAGATCGCGCACATAGACATTCATTCCCCCCGTGTCTTTACCACCCAGTGTTGCCAATGGGCAGGTATGGTATGACAGCATTGCAATTCTCAAAGCGACCTCATTTCCTTGCCATTCCGTGATTTAACCTGTATAATTTTCGCCGGACATAGATTCGCCACCGTAGCTCAGATGGCAGAGCAGTCGCTTCGTAAGCGACGGGTCAAGGGTTCGATTCCCTTCGGTGGCTCTTTATTATACGGTAATCACAAATACCTTACCCCACTTTGGGGGTTTTTATTTATTATGTTTATAGTTGTTCGATTCATAAAGGGGTGAACAAAGTATCAAGCGCGTCTTAACAAAAGCAGCTTTCAGCCAGGTTCAGTGACTGAGCTTGCTTTGCTACACAATAATTAGTCGAATGGGCGTTTAAAATATAAAAAATGACCGGATGCAAAGACAGCTCCACAACCTACCATTTCCCAGCCTTCATCTCCGAGCCTGGCGAGTACTTTTGCCACATCATTCTGCACATCTTTCAATGAACTCGTGTCATCGATCTTGAAAACTTCTTCAGTCATACCTTTCCTGGTAAAAATAATCCTGGTAGGTTCATTGGGAAGCCATTTCCAGCTCGCTGAAGAAAATTCAATTGGACCTAATGTGCAATACTCCCATTTTTGCATCATTATTCTCCTTTATGCAACAATTCAGTATACACATCAACTCAGTCTACACTCACTTAAATCTCAAGTCAAGCGGAGGTGATGGAAATTACTTATCTATCAAGCATGCATCCGGTATAATTCACTCATGACAAAACGCACAAACCCGCTCGTGATTGGAATCGCAGGAGGAACAGGGTCGGGCAAGACCACCATCGCCAATGTCATCCAGAGCCGGGTAGGAACCCAACATATCGCTTATTTGCCTCATGATGCTTATTACAAGGACCTCAAAGATTTGCCAGTCGCCCAGCGGGAGATGATCAATTTCGATCACCCTGATTCCCTGGATACCGATTTGCTCATTGAACACATCAAAAAGCTCAAGGTATGGAAATCGATCGATCTTCCCGTTTATGATTTTAAAACACATACCCGCACCCCGCGCTCTCTCACTGTACAACCACAATCGGTAATCATTGTGGAGGGCATCCTGATCTTCGTAGAGCAGGCATTGCGTGACGAATTTGATGTCAAGATTTTTGTCGATACAGACCCCGATATCCGATTCATCCGCCGGCTCCAGCGCGATATCGCTGAGCGCGGTCGCACCACCGATTCGGTCATTCAACAATACCTCAACACTGTGCGTCCAATGCACCTGGAATTCGTCGATCCCTCTAAACGCTCCGCGGATGTTATCATCCCAGAAGGAGGACTGAATACCGTCGCGATGGACATGGTTGTGGCGCGCTTGCGAGATTTACTGCGCAGCGAACAGGATTAACAAGCATGGTTTCCAAAACCAGACCTGAGTCAACAACTGGTTTGCAGCGCGTTATCAAGCGAGTTGTCAGCTTTCTGAGTTCCTTACTATCCCCTGAAAAACGTCTGACTTTAGCCAGGATACTGGCTTTGTTTGTGGTCATCGCGTTGAGTGTTTTTGTCTTCAGCATCCGGGACCAAGCAGAGCAGCTGGCGATCTACGGGTACCCGGGCATCTTCATACTCTCATTTCTAGCTTATGCAACCGTTTTACTTCCCGCACCTGGCGTGGCAGTGGTTTTCACTATGGGGAGTGTATTTAACCCCATCGGTGTAGCGATTGCAGCCGGTACAGGCGCGGCCCTCGGCGAGCTTACCGGTTATCTGGCTGGTTTCAGCGGTCAGGCTGTGGTTGAAAGGGTTGAAATTTATGAGCGCCTGACATCCTGGATGAAAAAGAATGGTTCGTTGACCATTTTGGTCCTGGCAGCGATCCCAAATCCTTTCTTCGATCTGGCTGGTGTCGCAGCCGGTTCCTTGAAAATGCACGTGGCGCGATTTTTATTCTGGTGCTGGATTGGAGAGATGATTAAGATGGCGATTTTCGCTTTTGCTGGAGCAAGATCTCTGGATTTTCTATTCTAAAAGGAGTGGCCACCTATGACCGACTATACGCAAATCAAGAGTTTTCTCGATTCACATCTGGACGACAGCCTAGCTGAACTTTCCCGGCTATGTGCCCAACCCAGCATTGCTGCTCAAAAATTGGGCATGCAGGAGTGCGCAAAACTTGTCGCCGAGATGCTTAAACAGCGTGATTTTTCGGTGGATATCATGCCCACTGAAGGCGCACCGGTTGTTTATGCCGAAAGGAAAGGTAAACACGATAAGACCCTCATGTTTTATAACCATTACGATGTCCAGCCTCCGGAACCACTGGAGGAATGGGATTCTCCACCATTCGAACCAGTCATCCGCGATGGGAAAATGTATGCACGCGGAGTAAGCGACGATAAGGGACATATTGTCAGCCGGCTGCACGCAATCGATGCCATTATCGAGGTTGATGGTGAGCTGCCTTGTACGATCAAGTTCGTTATTGAAGGGGAAGAGGAGACCAGTAGCGTACACCTGCATGAATTCATCGAGGTTCACCAGGACAAACTGGCAGCTGATGTATGCATTTGGGAGTTTGGTGGTGTCGACCACCGGGATGTCCCCATCCAGTACCTGGGCATGCGCGGTATCTGCTATGTTGAGCTTTCGGTGAGGACAGCAAAAATCGACGCTCACTCGGGATTGGGTGGATCGATCTTTCCCAATCCAGCCTGGCGCTTGATTTGGGCGCTGCGATCGATAAAAGGGACCGATGAGCGCATCCGCTTGCCAGGACATTACGATGATGTGGTGCCTCCCAGCCAGCGTGACCGGGAGCTGATGGAAGCCTTGCCGGAGGTGTCTGAAGAGCTAAAAGAGCGTTATGGCCTCGAATACTTCTTAAAGGGATTAACCGGGGGAGTTGATCTGCGCCTGGCGGAAGTTTTCGAGCCGACCTGCACCATATGCGGATTTACTTCAGGCTACCAGGGAGAAGGCGGAAAAACGGTTCTCCCTGCCTTTGCTTCTGCCAAAGTCGACTTCCGTTTGGTCCCCAACCAAAGACCGGAGAATGTATTGATCAGTCTGCGAAATTTCCTGGATGAGGGTGGATTTGAGGATATCGAGATCACTTATCTTGGTGGCGAACCACCCGCCCGCACCGATCCAGACGATCCCTTTGTGGCATTGGTCATACAGACCGCGGAACCTGTTTACGAACAACCGATGCAGATCACCCCGATGATCGGCGGTTCGGGGCCAAATTACCCCTTTATCCATACTCTCAATCTGCCGGTCGCAACCGCAGGTGTCGGCTATCCAGGCTCGCAAGCCCATGCCCCAAATGAGAATATGCGCATCGATTTGTACTTAAAAGGCGCCGAACATATCGCCCGGATTATCAAGGAATACGGTTCTGCTGACTTGTAACGATCCATCACTATTCTAGGTTCTAGATCGATGAGCCGAAAGAGATCTATGCCAATACTCGTTTCAACGGATACAATTGGAGCGAGTATTGCTGATTAATTAGAGTAAATCGGCTTTCTTCCAAATGAATATACTCCCCCGGATTCTTGAGATCAATATCGCATGGGTTCATACCCACCAATAGTTCAAACTGCTTTCGCTTTGGAGCTGCGCCGTGCTTTGGACATCTCAGAATATTTCTCTTTCCCCAAAGCGTTCACCTGTTCCCAGGCTTCCTCAACCCGATTGATCTCTTGATTGGTCTCCGGCAGCTCTCCATAACGAACACGCAAATAAGCATCGGTGATCACCTGGATATCTGCTTTCCCCTCGGGAATCAGATTCTCCAGGATCGGTAGAAATTCAAGGGGAGTGTATGCCAGAGGACGAGGTTCTCCCAATTTGCTGGCCAGCTCCATCAAATGAGCATAAATTCGCCGAATTTTTGCTGCCGCCATCCAGCGCTGACCACCACGTAGATTGGTCCGACCGCGCAGAGATTGGCTTAATTCGTTCAGCCTGTTTTGAATTGCCCGGCGGAACATCCCCAACAGATCACCGCTTTCAATGATCGACTCGCGCTGATCCTGTTCTAGTTGCCTCTCGTGTAATAGCCAACGTGAGACGCTGTAAAGGATGGCTAATAAAATCGCGATCACGAAACCCCACAGTAAGACCGGTTTTAGCAGCTGCATCCAGTTCAAAAGACTGGGGATGTTGAATATGTTGAATAAATTGTTTGCGATACTCCCAAATGTGTTGCGTAAGTCTTCCAGGACATCGATCATACTCTGGACCGCTTCTGAAGTTTGCGGCATTGCAGTCGCTATTCTCTCGATAATGAATATAACCGGGCTGATTAATATGAGCATAAGGATGCCAAAGATGCCCAACACCAATCCGCCAATTCCAGCCACGATTGAAGTGCGATCAGAAAACAACCAGGCGACAAAAGCTGCCAGACCAACAATCAGCAGAGTCGTGACAAATATTCCCAGGAACCAACGCAGGTCGAAGGGATTTGATGCCCCTCCTCGCAGTTGCGTGATGGTGAAAATACGCGCGGATGCCATAGCCAGGAGCGCAGAGACAAAAAACAAGTACAGCAGAAATCCAGGAGTCTCTCCAGTGACGAGAGTGTTGATAAAGATAAACGCGGTATACATCCCCAACCCAAGATAAAAATTTTGCCGCACAGACAGCGGGTCAATATACTTGGTAGCCAGTGACAATCCGCGCCAGTAGACAACCAGGACAATCACCATCACCAGGAATTCATCCGGGATTAATCCCCTGATATCGCTGAATGCACGAAAAGGACGGTTGATCAGCTCACCCAACTGAAGTTGATCCGTCTCATACAATAAGAGTTTCAGTCCCAGAAAGACACTGAGAACGATCAAACCCAACGTAACGCCCCGCCGAATTCTTATCTTCAAATCCAGATAATTCATGATTCGGGCCGAGAGGTTTGCTAATAACAGAATGGCAAAGAGTACAATAAAAGCCTGCCAGATAGACACCGCATAAGTTTCCGCTGTCAGGGAACGATACCAGGGCACCACCCAGGATAGCTCCATGACCATTAAAGATAGAATGGCTAATTCGCGCCAGTAGCGAATCTTAGGTAAACGAAGTGGGGTTAATTCTTGGACAGCCATAACGCGTAAATATTCACTGGGAGACTTCAGGTACGAAAGGCATGTGGAAAGTACGGATACCCGGAACCTGCTTGGGGGGCTTTTCAGCAAAAGATAGCAAAGATATATGCCTTCCGTGGTGCTTTAGCTGAACCAGAGCCTCGAATAATTCAGGATTAGTAACACCGGTGACGATCAGCAAAGTAGCTCCATAAGAAACCCGTGGCACTTGTTTAATTAAGAAATTCTCATACGGTCCTGTCACCACAGGAGTTACACCTGCCAATGCTCCAAGAAGCGAAGCAAGCTGTTTGGGCGATCTACCGGGAGGTATGCGGAAGGGTTGATCGGCATGCGCCAGACATCCATTGGCGATCAACCCCACCCGGTAGCCATCTTCAATCCCTTTCGTCGCCAATGTTGCCGCCACCTTGATCACATGCTCCAGCAAATCTGGGTTCGTGCCTTCCCAATGACGGGCAAAAGTAGAGACGTTCAAGCAAATCACCAGAATATTGGCTGAAGTCGGTTGATAAACCTTGACCTGCAGCTGACCAGTATGGGCCGTTGCTGGCCAATGCACCCGCCTGAAGCTGTCTTCAGGAAGATAATCCCGTACACCGATCGGTTGGTTTGGATCCTCATACAATCTGCGGCGTGAGCGTCGATCGCCGAAAGGGTCATCAGCAGGTAAATGCAGATCGTTAAAAGGGATCAGCTCTGGAAACACTGTCAGCAGCTCAACCGGATCCTGCCGCTCCGAACGTTCGAATATTCCGAACAGATCACCAGATTCGATTTTCACCGGCCCCACAGCATAAACCCCCCTTTTGCGAAATTTAAGTGTGTAATTTCGCCTGGCACGTTCATACCAGCGCAAACTGAACACATTCGTCAACAAGCCTTGATCTGGGAGATGGGTTGGTGCCAGGACGTCATCTTCCTCCGGACCAACTGCTCTCGGCCAGGGATCCTGGACCCGCAACCAGGTCAGAGGTAATATTTTTCGATTCTCAATTTCGATCTGCAGGGGTATCCGCTCTCCTGGAAATGCCCGCTTGTAAAACGGTCGCCGGAGGTAGTTTACGCCATCTAATGAGCGTTTTTGCCACCAGGTTGCCAGGCTCAATACCAACAAGAGCATCAAAATAAAGGTGACCAGGAGAGAAACGCGCAAAACCACACCAAGGATGATCCCCACCACGAACAAGGGTAGCCAGCGCTTTAAATCCAAATTAACCCTCGACAGGTACCGGTACTGCTTCTACGATGTCTGCCACCAGTTCTTCAGGCTGGCGCCCGCGCAGCTGCGCCTGGGGCGAGATCATCAGACGGTGGGTCAACACATGCGGAGCCAGGAATTTGACGTCATCTGGGAGCACATACTCTCGCCCTTGGATACCTGCCCAGGCTTGGGATGCCCAATACAATGCCAGCGTCGCTCGTGGGCTCGCCCCGAGCTCGATCTCTGGGTGTTGGCGCGTCGCTCGGGACACCGCAACAACATAGTCCCGGACTAAGGTCTCCACCCTGATTCCTTTCCGCGCATGCTGCACATTCATAATCTCATCCGGAGTGGTCACTGCGGTTAGACTAGCTAAAGGATCATCCGCTCGAAAACGTTCTAGGATGGCGCTCTCACCCTCTTCCGAAGGATAACCGATCACAGAACGCAGAAGAAAACGATCAACCTGGGCTTCCGGGAGAGGAAAGGTGCCTTCCAATTCAACCGGATTCTGGGTAGCCATCACCAGAAATGGGCGCGGCAGCTGACGAGTGACACCATCGATGGTGACCTGACGTTCTTGCATCGCCTCCAATAGCGCTGATTGCGTGCGCGGGGTGGCGCGATTGATCTCATCCGCCAAAACGACCTGGCTCATAATGGGTCCAGGTCGGTATTCAAAAGTTTGTTCTTTCTGATTGAACCAGTTTAGCCCGGTCACATCGGATGGCAGCAAATCTGGAGTGAATTGGATACGCCGGTAAGTGCAGCCCAGCGAAATCGCCAGGGCGCGCGCCAGCGTTGTTTTTCCTATCCCTGGTACATCTTCCAGCAATAGATGTCCTTCGGTGAGGACTGCCACGAGAGTCAAATTGATGACATCATCTTTACTGACGATCACTTTTTGGATGTTTTCCCTCAATCGATTGGCTAATTCAGAGATCATGGCCACCTCTGGGCGATGGAGATTGGAGTTTAATGGATTTTTGGATTGCTCGATTAAATCATTATGCTCAAAATATTTAATGGGGAGAGCACAAATCCAAACGGATAATTCGGGGTTCGAAAACTATCTTATCAGCTCTTATGGTTTACTTCAACAGGATATGAAACGTTCAAAAACAAAACGGTTTCCAGGGTAAATCAAAGATAATGATCTGCTTTGTGCTTGAGGTTGAGCAGCATATAATAATTCATTTGAGATCGCGATAAAACATCAATCTAAAATATCACCTCAATTTTTCTACAGCACCTGGATATCGAGAGGTTCCAGCTCCAATATAGGCCCCGATGGTATAATCCCCCCATGCCAAATTTAGTGGCGTTAGACATCGAAACAACAGGCCTCGATCCCAAACGGGAGGCCATCATGGAGATCGGGGCAGTTCGTTTTAACGGTCGGCGGGTGGAAGAAGAATGGTCTACTCTGGTGAATCCAGGGCGCGCCATCCCCCCGTTCATCAGCCAGCTGACTGGCATCACCAACCAGATGGTCGCCCATGCCCCACCGTTCAGCGCTGTATCGGCTGAATTAGCCGATTTTGTTGGAGAGGCGCGCATCATTGGGCATAATGTCAGCTTTGACCTATCCTTCTTACGGCGTCAACGATTATTCAGCTACAACGATGCGATTGATACTTACGAGATGGCCTCCGTCCTGCTGCCAAACGCCAGCCGCTATGGCTTAGGAGCGCTTTCCAGGCTGTTAATGGTGCCCCTGCGGGCAACCCACCGCGCCCTGGATGATGCCTTAGTCACCCATGGTGTGTACTTACGATTGCACGATTTAGCGCTTGACTTACCCATCGAATTACTCGCTGAAATTGTGCGTATGGGTGAGCAGGCTGATTGGGATGGTTATTGGGGTTTTCGTTTAGCCCTTAAAGAACGCTCTAAAAAGACCATTCCTGGGCGAAAAGTCTCTAGCTCTTATGCTGGTCCTTTATTTGGTGATTCTCCTACCGATGGTGGATCAGCCACATTATCCCCGAATCAAGAATTACACACGCTCGATCCAGAGGAAGTGGCGGCGATATTGGAGCATGGTGGTGCCTTTTCACACTATTTTCCGGAATTCGAATTCAGACCACAGCAGGTTGAGATGGTTAAGGCAGTCACCCAGGCCCTTTCCGAAGAACGTCACCTGCTTGTAGAGGCCAGCACCGGTGTTGGCAAATCCTGCGCCTATCTTATCCCAGCTGCACTGTGGTCTAAAGAGAACAATACCCGGGTTGTGATATCAACCAATACCATTAATCTCCAGGACCAGCTGATCCATAAAGATATACCCGATCTGCGCGAGGCGATGGGGCTCGATTTTCAGGCCGCGGTGCTTAAAGGACGCTCTAATTATCTCTGCCCCCGCCGCCTGGATAATTTTCGCCGCCGTGGTCCAGAATCTGGCGAAGAAGTACGAATCCTGGGCAAGATCTTAGTTTGGTTGTTGGAGTCTAATTCCGGCGACCGCGCAGAACTCAATTTGAACGGTGCTCCTGAACGAGATGTCTGGCTGCGCATTTCCGCTGAGGATGAAGCCTGCACCCAGGAAACCTGCCTGCAACGTACTGGTGGAACCTGTCCTTTTTACCGCGCCCGCCAGGCTGCCTACAGCGCCCATATCGTGATTGTCAACCATGCCCTGCTGCTGGCAGACATCGCCACAGGCAACCGGGTGCTGCCAGAATACGAACACCTGATCATAGATGAAGCCCACCACCTTGAAGAAGCCTCCACGAATGCACTCTCCTACCGGGTCACACATTTTGAAGTGGTGCGCATGCTGCGAGAGTTGGGCAGCGCCAATACCGGAACACTGGGTTGGGCGGTGAGCTCCGTAAAAAACCTGCTCACTCCGACTGACATGGCTGCCTTCAACCAGCTGGTCAGCCGGGCTACAGACAAGGCCTTTCAGTTTGAACAGCTCTCCCAGCAGTTCTTTAAATTCCTGGATCAATTCCTACTTGAACAACGGGAGGGTCGACCAGTCGGTCAGTACGCCCACCAGGAACGCATTCTGCCAGCATCCCGCTCCCAACCCGCCTGGGACGAGGTTGAGGCACACTGGGATGATGCCCAGCAGGTCTTAGGCTCTCTGGTGGATCACCTGGAAAAGATCTCTCAGGCGCTTTCTGAGCAGGTGGAAGTCCTTCCTGAAGAGAGTCAGGATGTTTTCAACCAGATCAGCAGTCTTTACCGCCGCTTGGGTGACCTGCAAGATCATCTCAACGGATTCGTCTTTGAACCCCAGGTCGATCGCATCTATTGGGTTGAGATAAAGCCTGACGGACGCATGCCCTCTCTGCACGAGGCCCCACTGCATATCGGGCCATTGATGGAACGACATCTCTGGCATGAAAAAGCATCGGTGATTCTCACCTCGGCCACATTGACTGCCGCAGGTGATTTCGATTATCTGCGCGAGCGTCTGCAAGCTGTGGATGCATATGAGCTGGCGTTGGGGTCACCATTTGATTACGAAAATGCAACGCTGCTTTACCTCGCCAATGATATCCCTGAACCAAACAAGCGCCAGGCATACCAGCGTGGGATCAATCAAAGTTTGCTTCATCTATGCCGCGCGACCGGCGGTCGCACTTTGCTACGGT
>PVMK01142457.1_pt1 | contig 12643 bp, 10 predicted proteins | sample 1853481 | NCBI WGS metagenome assembly PVMK01 (sample SAMN08533507, study PRJNA380276) | Marine sediment metagenome, whole genome shotgun sequencing project.
TAAAGGGCGTGCGGATGCGCTGCACCAGGTGAAACACACTCGCCGGGCAATAAGCCCAGCCAATGCGCAGGGAAGGCAGGCCATAGATCTTGGAAAACGTGCGCGTCATCACCACGTTGTCGAATTCGTCGACCAGCTCTGTGCCATCCGCATAGTCCTCTGCCGTGACATACTCAGCATAGGCATCGTCGATAAGAAACAGGCAATTGTCGGGAAGACCTGCGTGCAGGCGGCGCAACTCAGCGCCGGTGAGATAGGTGCCAGTCGGGTTATTGGGATTGGCGATGGTGCAGAAACGGGTTTTGTCCGTCACCCGAGTCAGCATGGCATCCACGTCCACCCGGTAATCTCTCTCCGGGGCAATCACCAGCTCAGCCCCCTGGGCGGTGCAGTGGATGTTACTCATCACAAAACCGTTTTCGCTGAGCAGGGCCTCGTCGCCATCACCCACATAGGCGCGGGCCATCAGCTGGATCAGTTCATCGGAACCGTTGCCACAGACTATGCGTTGTGGATCCAGGCCATGGATTTCACCAATCGCCTCACGCAATTCTCGCTGGGAACCGTCCGGGTAGCGATTGAGCTGCCCGGCGGCCTGCCTATAAGCTTCAATGGCCTGCGGCGATGGTCCCTGGGAAGATTCATTGGAGGACAACTTGATCGGATCGCTCACCCCCTCGATTGCACTTTGGCCCTGTACATACGGAGCCAGGCGCAATACCGCGGGGCGCGGTTGCAGGCCGCTCACTGGCACACCTGCTTGCGGTTCTGGGGCATCATCAGGAAGGGCCAGGGCGGCGGGAAGAAGTCCTCCACCGTCACCTCAATAATCGATGGTCCCTTCTCTTCAAAAGCCTGGCGTATTGCCGCGCGCAGGGATTCGGGATCGTCGACGAGGAAACCCGCGGCGCCAAAACTCTCGGCCAGTTTCACGAAATCCGGATTGTGCAGGTCCGAGCAAATGACCCTGCCGTCAAACCACTCCTTTTGCTGGCGCTGTACATTGGTATAGCGATGGTCGTTGAATATTATTGTTACCAGCGGCAACTGGTACTGCACAGCCGTACAAATTTCCTGGATGTTGAACATGATGCCGCCGTCACCGCTGACCTGTATCACCTTCTTGTCCATATTGCCCGCCATCACCCCCAGCGCGGTGGCGTAGCCGTAACCCAGGGTGCCCTGGTAACCGGCGCTGATATGCTGGCGCGGTTTATAGACCGGAAAACCGTACCAGGAGACAAAACCCACCTGGGTCACTTCATCGACGAAGATGCCGTCCCGCGGCAACTCCTGGCGAATCACATCCAGGTAGGCCATTTGTGGCGCCACCTTGTCGCGCAGTTGCCCGTCCACATCGCTACGCAAGGCGGTAAGTTCCCGCTCGCGGGACTCCGCCTGGTGACCCGCGGCCTGCAGCTGCTGGTTCATTGCCGCGAGCACCGTCGCCGCATCACCGACAATACCTATTTCAGGCGTGCAGATGCGCTCCAGCTGCAGCGGATCGATATCCACCCGGATGAGTTGCAGGTCTTCGTCCACACCCCACATCACCAGCGGCCAGTGCAGGCGGGTACCTACCGCCAGTACCGCATCCGCCTCCCCCCACAACTGGTGACCCATGGGAAAATTGGCGCTCAGGTAATGTTCATCCGATACAATTCCCTTGCCGGCGCGAAACGATACCACCGGCGCCTGCAGCGCCTCGGCCAGCCGCAATACCTCCGCGCTGGCTTCCATGGCACCGGAGCCCACATAAATCAGGGGTTTTTTTGCCTTGCGCAGCAGCTCCACCGCGGCATCAATGTGCGCGGCATCAATGGGCGGCAATGGATAGGCGTCGACCGCCGGCAACAATTCCACGACCGCTTCCAGCGCCATGATATCCATGGGCATTTCCACTTCCACCGGACGCGGGCAGCCGGTGGTCAATTGTTTAAAAGCCTCCCGGATGGTATCCGGTGCCTGGCTGGGATGGTCAATACGCGTGGCCCATTTGGTGATATGGCTGATCATGCCGAGCTGGTCGTCGATCTCGTGCAGATCACCATAGCCCTTACCAATGGCCGCGGAGGGAATCTGGCCGGAGATGCACAATACCGGGGAATAGTTGGACCAGGCGGTACACAGCGCACCGCTGGAATTAAGCAGGCCAGGCCCCGGCACCACCGAATAAGCGCCCACCTTGCCGGTGGAACGGGCGTAACCGTAAGCCATGTAGGCACAGCCCTGCTCATGCCGGGAGTGAATCAGGCGAATGCCTTCCCCCTCCTTGTACATGGCGTCAAACAGAAAATCCAGTTGCCCGCCAGGCAGGGCGAACATGGTGTCCACCCCATTCACTCGCAGGGACTTGATAATGGCTTCGGCGCCGGTCATTTTGCTCATCTGGCGTGCCTCTCTATTGGTTGGCGAGTTTGCTGGCGCGTTTTTTGGCGTGGCGGCGCCGGTAACGGATCAGGAAAAATGGAAAACCGATGATGTATACCCAAACCATCGGATTGACCAGCGCCTTTCCCAGTGCCGACACGATATCGTTGGGGCTGACGTAGACCTTACTCTGCATGGACTGGCTCTCGTGGCTGTGCACAATGAGATGGTCCTTTTTGTACTCGAATCGGCCGAATTCGAAATCGATATCGGCCAACTTGCTCTTTACTTTCATTGCATTAACTCTTCTTCAGGCGGCCGGTCTGCTGCGCATACTCAATGCGTTTTTCCAGTAGTTTTGAGATATCTTCCGGCTCGTAACCCGCGGGCGGCGTAAACTGGCCGCGCGCATACAAATCATCAAACACCTCTTTGCAGATGGCGATCTTCTCCACCAGCGCCTTCGGCGGCTTGCCCGGCGGGAAACGGTTGGGCGGGTAGATGGGATTGGTGTACATCTCCCGGAAACCCTCCGTGCGCACGTCAATCCAGCAGTTGTGGTTGGTGCGTGTGCGATAGTGGCGCAGGGCCTCGATGTCGATGGTTACCGACAATACTTGCTCCGCGGGGTAAGGCGCCTCGCGCAGCACCATGCCGGTGTAGTCAATGGCAAACGAGTGTCCCGGGCAGAAGGCCTTGGGATAATAGTCGTAGTTTACGCTGCCCCAATTGGCGCCCAGCAGGTAGCACATATTGTCGTGTGCGCGGGTGCGGCGGGTGAACTTCCAGAAGTCCCAGGGTTCCGACACGCCCTCCACTTCCTGGATGGCGCCGGGATGGCAGATCACCTCCACGCCGTTATAACCCAGCGCGCGGGACACCTCCGGGGTACAGCCGTCGTGGCAGGTCATGGTGCCCAGTTTGCCGATTTCCGTGTCGATCACCGGGAACAGGTCCTTGATGCCGCCACCGAAATGCTCACAATACTCGTCAAAAATATCATGAGGACTGGTACCCAGGCCCAGTGACGCATTGATATGCCATTTGTGGTACTTGAGCACCACCTCGCCGGTGGGCCCGACAATGAAATTGGTGTTGAACCAGCGGTCGGGAAACTCTGGTACCTGTTCCACTACCCCGCCGCCACAGATGTACAGGCCGTACTGTTTGGCAATCTCACCCAGCTGGTCTATCTCCGGACCGGGAACGGTGACCGCCTTTTTCATCTGGTCTTCGATCGTGCTCTCGCCCTTGCCGGGGGTGCCGACCCCCTGCATGAAGTACTCGGGCAATATCACCAGCCGCACGGGGACTTCCCAGAAGTAGCCGACACCGAAATGGATGAGGTTCATCACCCGGTCCAGGTTTTTCTGGATGCCTGCCCGGTCTTCTACAACCGTCACTTCCGGCTGCACGATCAATGCCGTATAGGGCTCTATTCTTTCTCTCATAGTGTTTTCCTGAACCTAGCAGTTAAAAATCAAAATCGTCATCTTCATCTATGCCGCCCATGTCACGCAGTATTTCGCGCGCCGCAATGGTGCCCATACCGGAGATGCCGCCACCGGGGTGACAGGACGGGCCGGTCATATAGAATTTCTTAAACGGGCCGCGGTAATCCGCGTAATTGGGGAAGGGACGGAACGCGCCCATTTGCGCCAGGGTGCGCTCGCCGCCGGTGGTCACCCCGCGGTGGAAACAGAGGTTGGCCCGGGCCAGGCTGGGCCCGGTCTCAACATACTCGGCGAGGATATTGTCGTCGTCCATGTTGGTGGTGTAGTTGCGCAGCTGCTTGAGCAGCACATTGCGGCAGTAGTCCGGACCATTCGCTTCCCAGTCCTCCCCGTTGGCCAGGTCCACCGGCACGAAGGTATCCATGATCAGGGTGTGCTTGCCGTCCGGTGCCCGGGTGGGATCCATGGTGGTCCAGGCCGCGGTCCACAGAAAGGGATTGCTGGGTGCCACACCCGCCGCAATCTCCAGGTACTGCTTATCGATATCGGCCATACTGCCAAAGATGCGCTGGAATGCTGTCTTGTTGATATCGGCATGGCCCTTGAACTGCGGCGCCTCGTTCAGCGCGTAGTGCACCCGGGCTATGGTGATATCACCGAATTTGAAGCGGCGCACCATATCCTTGAAGCCGGTGGGCAACTCCCCATCCTCGAAACCGTCCAGATAGGTCTGGTAGGGATCCAGTGAACTCACCACGGCCTGGCTGGCAAAGATCTCCTCGCCGCCTTCCAAACGAATACCCCGGCACTCCCCATTTTCGGTGATGAATTTGCGCACGGTGGCGCCGGTCATTACCGTACTGCCATTGGCCTCGATATAGCGTTTCATGCTCTCGGACAACATGCCGCTGCCACCCTCTGGAATGGACTGGCCGAAGTAGTGGATACTGGGGATCATCACGTAAAAACCCTGGGCGGTACCGAGTTGGTCGGGCAGGGTCTGCGGCGCCATGGCCCACCCGAGGATAAAGGCCCGCACATGCTCGTTCTCAAAATTCTCCAGGGTGAACTGGCGTGAGCTTAACTGGAAGTCCCGCAGCCGCTTCAGACCTTCCGGGTTGTTCTCCAGCCCCTGGAACAGGTAGCTGGGGGGCGCGGGGGTATCGAACATGCTCTTGACTACCCCGTCCTGGATTTCGCCGAACTCGTCGTAGATTTCCTTGTAGCGCATGGCGTCACGTTTGGAGTATTCGGCGATGGTATCGCAGGTCTTGTCCACATCCTTGTAAACGACAATGCCACCGCCCTCATACTTGTTGGGGTGACCGGTAATGGCATCCTCGGACCAGATATATTTCAGGCCGTGCTTTTCCAACTCGGGCTTGAGTTCCTTGAAGTCCGGATTCAGGTGTATCCATACATGGGAGGAACCAAAGGGATCGTGCTTGTAACCGGGAAGGGTCAGCTCGCGGGTCAACACACCGCCACCGACCCATTCATTGCGTTCGGTCACCAGTACCTTGAGTCCGTTTTTTACCAACATCGAGGCGCAGATCAAACCATTATGGCCAGCGCCAGCGATGATCACATCATAATCAGACATATTAATACCTCGAGAAGGGCGTATTATTAACCCCATTAATAAATATTGCAACCGGTAGTAATAACGATTGCATAAAAATCCCGAAATTTAATATTAAGTATTTATATATCATACAGTTAAAATACTACGTGGAACGGTAACATGACCCAAATGTCAATAAACTCTTCTCTGGGATATTTTTTATTTAATCCCATGATATTTTTGTGTACACTCTCTCCTCAAGTTTAAACATAGGACAAATTCTATGTCTGGCAAGAAATCCACCCGCGGACAGGTGCCCGCGGTGGTGGACATCCTGGGCTATCGCATCGCCGCCAACCATTACGCTCCAGGGGAGACCCTGCCCATCGAGCAGGAGCTGGCCGACAGTCTGAAGGTGGGCCGTAACGCGCTGCGCGAGGCGGTCAAAGTCTTGTCGGGCAAGGGGCTGATCAGCACGGCGCCGCGCAGCGGCACCCGGGTGCGGCCCCGCGAAGACTGGAACATGCTGGACCCGGACGTGCTGAAGTGGCACGCCGACCCGGACATCGCCACCGACAAATTCATGCTCGACCTGATCGAGATGCGCAGCATCGTGGAACCCAAGGCCGCAGAACTGGCCGCGGTGCGCGCCACCCGGGAAGACGTCGCCAGCATCCTGTCGGCCTACGAGACCATGGCGGCATGCCGCAGCGAGCAGGAGCAGCGCATTGAAGCCGACATCCAGTTCCACTCCGCCGTCCTCAAGGCTTCCCATAACCAGGTTCTCAACCACTTCCGCTACGCCATAGCCGCCTACCTGAGAGCCCATTCGCGAGCGGGCCAACAGGTATCTGATAGCGACGATCAGGCTGACCTGGAACGCCATCACAAGATCGCCCTGGCCATTGCCACCGGCAAGGCCAAGTCGGCTTATAGCCACACCGTGGAAATGCTGCATCACAACCGCAGCCATTTCGAGCAGGAGAACTGAAATTCAATGGCAATCGTACTGATTACCGGTTGCAACAGCGGCCTTGGCATGGCCGGTGCGCTGGCCTTCGCCAGACGCGGTGACACCGTCTACGGCACAGTTCGCGCCCTGGAGCGGGGCGCGACCCTGCGCCAGCAGGCCGAGCGGGAAGGCCTGGACCTGCACATCCGGGTGCTCGACGTGACCCATCCGGACACATTCACGCCGCTTATAGATAGCATCCACGGAGAAAGCGGGCACATCGATGTGCTGGTGAACAATGCAGGAATACTGCGCCCCGGTGCATGGGAGGACCTGCCGGAAAGCAGCGTGCGCGACGTGATGGAGACCAACTTTTTTGGTCCCATGCTGCTGAGCCGGGCCGTGCTGCCACACATGCGGGAGCGGGGCACCGGCTGTATCATCATGATCAGTTCCCTCTCGGGACTGGCCGGCCTGGCGGGTGACGTCGCCTACAGCGCCAGCAAATTTGCCCTGGAAGGTGCAACGGAAGCTCTGCGTCACGAGGTAGATCGCTGGGGCATCCGCGTGGCCCTGGTAGAGCCCGGGCAATACGCCACAGATTTGTTCCGCAGCACCGGTGGGCTGCCGCCAGACTACCCCGCCCAGTCGCCTTACCGCGCCCTGGTGGAAAGCAAACTGCGCGAGATCCAGGCCGGGCAGGACAGCGCCATGCCGCCAGAGCTGGTCGGCAAACTACTGCCGCGCATTGTCGATTCGGATGGCAGCCAGTTGCGCTGGCCGGCGGATGATGTCGCGCGCCACGTGCTGAACAGCGTGCACGGCCAGGATGATGGCGCGCGGGATACCTTCCTGCGCGGCGCGGGCGGCAGCGACTGGTGGAGCCGGGGACTGACTCACCCCGATCAAGCCGACAACGAGTTATAGGGAGTTCCGTCGCTTGCTGGTTCGCCTCGCTCATGTCTGCATTGAAACCACCGACCTGGAGGCCAGCGAAACCTTCTACCAGCACCTGGGCGCCGCGCGGCGCTTCGAATTTCGCAACCTGCAGAACGAGCTGATCGGCATGTACATGTACTTCGGCCAGGACAGCTTTATCGAACTGGTCAAGGTGGGCGAACCACGCGGCGAGGGGGCCATCAACCACTTTGCCCTGCAGATAAGCGATGTGGACAGCGCCCGGGAACAACTGGCCAGCGCCGGCATCGAGGTCACGCAAAAAGAACTGGGGGTCGATAAAACATGGATGATCACCTGCCGCGACCCCAACGGGGTATTTATCGAACTGCACCAGTACACCGACGACAGCCTGCAACAACGGGGCGGGACCTGCTGCATTGACTACACCCCCTGAACAGGCGCAACGCATAATCTTCCCGGCTGCCGGCGAGGTAGCGCTGGTGGATTACCCCCTGCCGCCACTCGATGGCGATTGCATTCGCATCAAAACACTGTACAGCCTGATGAGCATCGGCACCGAGATCACTATCCTGTACGGCCGCTACGCCGCGGACAGCCATTTCGCGCGGATGTTCTCCTTCCCCCAATTGCAAACCGGCGTACAGGCAGTGGGCATCGTCGAGGCAACAGGCAGCGATGCCAGGGATTTCAAACCGGGCGAGCTGGTCTACATGCGCATGGCGCATGGCTCGCATCAGGTGCTCCCGGAAAGCACCTGCTCTCCCGTCCCCGACTCTGTGGATTTAAAACAGGCCTGCTGGTGCGGCCTGGCCAAGACCGCCTTTCGCGCCGCCTGGGCGGGAGGCTTTGCCAAGGGCAAGCAGGTGCTCATCATCGGCACCGGCCCGGTGGGGCAGATGGTGACGCGCTGGGCGGTTGCCCTGGGCTGCAGCGACGTCGCCGTTGCCGATGTATCGGCGCAGCGGCTGGAGTACGCGCGAGCCGGCGGCGCCACGCAGCTGCTATGCGGCGATATCAAGGAACTGCTGCCAACGATCTCTGCACTCAACGAAGGCCAGGGGCCGGCCCTGGTGATAGACAGTACCGGCAACCCTGCGGTCTTTCAGCCCGCCCTGGCAGCTACGGCGCGGTTCGGCAAGCTCATACTGCTGGGCGACACGGGATTTCCCAATCGCCAGTGCCTCAGCTCCGACCTGATGACCAAGGGCCTCACCCTGCAGGCCACCCACGACAGCCACGACCTGGACGGCTGGACCGAACGGCGGGTGGACGAGCTGTTTTTCAAAACACTGATCGAAAACCGGTTTCCCCTTGAAGAAATGATTTCCCACGAGTTCTCGCCGCAGCAATGCGGCGAGGCCTACTCCCTTGCCGAGCAGCAGCGCCAGCACACCATGGGTGTACTGTTCGACTGGACCAAAATGGAGAACAAGCATGTCCCTGATCCCCAATGACAACGTGTTTGCACTGGGCGCGATTCTGTTCGGCCTGGCCTGGCTGGGCTTCTGGATAGACACCCACCCCATCGGCAAGAAAACGTCGGGTGTGGTGTGGGTGCTGGGGGTCGCCATGTTGCTGTCCAACACCCACATTATCCCTCTGACCAGCCCCGCCTATGATTTCGTCGGCGGCTCACTGGTGCCCCTGGCAATACCCCTGTTGCTGCTCAAGGGCGACCTGCGCAAGATATTCAGGGAGAGCGGTGGTGTGATGATCTCCTTTTGTATCGCCGCTTCCGCCACCGTGGCCGGCGTACTGGTGGGATATTCCCTGCTGGACCTGGGTGAAATCGGACCCAAAGTAGCCGGCGTCTATACCGGTGGCTGGATCGGCGGCGCGGTGAATTTCCTGGCGGTGTCCCAGGCGGTGGAAATGACACCGGATGAGTTCAGCGTCGCGATCAGCGCCAGCAGTGTGGTCAGCATGACCGCGCTGCTGCTGCTAATAGTCATACCCTCAATTGGGGTCATCACGCGCTTTTTCCCCGCCTATCAAGCCCGGGAATCCGCTGTTATCGACGTGCAGTTGAGCGAGGATGCCGCGCCGGCTTTCCGCCTCACTCACATCTGTGGCGCCATCGCCCTCAGCTTTGCCATCTGCGCCCTGGCCGGGTGGCTGGCCGAGCTGCTGCACATGACTCAATACACCATCCTGTTCATCACCGTGGTGACTATCGCTGTCGCCAATAGCTTTCCACGAGCGCTGCATAAGCTGGAAGGTGATTTCGAAGTCGGCATGTTGCTGATGTATTTGTTTTTTGCCGCCGTCGGCGCGGGCACGGATGCCATCACCTTTGTCTCCAGTGCGTTGAACCTGTTTGCCTTCGGCATGATCATCATTTTCGTGCACCTTGCGCTGGTGCTGGTGGGCGCGCGCTTGCTAAAGATAGATCTTGCTGAAGCGATTGTGGCCTCGGGTGCGGCACTGGTCGGCCCCGCGCCGACCGCGGCTATCGCTATTTCCAAGGGCTGGAAGCACCTGGTCACCCCCGGCATCATGTGCGGCATTTTCGGCTACGTCATCGCCACCTTTATCGGCGTCACCATTACCGCGCTGCTGAGCTGATGCCGGATTCCTCCGGCCGCCAGTTCATCACCCTGGTCGTACTGGCGCTAACGGCGACCCTGTCACCTGTCTCAATGGATATGCTGACACCCTCGCTACCGGGTCTGGCAACGGATATGGGGACCAGCGCACAGACCATTGAACTGACCCTGTACAGCTTCCTGATTGGCTACGGTGTCGGCCCTTCATTATGGGGCGTTCTGTCAGATCGTATAGGGCGGCGCCCCATCATGTTCATCGGCATGCTTATCTACAGCGCCAGTTCACTGGCCGGCGCTGTCGCTGATGATGCCAACTGGCTGATCGCCGTCCGCTTCGCGCAGGGTATCGGCGCCGGAGCCGGCGCGACCATGGCGCGCGCCACAGTCAGGGATATCCATGGCACCGCCGGCACCACGCGGAATATGGCGCGCATGATCTCACTGATGTCCGTGGTGCCGTTTTTCATGCCGTTGCTGGGGGGTACGCTGGCCAGCGTGTTCAGCTGGAAGGCCTGCTTTATTGTCATGTCGCTTATTGGCGCTATCAGTGTAACGGCCTACTTCTACCTGGTGCCGGAAACCCTGCCAGCGCGCAGTGAAACCCAGGCCGGGGCCAAACACTCCATCATCAGCATTGTGACCAACCCGACCTTCGCCCAGCACGCGGTGTGTAATATGTTCTGCATCAGCACCATGGTCTTGTTCGGTGCCAATTTCGCTTTTATCACCGGCCATCAATTCCAGCTGGGCAGCTCGGGCAACGGTATAGTGCTGGCGCTGTTCAACGGCTCCATCGCCGCGGGCACCTACCTGGTATGGTGGCTGATGCCGAAGCTGGGCGCTCACCACGCAATTCTCACAGGCGCGGGCAGTTGTGCACTGGGCTGGCTGGGAATCGCCCTGCTGGCCAAGACCGGCCATGCCAGCCTGCCGCTGCTCGCCCCCCTGCTCGTTTTCGCCGCAGCGGGCTGCGGCGTCATCATGGCATTGTGCTCAGGTGCCGCCCTGACCCCTTTTACCCACCAGAGCGGCACCGCCAGCTCGCTCTACCTGCTGTTGCAATCGGTGGGATCCAGCGCCATCAGCCTGACAGTGGGCCAGCTCTTGCCAAAACAGTTATTTCCGATCGCGGCCGCCATCACCGGCTGCGCCTGCCTGGCCATCGCGTCCAAAGTCCTGCTGTCGCGCCGGGAAGGCGCACCGGGCATTACCGAGAATTTTGGGTCCTAATTATGGGATTAATTAATTGTCGCACCATTTTTGCAGTAGAATTTTTATTCGTTATATATCAATATGTTATATAAATACTGATAAAAATAACCCTCCCCCATAATGTAAGAATTTCACTTGTATTTGTTGTTTTAATAGGATTTAATCGGCATCGCCACCTGACAAATAGACCAATAACAGGCACCAGGCAGGAAAATAATGACCCCAGGCGCTCCAAACCCCGCTATCTTTATGAATTTTTCACGTTATACCCTGCAACGATTGGGTCTGACTGCCGCGATTGCTATATTAACCACTCTGACGCTTCACCCTATAAAAGGATAATAACCATGCAAAACAAAGTGAAAGCATTATTCCCGCTCACCCTGCTCTCCGCTGCCATGCTCAATGTGACCCCCGTGGTTGCCCAGACCAGCGCAGTGCTCGAAGAGGTGGTCGTGACCGCCCAGCGGCGGGAGCAGAACCTGCAGGATGTACCCATCAGTGTGACTGCCTTCAGCGGCGCCACCCTGGAGCGACGCAATATCAAATCCGCCACTGACTACCTGGCGATCACCCCGGGGGTCAGTTTCTCGGAAGACGGACAGACCGGTAGCCGCGGAATGGGCATCTCCGTTCGGGGTATCACCAGTGTGGTCACGGGGGAAAATGCGTTCGTTAACTCCATTGGCATCTACCTGGACGAATTCAGTGTGGCCTCGGTCCCCAATAATGTCGCCAACCCCAACCTGGCGGACATGGACCGCGTGGAAGTTTTGCGCGGCACCCAGGGGACCTTCTTCGGCCGCAACGCCGTGGGCGGTGCACTCAACCTGACCACCAAAAAACCCACTGAAGACTTTGAAGCTGAAGTTATCGTCGGGGGGGAAACCTATGAAGACGGCGGGGACCAGTACAACATCACCGGCATCCTGAATATTCCCGTCTCCGACAATTTCAGGATGCGCGGCATGCTGTACTACATGGACAGCGAAGGCATGGTAGAGAATGTTTGCCACAAGGGTGCCAGTGCGGCCTCCTGTCCCGATTCAGCGGATAACAACTTCGTTCCCGACGGCAGGGACGGCGCCGATCAGGACTCCATCAATGCCAGGCTGCACCTGGACTGGCAAGTATCGGAAGACACCAACATCCTCGCCTCGATTTTTTACACGGACGACGACCAGGACACAGATGAAAACGTACCATCAGGCGTACTCGACCTGGATACCATCAGCTCCTTCGGACTGGGCAATGGCGCGCTTGATCCGCGCATCGACTTCTGGAATGAGGGTAATACGACCAAGTTGAGCCACGACCGGGACGAGAGCACCCAGAATGAATCGACGGTGGGCATCCTGAATATCACCCATCACTGGAATGACGAAATCGTCATCAAATCCATCACCGGCTTCATTGATGCCTCCCTCGATCGGACTTTCGACAACGACCTCGTCGGTGGCGCGGATACACTGGGCCGCGACAACTCCTATGATGGCGACTCCTGGAGCACCGAGTTGCGCATGGAAGTATCCAGGGATAAATACGAATTCGTCGGCGGATTCATGTATGCCAGCGACGAACAGAAACAGGATAACAACGTGGCGATTTCAACCCAGCCCACAGC
>PVMK01121935.1_pt1 | contig 12640 bp, 13 predicted proteins | sample 1853481 | NCBI WGS metagenome assembly PVMK01 (sample SAMN08533507, study PRJNA380276) | Marine sediment metagenome, whole genome shotgun sequencing project.
AATCCCAGGTTATGATATTTCGCCCACGGAATTCCGTGGGCCACAGGAGGCACGATGATTTCGTTTTCTGAAAAAGCAGTTGAAAAAGTCCAGGAGTTTGCAGCCCAAATGCCCGATGTCGAAGGCAAGGAGCTGCGAATCTTCATCCAGGGAGTGGGCTGTTCGGGCTTCTCGTACGGCTTTACATTCGACGAAGAGCGTGATGGAGATACCGTGGTCGAGGACGGCGACCTCAAGGTGCTGGTCGATGCGAACTCGGCGCCCCATCTGACGGGCTCGACCATTGATTTCGTTGAAGACCAGCGCGGCTCCGGATTCGTCGTTGACAACCCCAACGCTCCGGCCCCGTCCGACGACTGCAGCTCGGGTGGATGCTCTGGCTGCGGTTGAGACATTGGACACAACCGCACGGCTCCTCGAGGTGATCCGCCTCGGTCACCCGGCTCTGCGCGATATGGCCGAGCCGGTGCCCGAGGATTGGTTTTCCAGCGTCCGCCTGATGGATTTCGGGCGCGATATGATCCGGACCATGATCGAGGGAAACGGCGTCGGTCTCGCTGCACCCCAGGTGGCGGAGAGCCTTCGCCTCTTCGCCTACTGGGTGCCGGAGACCGAAGACGAGGCCGAGATCCCGCCAACGGTACTCGTCAATCCGGAAATCCGTCCGATAGGAGAGGACTCCGAAGAGGGCTGGGAGGGTTGTCTCTCAATTCCCGGCTTGCGCGGTCTCGTGCCTCGTCACCGGCGCATCAAGGTCAAGGCGCGTGGTCTTGACGGGGAACCGGTGTCGCTGACCGCCGATGGGTTCGAGGCACGGGTGATACAGCACGAGCACGACCATCTCAATGGAACGGTCTTTCTCGATCGCATGACGGACATCCGTTCTCTCGTGTTCGAGCCGGAGTGGGAGCGCTATGTTCTCGGAGCCGAATCCGACGACTAGGTATCATCGTATTCGAGGGGAAACTCATTCCCTCGGATTGGACCGGTGAGCACTCTGAGCACCTCATTACACAGGATTCCGGTTTTGATTGCGATCGCGGCGATCATCGCCGGCGCCGTGCTCGGGACCTTCGAGATCGCCAATACCTCGATCGGATGGCACCTCGCCAGCGGCCGCTGGATTCTCGACCACGGCACCTTCCTGCGCGCGGATCCTTTCTCCTTCACATCGGCCGGAACACCGTGGATCGACCACGAGTGGCTATTCCAGGTCGGGGCGGCTGCGGTGGAATCTGTTGGCGGCGCCGCAGCCCTCGGCGTACTGCGAGGGCTGATAGTGGTCGCGCTGGCCCTGCTCCTTCTCACGATATCAATTCGATCCGGTCTGTCACCCGCCGCCGCCCTGCTCCTCTCCATACTCTGCGTCGCCGGCGCCAGGCCACGGTTCTTTCTCCGTCCGGAGCTGGTGACTCTACTGATCGTGCCTCTGATCGTCTGGCTCTTTCTGACCCGTGGCAAACGCCGGACGCAGCTTTGGCTGATTCCGTTTGCAGCGTTGATGATCCTCGGCGCCAACGCCCACGGCGGGGTGTTGGTGGTGCCGCTCTTGCTCGCGGGGATCTTTGCGGCCGAGATGGCGCAATCGTTCATCACCGGGAAAATCAATCGGCCGATGGTCGCAAGCGGCATCGCCGGCATCATCACCGCCGTCCTCGCCCTGCTCGTCAACCCCTATGGTTGGCGCCTCCTCCTCGCGCCCTTCCGGCTCGCGCACCTCGTCGACCAACCCTACATCCCCAACCCCGAGTGGGTTTCTCCGACCTTTGCCCAGACACCTGCCCTCTACCTCGTGATCGCGGCTGGATTGGTGCTCCTGATTCTTCGAGAACGACGGGCCGATCGCTGGATCCTGTTCGTCATGGCAGCCGCCCTCGCCCTGCGCCACGTCCGCAACGTCGGACTGTTCTTCGTGCTCCTGCCCCTGGCCGTTGCACCGGCATTGGCCTCCTGGCGAGCGTTGGCGGCGTCCGGCGACGACCACGAGCCTGAGCAGCCACGGGCGAACCTGCTGGCGGCGGTTGCCGCCATTCTGCTCGCCGTATCGATCGCGGCCGCGCCGTGGCCGCGTTTCGGTCTCGGCTTGGCCGACGACTACTATCCGACGCGGGCATGTGGATTCCTGGATGCGGAGGGGCTCCCCGGAACCCGGCTCTACAACGACGTCCGCTTTGGCGGCTATCTCATCGACCGGTACTTCCCACCTCGCCTGGTGTTCCAGGATGATCGCAACGAGATCCACGAAACCCTGCTGCGCGAAATATGGGAGATCTTCGAATCCAGCGATGTCACCCGATGGTCTGCTCTCCTCGCCCGCTGGAACATCGATGCGGCTCTCCTCCGCTACCACCCACCGATCAGCGTCACCAACCCCGATGGTGACGACCTCGGTGAGCGCGGGTTTTCCGCCCTCTGGTTCCCCGACCGCACCTGGGCGCTGGTCTATTGGGATGAGATCGCCATGGTGCTGGTTCGCCGGGGAACGGCCCCCGAGGAACTCCTCGAACAATATGAGTACCACGTGATCCGGCCCGATGATCTCGACCACCTACGGCAGATTCTAACCGCAGATGAGTCCCTCCGTCTCGAGGCCGCTGACGAGTTGGTACGGGCCCTCGATCAGGCCCCAGCCGGGTGGCGAGCGCACGAGATCGCCACCATGCTCAGATGAAGATTCACTGATCCCTGATCTTTTTGAGAGCCACGATCGTGCAAGCGGTTGGTTCGATTTCGTATGGGTTGCCCATGAGATCCAACGGAACCTCCCGGACGAGACCGGCTGCGATCACATCGTCCCAGTTATCGGCACAGGATCCGTGGCGCCTGGAGTAGGCCGCCAGCACAGCCTCGAGAGCTTTTCTGTCCTTCATCACCACCGCATCATAGAGATGGCTGACGGATATCGCGCGGTCGTACTCGTCCTCGGCGTCGTCCGCCGCACGTCTCCAGTAGTCGATCGAGTCGTCGATCGTCCACGCTCGTTCCTTGTCCCGCCATACCCCAACCATGCGTTTGATCCGGGCCGGAGCATCGGGATGCTCAGCAGCAATCTCCGCATAGTGGAGCGCCGCCTCCTGGTCGTGGAAACGAATGAAAAAATCCCACGCCGCAGCCTCCGCTAATTGCCAGCTCCCGGGCAGATTCTCGAGGCCCTTGTCAAAGAGTCGACGCACCGTCTTTTTCAGCTGCGCCTGATCACCGCCGGTCTGGATCTCCATGATCAAGGCCCCAATCCGGTAGGCATCGAAATAGAGAGGATCGAGATCGGTGATGAGGTTGTAAACCGTCCCGAGATACAGAAATCGTTCATTGGGTCGGAACATCGAGTAGTACTGGATCGACCACAGGTAGAGGATGTCGGCCGAGAGGCCGGGATTGCCGAGGCTCATGATCTTAAGCATCTCCGGAGACGGTAGGTAGAGAAGCTCCCGACCGAGTGGATCTTCCGTCGGAATCCTGCCGAGCTCCACTTCGGCTCCGACCGCGACCCCAAGCAGTACCACGACGATCACGAGCGAGATGAATCTCCGATTCACTTCAGATCCTTGGTTTGAAAGCGAAGAGCTGCGAGAATCAGCAACACCGCAACAAACGCCGTCGCATAGACAACGGCCCAAGCAACCGCCGCCGGCTGGACCGGGAGATCATGTACGACCTCGGTTCGAAAATTGAAACGCTCCAGGTTCGGAACCAGGTAGTACACCACCGTGACCACCGCGCGGGTGAAGGTGCCCGGCAGTTGTCTTGTCAGCATCCAGAGATCGGCGGACGTGTGCCCCACAATGAACATCGCCAGGGTCATCAACGAACCCAGGGTCGGGCGGGTGAGGACCGCAAAGGGGGTGGCGAATGCGGCCACGACCGACATCTCCAACATCGTCATGGCGGCTGCAAAAATCAGCATCGGATCGAACTGACCGGTGTAGATCCGCACCATGATCACCAAGATCACGGTAATCAGAAGCAGGTTGGCGGCGACAATCGCCACCAGCCCGAGGTACTTGCCGAGAATGAACTGCCATCTCCGCACCGGTTTGGAGAGGATGTTGAAGACCGTTCGGTCGTCGACCTCGCGACTGATCAGAAGCATGCTCATCATCACCGCGATCAGCATCGAAAAGAACTGCATCGCTGCCAGCCCGATGTCCTTGACGATCTTCGATTCGTCGCCGACTGTCAGCATCCCGAAGAGCTTTGTGCTGATCACCATGACGATCGCGAAACCGATGAAGAGATACAGAATCCGGTCCCGGATGGCCTCGCGAAAGGTGTTGACTGCAATCGCTCGAATCGCCCTCATTGACCGGCTCCCTCGCCTTGAGTCATGAGCAGGTCCTCGAGGGTCGCCTGCACCGGGTTCATGCTCACGATCCTCGCCCCGCGGTCGGCGAGCTCCCGCATCAATGCATCGCGATCTTTGGACGACACCCGGACCCACGCCTCGCCGCTGCCGGCGTGATGGGCGAGCAGCCGGGTCGACAGATCCTCCGGCGTCGCACCGGCAAAGGTAACCTCGTACCGATCCGCTTCACGAGAAACCAGATCACGGACGGTTCCGACGGCCCGGACCCTGCCGTCGACGACGATCGCCACCCGGTCACAGAGAGCTTCCACATCCGGAATGATGTGTGAGGAGAAGAATACGGTGACCCCCGCCGCAGCCTGGCGCAAGATCATGTCGCGCAGATCGCGCCGCCCGATCGGATCGAGGCCGCTCATTGGCTCATCGAGAATCAAAAGCTCTGGATCGCCAAGCAGGGCTTGACCGAGTGCCACGCGTTGCAGCATTCCCTTCGAGTACGTGCCCATCTTTCTGTCACCGCTTCCCGCCATGCCGACATCATCGAGAACTTGCGAAATACGATCCTCCTGCTGCGACCGCACGACCCCCAACAACTCTGCACAGAAACGGAGAAACTCGCGCCCCGTGAGATGGCGGTAAACGTACGGGCTTTCGGTCATGAACCCGATCCGCGTTTGGCCTCGAGCGACGTGTGCGGAAAACCGCACACGGAGATCGTGCCAGAATCGGGGGAAGATGAGCTCCATGATCGCCTTGATCGTGGTCGTCTTCCCGGCGCCGTTCGGGCCCAGAAAACCAAAAATCTCGCCTCGCCGAACGTCAAAGCTGAGGCCCTTGAGGACCTCGATCGGCTTTTCGAACAGCCCGGGGTGAAAGGTCTTTCGAAGATCCTGAACGCTGAGCTGGACATCCGCCACTGGGAGGACCCTCCTTCGTTTGTAATTGGTCCAGAGGACATTATATCCAGGGACGTGCGTCTCCGCTTGAGTCAGGGGACAGCGAGCAAGGACGACAGCGTGTTTGGAATCCGAGCCGGGAGCGTGCCTGGCACGCACTTGGGCATCACGCGTTTCTCACGACCAGCAAGAGATTTCGGGAAATCACTAGGAAAATAAACGGCAAGGCCAAGTGCGCTGCCTGGCATCCTCCCGGCCACCCAGGAGCAGAAAAACGCCACCAACCTGACTCAAGCGGAGACGGACGTCCAGAGATTTCTCCTCAATGGCACGTCGCCTCTTGTTTCGTAGATCGGGTCGCCGACGAAGCTTCGTGTCATAATGGAGGGTGGAGCCTCGACTGAGCCACCCTCACCGAACGGAAGCGCTGATCTCCCAGTGCGTCTCTCTCGGCGAAAAAGCTCATCTCGGGCGGAAGGAGGATCCACATGACCGAGCTCGCGCCAATGGATATTCTCGGCCAGAAATTTTCCAAACGATTTCAGGGCTACTCCCCGATCGAGGTCCACGAGTACCTCACCGAGCTCGCGCGCGTCATCGAGGGCCTGCTCCGAGAACGTGGCGAGCTGAGGCAGCGGGTTCATCACATGGAGCAGGAGCTCAAGGCCTTTCGCGAACGCGAAACGGCGCTCAAGGAGGCGTTGGTGGCCGCGCAGCGTTCCGCTGAGACGACAATCGAGGTGGCCCGGGTCGAGGGCCAGCGCATCGTCGATGAGGGTCACAACCTGGCTGAGCGCCTCATGACCGAAGCCAACGATCGAGCGCAAAACATCGAAAAAGTGATCGGCGATCTCCGCAACCGTCGTCGCGAGGTCCGCTCCGAGCTCAACCGCATCGTCGAGCTTGTCCAGGGTCTGGTCCAGGACGACAAGCGTCGAGAGCAAGACGAGCGATCCACCCCACAGCTCGCGTCGTTTCAGCGGCGCACACGGGAAAGCACCGAGAACCAGGGATGAGCCTCCTCATCCGCGGCGCCCACCAGGTGGTCACGCCCCTTGGATGTGCCGCGCGGCGTGGCGGCGACCTCGCAAAGCTCGATATACGCCCGCACGCCGTGGTGCGATGCGAGGACGGGCGAATCACCTTTGTCGGAGAAGAATCTGAGCATGGCCGCCTCTTTGGTGATCCTGACGAGATTTTCGATGCCGCCGGCGCTTGTGTCCTTCCGGCCTTCGTCGATCCCCACACCCACCCGGTCTGGGCGGGATCGCGGGAGGATGAGTTCGACCGCCGTCTGGGCGGTGAGACGTACATGGACATCGCCCGTTCGGGTGGCGGCATCAACGCCACCGTCCGCGCCACCCGGGCAGCGTCGTCTGACGACCTTCTCGCCGGCACCCTGGCTCGCCTCGACAACTTCCTGACTCACGGCACCACGACTATCGAGGCAAAATCGGGATACGGCCTCGACCTCGAAACCGAAATCCGGATGCTCGAGGTCATCCATGAGGCCAATCGCGTCCATCCCGTCGACCTCCATGCGACCTGCCTCGCGGCACACGAGGTGCCCCCCGAGTATGGCGAAGATCCCGAGGCCTGGGTGCGTTTGTTGATCGAAGAGATCCATCCCGAGATAGCCCGCCTCGGTCTCGCCGAGGCCGTGGATGTCTTCTGTGAGACGGGGGTATTCGATCTCGAGCAGACCCGGTCGCTGCTCGCCGATGCCGCCGATTTTGGATGGCGGATCCACATCCACGCCGACGAGCTCACTCCCCTCGGTGGCGCTGAGCTGGCAGTCGAGCTCGGCGCCCTGTCGGCCGATCACCTCATGTGCATTACTCCGGCCGGAATCGCCGCCCTCGCCGGCTCCGACACCGTCGCGGTGCTGCTCCCAGGCACATCGTTCTCTCTCCGCTCACCCTACGCCCCGGCCCGGGATCTCATCGGTGCCGGTTGTGCGGTCGCGGTTGCGACCGACTGCAACCCCGGTTCCTCACCCACCGAGTCGATGCCTGCAATCCTCGCCCTCGCCTGCCTCGGCATGGGGATGGAGATCGCGGAGGCCATCACCGCCGCCACTCTCAACGCGGCCGCGGCCATCGCGCGCGCCGACGAGCTGGGCTCGATCGAGGTCGGCAAGCGCGCCGATCTGACAATCCTCGACGCCCCCACCTACCACCATCTGGTGTACCACTACGGCATCAACCCGGTACGCCACGTGATCAAGGGGGGAAAGATCGTGGTCGCGGACGCTCGTCTCGTCAGATGACGGTGACTGCCTAACCTCCTGCTGCGGCCGGCAATGCCCACCCCCAGCGTGGTGGTGAGAAGAACGGGCTAGGGCACCTCGACCCGCAATCGCCGGATGGAGAGGGCGTGTCCGCTCTCCTCGTCGACCTCGACCAATGCTCCCCGCATCTCGACCCCTCTCTTGGCAGGCTCGAATGGACGCGGAGTGTTGAAAAGGAACCGTTCGAGCACCTTCTCAACCCGCATACCGATAATCGACTCGTAGGGTCCGGTCATGCCAACGTCGGTCTGCATGGCGGTGCCTTTCGGGAAGAATGCGTTCATCGGCGGTCGGGACGTGGGTGTGTGTGCCGAGCACCGCCGTCACCCGACCGTCGAGGTACCAGCCCATGGCCTGCTTCTCCGACGTCGCCTCGGCATGCATGTCGACCAGAATCACCCGCACCTGCCGGGTGGGCTGCCCGGATCTCCTCGAGCACCTCATCGGCGCACCGGAAGGCGTTGTCGATCGGTGGCATCATGGCCTGCCCCTGGAGGTTGATCACCGCCACGGGAACGCCCGAGGCCGTCTCCTCGACGCACCATCCTCGGCCCGGGTTGCCATCGGGGTAGTTCGCCGGGCGTAGCAGGGTTGGGTGGGCGTCGAGGAGGGGCACACCCTCCTTTTTGTCCCACACGTGATTGCCGGTGGTCCAGACATGGACCGGGAGCGAGTCGAGCTCCTCGAGCACCTTGATGGTGATTCCGAATCCGCCGGCGGCATTTCTCGACATTGACGACCACAAAGTCGACGTTTTCGCGGTCGACGACCGGCTCGAGATGGCTCCGGAGAGCCCGCCGGCCGGCCGACCCCATCACGTCGCCGACGAAGAGCAGCGTGATCAACGGGCGTACTCCACCGCCCGCGTCTCGCGGATCACCGTGACCTTGATCTGACCCGGGTAGGTGAGCTCCGCCTCCACCTTTCTTTGGCGAGGTCACGGGCGAGCCAGATCGCATCCTCGTCCGATATCCGTCCCGACTCGACGACGATTCGCAGCTCGCGGCCGGCCTGGATCGCGAACGCCTTTTCGACGCCCTTTGAAGTCGGTGGCCATGCTTTCGAGCTTTTCAAGACGCTTGATGTAGTTTTGCAGGATCTCGCGACGCGCGCCGGGGCGAGCCGCGGACAACGCATCGGCGGCGGTCACGAGCACCGCCTCGACCGAATGCGGGTCGTAGTCGCCGTGGTGGCACTCCATGGCGTGGATCACCGCGTCCGTTTCACCGTGCTTGCGCAGCAGCTCGCGGCCGAGCTCGAGATGGGTTCCGTCCATCTCACGGTCCACCGCCTTGCCGATGTCGTGCACCAACCCGGCTCTCTTTGCGACCGCGGCGTCGGCGCCGAGCTCCGCCGCCATATGGTTGCTGAGCCATGCGATACCTCCATCGAGTGCTTGAGGGCATTCTGGCCGTATGAGGAGCGGAACTGCAGCCGTCCCAGAAGCGCTTGTGGAGCTCGGGGTGGATATCCGGAATCCCGACCTCGAGCGCGGCCGCCTCACCGTCGGCCAGCAGCTTCTCCTCCATCTCTCCCTTGACCTTGGCGACCAGCTCCTCGATCCGCCCCGGGGTGGATGCGCCCGTCCTGGATCAGGTTTGGTCAGCGCCAGCCGTGCGATCTCGCGCCGCACCGGCTCGAAGCACGATAGGATCACCGCCTCCGGCGTATCGTCGACGATCAGATCGACACCCGTCGCCTGTTCGAAAGCACGGATGTTGCGGCCCTCTCGACCGATGATTCGACCCTTCATCTCATCCGACGGCAAGTCGACGACCGACACCGTGCTCTCGACGACATGCTCGGACGCGATCCGCTGGATGGCCATCGAGATCACGCGGCGGGCCTTTTCCTTGGCCTTTTCGTTCGTCTCGTCCTCGATTCGCTTGACGAGGTTGGCCGCGTCCATGCGCGCCTCGTTCTCCATCGACCGCAGGAGCTCGGCCTTGGCCTGGTCGATCGTGAGACCGGCGATCTGCTCCAGCCGCACCCGCTGCTCCGAGACCGCAGCTTTCGAGCTCTTCTTCATGGGCGCTGAGCCGACCCTCGCGCTCATGGATCTCCGTTTCCAGAGTCTCGACTCGACTTGCTCGCGCTCGGTCAAGGATTCGATCCGAGAGTTGATCTCGGTCTCTTGGTCCCCGAGCCTGCTCTCGAGATCGATCAGCTCCATCCTCACGTCACGAGTCTCCCGCTCGAACTCGGTACGGGCCGCGAGCAGGCGTTCCCGCGCGAGGATCTCGGCGTCTTTTGAGATCCGCTGTCCCTCGGTCTCAGCCGCGGCGGCGATGCGCCGCGCCTCGGCCTCTGCGTTGGCGAGGAGTCGGGCCGCGGCGCTTTCGAGAGCGCCTCCAAAGGGCCCACTCGACCACAAGAGCAATGAGAGCGAGCAGCGAGCAGACCGACCGCTGCTACTGGTAGTAGTTCCACGATGCACCCCCTTGTCAAGGAGCGATCAGTGCAACCGGCGTCAGGCTGGAGCGGAGCCGTGGTCTCAAGAGGATAAAGTGGAGGTCCCCGCTTCGGCCGTGTGAGCGAGCCTATTTGAACCTGCGAAACCACAGGTGGGTGCCTGTCCCCCGTCCATCTCCCGCCTCGCGGCGGGCATCAGAACGAGGGAACCCGGCTACCCCTCAAATAGGTGTTGGTTCAGCGGTAGTTTCACTCATCACCAACCGCGTAGGGACCTCCGAGTTCTTATTTTCTCTTCCCGGTCGTGCCGGGCTTCATGGCCTCTTCGATCGTTGTCACGAGACGTTTGGCCTGCTTCTCCAATCTCTTCTGCCGACTGTCCTGATCCGTTTCTCGTTCTTGAAACAGTTCGTCCGCGATGTTCAAAGCGGTCAAGACTGCGATCTTGACCGTGTCTACACTCGAGCTTCGATCAGCCACCTCGCGCATCCGGAAGTCGACGAACCGCGCGATCTCTTGCACCCGCGCCTCATCGCCATCCGCACGCAGGCCGAGCCGCTGGCCGAAGATCTCGACAGTGGCCCGGACCGTGGTCATCAGATAGTTCCTCCCACGTCGAGTATACAGCATCACAAAAGGGAAATCCTCGCCTCCGGAACCATCCTTTGTCGGTGTAGACTCGAAGGATCATCGTGACTCGACCATCCACGTGCCGCGACTGCCGGACTCACCGACCATGAGCGAAGATCTCTCCGCCGGGACGCGTACCTACTGTCACGCCGCTGATCCTGAACCGATGGTGGATCGGTGCTCCGCTGCTGGTAATCGTCGCGCTCTACGTGCTGCCTCTCGCCGGCGCGCCTCCCGCCACAAACCCCAACGAGTTAGCCCGGATCGAGCTCGGTGTCGCGATAGCCGACGGTGCCCGTCTCGACATCGGACCCGTTGCGCTGGTCTACGGCCTGTCGGAGGACGTTGCCCGCCGCGGCGTGCGCATCTACTCGGACAAGGCCCCAGGGCTGTCGATCCTCGCCGCACCGGTCACTTTTCCTCGTCGGCCCGCTGCTGCCTCCCGTCCCGAACACCGGCCTTCCGGCCTTTCTGGCCCCTGCGGCATTTGCTGACGTTGCTCTTGGTGGCGTTACCGACAGCCGGCCTGGCGTTTGTGATCGTCACTGGTGTACCGGGGGTGGACCCGTTCCGGCGCTCAGGGTTAGCCGTCATCGTTGCTCTCGCAACGCCTCTGTGGGCCTACGCCACGGTGTTCTTCGGCCACGCCCCGGCTGCGGTTCTGGTCACTCGTCGCCTGGATGCTGCTGCTTCGCCCCGGCGCTCGCCGAGAGACCACCGCACCGCCTGCTCGCCCTGCTGGGCGGCGCGGCGGCCGGGTTCGCGTCACCGTCGACTACCCGACCGCGCTCCTCGCGGGAGTCATTTTCGGCGCGTTGATCGCCCGCCGCACCCCTCTGTCGATCCTGGGTTGGGCGGCGGCCGGGGCGATCGTCGGCCTCCTGCCGGCGCTGTCGTACCACCAGCTCGCCTTCGGCGCGCCGTGGCTCACCGGGTATGCCTTCAAGGCCCACGCCGAGTTTCCAGGCCATCCACGCCCGCGGCGTGCTCGGTGTCTCGCTGCCGAGCCTGGAGGCGCTGTGGGGCGTCCTCTTTCAGCGCGCGGCGCGGGCTTTTTTCTTCAGCCCTATCCTCCTGCTCGCCCCGCTCGGCTGTGGCGGATGGTCCGTCGCCGCGGCTTCAGGGACGTCGCGCCTCTGACCGTCTTGCGATCACTGTCTATGTGCTCTTCGCCGCCGGCTCGTCGACTGGGAGGCCGGGTGGTGCGCAGCGGCCCGCCACCTCGTGCCGATCGTGCCGCTGCTTGCGATCCCGGTTCTCTATGCCTCGTGAACCTCGGATCGACGGTCGTGGAACGTCCTCGCCGCCTGTCCTCATCGCTTTTCCGGGCGTCAACGCCGCCCTCTGTCCATCGCGCTGACCCCGTTTCTTTCCCGCTCAGTTCGCCGTCCCCTCTGGCGCAGCTCGTGCTGCCGTCGCTCTTAGCAGACCACGCCGGGCTCCACAACATCGTCAGCGCAGCCATCGGTGCCCCCGATATGCCGTCGTGATCGCCGTCGGAGCTCGTCGTCACCGTCGCCACCCTCGGCTGGGCGTCCTCACTGCGTCTTGCGGCTGCCGCGGACGGTGGGTAGCCGCGGTCTTTGCGACGGCTACGATCGCCGCTCAGCTCCTGTGGCTGAGCTGGCAAGGCGCCAGCCCGTCCCCGGAGGTCGAGTTCATGCGAGCACAGGTACTTCGGCGGCTGGGTCACACCGTGGTGGCGAACCGAATTGAGCGATCATTCATGTCGGATCCAACGTCTGCCAGCAAATAACCCGTACTTCTCAGCCCCTCGCCCACTATCGGGGACCCCCGTCAGTCACCAGTGAACGGTTCGCTCTCTCACCGAGAAAAACCGCTGTGACCAGCACGAAAACCCAATCTGATGGGTGACACCCAACAGTGGCTCCCCTGGCGCTCAAATGGAGGCCTCTCTCTGCCACCGCCTCCAGGCCATAAGCCGCCTCCCGATGCTCCGGAGCATCACCGGCGAAGCAGCGAAGGCGGGGATGAGCAAGCTATCGGCCATGTAAGTGATCCGATCGACCGGAATGAAGAAAACACCTGGAAGGAGGACCAGAATGTAGAGCAAGAGGAGCAGCTGAAATCCCCTGCGACCTTCACGGC
>PVMK01127580.1_pt1 | contig 12639 bp, 29 predicted proteins | sample 1853481 | NCBI WGS metagenome assembly PVMK01 (sample SAMN08533507, study PRJNA380276) | Marine sediment metagenome, whole genome shotgun sequencing project.
AATAAGCTACTGCAAAGATAATTACCCTAATTGTGGGGGCTGTGGCTTATCTGAATCGTGCCTAGTACGGATACCAATAACAGAACACCATATCAATAAAAACACAAAGGAGTTAAACGAAAAAGTAAAAGGATTATGAAAAAAGAAAATTTAAAAACAGTAAAAAACTACGCGAATAGTGTAACACTAGACAGTACAGGAACTAATCCGACGGTTCCATATATCTACAAATTAATTGATTCTGGCGTTGTTCCAGGCAAAGATATTGACGGCGTGAGGTTCGTTGATTACTCTGTTAAGGTAAAAGGATTAAGTAAGATTAAACAACCATTAAATAACCATGAATAAAAAAGCAATAATAACAGGAAACAAAAGCAAGCATAGATTTGATTTAGGCGAAGTAGTGAAGGTGATAAGTAAGCACAAAGGCTACTACAAATGCAAAGGAACTGGAATGGCTCACTATATTATTCCTAATAATGAATTACAAATTTTAAATTAAATACAAACAATTATGAAAGAAGCAGAAAGAATACTAAGCAAAATAACTAAATTATTAGACGAATACAGAGAGTTAACATCTAGCAACACAGCCATAATAGATGAGTTTGGGGTGTTGTACATGATTATCAATAATAATACGAATGAAGTGGAGTTATCTATTATAGCAGAAGAGCAGGATTTTAAAAACTTAATCTACAATATGCTCACAGCGAATAAGGATTACGCTAATAATGTTATGGAAGTAGTAGAGGACTTTAAAAGAAAAACCTTTAACTAAAAAACAATTAAACCATTTACATAAGATAATTTACTATATTTGTTACTCAAAATAACCACTACATTATGAAAACTTTTACTTTAAGAACCTCGTTGAAAATGCCTCGTAGTGGTGGCTATTCGGCGGGGTTTCTTGCTTTATAGATAATATGGCTAAAGAGAATCCTTGGTTTAAATTTGAGCCTGCTGAATGGATGTTTGGCAGAATACAGCGGCAAACACCCGAATTAAAGGGAGTGTTTATAGATTTGATATGTAAATATTGGCATAGAGAATGCGAAATGAGTGTTCTAGATGCTGAGTTAGATTTTGGCAAAGAAAACATTGACGTTCTTTTTAGTAAGGGTATAATACACAATAATAATGACGAGTCTTACATTAGTATTAGTTTTCTTGACGAACAAATGGACGGCATTAAAAAAACATCAGAAAAGAATTCTAAAAGCGGTAAAGCTTCGGCTGCAAAGCGTAAAGCACTCGCTGAACAAAAAGCAACGACTGTTGAACCACCGTTAAACGACCCTTCAACAGATAAGATAAGAGGAGATAAGAAGATAGAAGAAGAGATAATATTTAATTTCAAAAACTCTCTTTTATCCCATGGCTTTAAAAAGGAATTAGTTACTCAATGGCTAAATGTCAGGAAAAAGAAGAGACTAACAAATTCAGAGGTTGCTTACAATGCATTTATTAGGGTTATTGAAAAGGCTAGTGTAGTCGATAAGAATACTATATTGGAAAAATGTGTAGAAAAGAGTTGGGGCGGTTTGGAGTATGATTGGTTAGTAAATGCAGGTATGATTAAATCGGGCGGCGACAAGCCATTTAAATACGAGTTCTAATGGAGATAGCAGGATTCGAAATAGAAGAGTATAATGTTTTTAAGTTCAGCGATGGAGTAAAGAAAGCTATTTGTCCTGTTTGTACGCCAAATAGAAAGCCTGAGAATCAAAAGAAAAAGGATTTAGAGTTATATTGGGATACTGGTTTAGGGTTTTGTCACCATTGCCACGAACGTATACAGCTACACACGTACAAGAAAAAAGCAGATACAAAGGTTTATGTAAAGCCAAAGTTTAAACCGTCTGAGGTTAGCTCTAAGGTTGTCAAATGGTTTGAGGGTCGCGGTATATCAGAACGAACATTAAAAACCGCTAAAGTAACTGAGGGTTTAGAGTGGATGCCACAAACTAAAAAGGATGAAAATACTATCCAGTTTAACTATTTCCTGAACGGTGAATTGATTAATACCAAGTTTAGAGACGGTAAAAAGAATTTCAAGCTATGCAAGGATGCAGAAAAGATATTTTACAACCTTGATTCGATAAGGACAGAAAAAGAATGCGTAATCGTAGAGGGTGAAATTGACGCTTTGAGTTTTATCGAGGCAGGTGTGTACAATGTGGTGAGTGTTCCAAACGGATTTACTGCACAAGGTTCTGTAAACCTAGATTATTTAGACGGCTATTTAGATTTCTTCGACAACAAAGAGAAAATCTATCTCGCACTAGACAACGACGAAGCAGGTATAAACGGCAAAGAAGAATTTATTCGAAGGCTAGGGGCTGAAAGATGTTTTATTGTGGATTTCGGAGCTTCTAAGGATGCCAATGATTATTTGCAAGCAAATACTAGCGAAGAATTAAAAGGATTGCTTAAAACGGCTCAATTAACGCCGATCGAAAATATTGTTGTGCTAGATGACCTTAACGAGGAATTAGATGATTTTTGGTTGAATGGTTTTGAGAAGGGCATGACAATAGATTTACCTGACTTTGATAAGCATTTTTCTATCGTTCTTAAACAATACACCCTAGTAACTGGTGTGCCTCAGTCGGGTAAGTCTGAGTTCTTAGATCAATTATTGATTAAGATTAATTTAAAATATGGTCATAAGATTGGATATTGTTCACCTGAGAACGAGCCTTTTACTTTTCACCATGATAAATTATTTCAAAAACTGTATGGTAGTAGGCCAAACGGATACGCCGAAATAGCAACCAGTAATGTAAAGCAGGTAAAGAACCACATTACAGAAAATATGTACCACGTACAATTCGACAAACGGTACTGGCTTCAAGATGTTCTAGCGAAGTTTACCGAACTGGTAAGGCGAAAAGGCGTTAGAATGTTTGTAATTGATCCATACAACAAGGTAAAGTTAAAAGGCGGCTCAACCGATGTGGTTAAATACACAGAAGAGTACCATATATTGCTAGATGAATTTGTAAAGAAAAACGATTGCCATTTGTTTTTAGTTCTTCATCCTACTAAGATGACATTACAGGAGGGAAGCAAATACACTCACATGATGCCAACAGCCTATAACATGAAAGGAGGCTCTGAGCATTTTGATATGAGTTATAACGTGCTTGGCGTAAACAGAATTTACGAAAGCAAGCTGGTCCACGTTAAAACATTAAAGGTAAAATTTAGGCATTTAGGCGAGATAAATCAAGATGCTTTCTTTAGCTTTAACACGGTTAATGGTAGATATGAGGAATTACAGTATCAACCAACTGGCGACGAAATGCTAGAAATACCTGCGAAAAACTTAGATTATTCGAATTGGATGAAAGACGAACCGCGAGAAGAAACTATTTCGATTGCATTCAGTCCAGTAGTTCAAGATAATAGCGATATAATACCGAGCGAAATAGACAAGAATGATTTGCCATTTTAGAAAATAAAAACGAAAAACAATGAGTACAACAAAATTTAAAAACAGAAACCCTTTAAAATAGAATTATGGAAGATCAGCAAGAGCAACTACTAGAGAAGATGATTATGAAACTAAGTAAGCAAATAGGTATTCATAATAGGATTTGCGATAGACTAAGGAATGAGCGTTACGATTCAGCCAAGCATACCGATGCATGGAATGATAATTTACACAACGAATATAATGCGTCTAAAAGCAGGATAGGATTATTATTAGAACTCATAACTGGCGACAAGACAAATAATTAACAAATAACAGCAAACAAAAACAAAAGAAGATGAAAATAAGGATAAAATATGACGACATAGAGTTGTCTGTAGATGAGGAAATGGTAGACGATAAAAGAAAAGCAACCATTAGGTACGGAGATGAAAGCGACAATGTTTTAAAGGTTATTAAGGCTATGACGGATCAAGTTTTAAGGATTAAGGAATTAGAAACAAACAATAAATAGATTATGACAAAAGAAGAGTAACCCCTAATACAACAACCCATGAAACCACGCCTAAATAAAAACAAGACATGCAAGCAATGCAAGCGCAAATTTGAGCAGAAACAGCTATTGCAATACGTGTGTTCGCTTGAATGTTCGATTGACTATTCTAAGGCGTTGCAAAAAAATAAGGAGCAGAAAGAAAACAAAGAGTTTAAAAAGAAGATCAAAGAGAAGCACAAGACATGGAGTAGTTATGTAAAAGACGTAGAGATCGTTTTTAACGCCTTTATTCGAGAAAGAGACAAAAACCTACCTTGTATTAGTTGCGATGCGTTAGCGGGCACGTATAAGCTTACAGCGGGTCATTTTTACCCTACCACATACCAGTGTTTAAGATTCAATGAAGATAATGTACACGGCCAATGTTGGTTTAACTGTAATAAGAACAAGCACGGCAACGTAAATGAATACCGAATAAGACTGATAGAAAAGATAGGTATTAAACGAGTAGAACAATTAGATGAAGATAGGGTAAAGAAACTAGACTTAACGATTCCTGAGTTGATCGAACTAAAGGTTAACTATAAGGATAAGTTAAGGGTATTAAAGAAACGCTAGCAAAGGTTTGACTTTACAATATAATTGATTAGTTTAGCGGTTCAATACAAAGCATTCGCTCAATGGGTATTCTTCCCTGAATGTTTTATAGTTGATTAGTTTAAATTGTTTAATCCCCGATTTGTCATAAGGTCGGGGATTTTTTTGCCTCTGAAACTACCGTAAACATTAAGAAAAGTAAATTAATTTAATATACATGCCGTACATGTTGTATATTTTGTATATTTGTGTAACAATTAACAACTAAAAGATTATGAAAACATTAGAAACAGTACTAGAAACAGCAAGAGAAGAGGGCAAAGTAATTGCCGAAAACATCAAAGCTAAAGCGAGAGCCAAAGCAAAGGAGCAAGACAGATTACACGCCTTAAATATAGATTGGAATTTTCACGAAATACTAGAGCGTCATGATTCTAATTACTGCGAGTGGTTGGTGACTGGTTCAAAAGATGGAGTTGATTACTTCGCTAGTGCTTTCGCAGATGGCACAGACCCGCAACTAGACGAACCTGTATTTGATATTGAAATAGATAAATAATAGAATTATGGAATATAGAAACTACACAATAGAAAGAACTTATTACGGCAAGCCTGCATACCAATTTCAACACAATGAATTTGACGGCGCACCTGAATCGTATTTTTCAGAGCATGAACAAGAGCCAACCAGTGACACCCTTAGCGGTCTTGCAAGTAGCATAGAGGACGCAAAAGAACAGATAGACGAAATGGAGGACGAACTAGCTAGTGATACGGTTGTCGATGTGTTTGTTAAATTGGGTAATTACTTTAAGTCGAAAGAAGCGTAAAACTAAAATTATGACACAAGAAGAAAAAGTAATAACCGATTTAATGGATTCACTTAAAGAAGCATTTGCAGACGCTTATAGCTGGTGTAAAGTAGAAGATACTGACGAATGGAAGAACGCCGATAAGCTACTAAGAGAATTAGGTATAGCAAGACAAGAAAAACACAATCTACCAATGCACGAAGAAACAATGAATGCATTAGATAATTTAACCATAAGGAAATGAAGAAAGGAATAGTAATAGACGGGTGTACGACCTTAAAGGGAACAACCGCCAACGTGCTAAACATAGCCGCCGCAAGTAAAGGAATTAGCCTAACGGAGTATATTAGAGTTTTATTGAATGATAAGGCGAAAGGATTAAAGGACTCTAAGAAGTAACCCCTCACCCCAATAACAATAAATGTAGTAAAATGGGTTTTATACCTTGTAGTAATTTGGTTAGCACTTAGTTTAGCTGATAGCACTTTGGCTCTTTATAAGAGATACCTTGAATGGAGAATAAAAAAACTTAAAGAACGCAAAAAGTAGTATTTATTTATTGCGTTTATACCTTGTTGTATGTCTTTTTTAATTGCATACAACGCTAAGTGTATGATTAAGCGAAGCGACCCGATAGGGTTAATTATAAACATTGTTATAAACTGAGAAAATTATGGGATTTAAAAAAGAGAATAAAGATAAGGAATTAGTATGCAGACCTTGCGGAAAGTTCTTAGACAGCAACGAACTAGATGATGGTAAATGCCCCGAATGCGGAGATGATGAAGGCATATTTATGAATGACTTAAATATAGACGAATAATTTTATTTGTTTATAACGGCAAGGTATAAGGTTAGTATGGTTAGGTTTTTAACGGATAAGTAAACAGAAATTATGAGTAAAGAAGAAATTATAAAAGAATTAGAAAAGTTAAAGAAAGATGCAAATGAGTATAGTAATTATGCTTTAATGAATGAAGGCTACAGAACTGCTATAATGGATGCAATAGACTTAGTTAAAAAATTAACTATACCTGTTGTTAGCAACTGCGATACCATTTTTGAAGAAGCATCTAAGTTTCCTAATGAAGATATAGAGTGTGATGCAACCGAAGCTGATATTTATTAGTTGTTGCTAATGAGTGGAATAAAAAACGTGCGTAGCAATGTATTTTATTACTTGTTAGGCTTAGTATTATGGATAAATAGAAAAAGTAATATGAAAATAAAAAACACCCATAATGATTTTATTAAAATAATTATTGATCATCTTGATGTGCTAATAAGGAAGAACAGTATAAATAATTCAGACAATTTTGAATATTGGGATGATAATACATATAACACACTTGTCGATTTTAAAAAGTTTATTGAAAAAATTACGATAAAATGAATATATTAAATTTGTATTGTGGTATTGGTGGCAACCGTAAACTATGGGGTGATGAGCATGATGTTACAGCCGTTGAATTTAACCCAGAGATAGCGGAAAAGTATAAAAAACTTTACCCAGGTGATAATGTTGTTACAGGTGATGCGCATGAGTATCTATTAGAGAATTATAAAGAGTTTGATTTTATATGGAGCTCTCCACCTTGCCAAAGCCACAGCAGAACGAATTACTTTTTAAATGCACAAGGGGTAGTTAGATACCCTGATATGAAACTTTACCAAGAGATATTGTTATTACAAAACTTTTTCAATGGTAAATTTTGTATTGAAAATGTAATAGGTTATTATGCACCACTTATACCACCAATTAAAATAGGTAGGCATTACTTATGGAGTAATTTTGTTATCCCAAACATAGAACAACCGAAAGATGATATAGGTAAAATGTGTGGTAAAAACCAAACAGCAAGTAAAAAGCCACTAGAAGAACGAAACGCTGTAAATAATGAGCTTGGTTTGCATATATTAAACTGTGCTAATAATATTTACAAATCAAATAATGAAAAGCAAATAGGATTATTTACAGATGAAGATTAATAGTATTAAGCCTAACGCTAAATGTAAAAAGCGTTGAGGAACGAAATGATTATTTACATAATGTTATAGTTAAATTTTAAAAATATATGAGTGATTTTAAATGCAAGAATTGTAAAGAAGATATAGATATACACGAACATGAATTGTTTGAGCTTTACACAGAAGATAACCATGAGATAGAATGCCCTTATTGTAATTCTAAAATTTATATAAACTCAATAGCGAGTTATGAATTTGTAATTACTGATGAAGATGGAGAAGAGTTAGATTAACTATAACGGTAAAAATAAAAAGTCGTTTTAATGCTATTTTATTTAGTGTTAGTTGTAGTTAAATTATTCTCATTGATTTACAAGTAGTTACGAAATAAAACAAAACTTTCTTTGTAATGTAGTTGTATGTTAAAAGTATTGTAGTATATTTACACTATAATTAAAACAAACGATATGAAAACAAGAAACGAAATAACTACAGAATTAGACAGAATTGAATTACTACTTAAAAACTTTAATGTTGATTATGATAACAACGGAAATTTTGAAAAGTCTGAAAGCTATGAAGCTCTAACAATTAGGGAGGATGAATTAATGATTGAGTTACAAAACTTTCCTTTATAATATGAGGGTATTTAAACATAAACTAAACGGTAAGTACTACCGTTTAGTTAAGCAGAGAGAAAGCAATGTTAACACCTACGTGGAAGTTGACAAAGAAAATAATATAATATTAAGAATTGGTTTTTGGACTGATAAAGAATATGAGCAGGACGCAATAATTACAGGTTTTGATAAATTAATAGAATTATGATGAATTTAGATAGTAACTTTTGGAGAAGGGTTTTAATTTTTGTTGGAAATGTAGATGTAAACGACCCAATGTCAGAAGAAGAAAAAGAAATGATAATGAACATTTCACGTTTTAAAATAATTGAATCAGAAGCAAATGAAAATACCCTACCAAATAAGAATTGAACCAGAACAATTAGAGCAACTAAAAAAGTTAGCTAAAGAAAACGGGACGAGTGTAAACCACGAAATAAGGCAAGCAATTAGAAAGGTTGTGAATTGCAACTAACGTAATTGTATAAGAATAGTAGCGTATATAACGCACGAACCAAAAAAATTAGAACAGAATTAAATAAATATTATTAACCACAGATTAAGCAACTAAACCGCTATTATTTTTATACGGTGTTGTACATCTGTTAATTTAAAACATTATGAAAAGAAAGGAAGACATTGAGTACAGACTAAAAAAACTTAAACAAACGATAGCTGATAATAAAGCATTTTTAAACTCTGATGAGGATATTGCATTGCAAGAGGAAGAAGATATTTATGAAGACAATTACCAACTTATGCAAAGAATAAAAATGCTTGAGTGGGTTTTAAATTAATTGTTTACAACGATTAGTATATGAAATGTGGAGCAAAGCGGAATTTTTTATATACCGTGTTATGCTTAGTGATTTTAAATTAAAAAGATATGTATAGTAAACAGAAGATATTAGAAGAAGTAAAAAAGGTTTCGGAAACTAAAGGTAGAAATAGTATGGGTGTTAGCGAATCATATTATAACCCATTCTATTTAATTAGTAAATGCTTTAAATACAAAGAACTTGAAAAACTGAATAGAGAAGAATTAAATAATCTTTACAAGTTAGCAGAGTTTTCTAGCGAAGTGTTTTATTAAGCATAACGCTTGTGCAAACACTGTATTAAATGCAGTACAAAATTAAATAAATTACAAACTTGGCTAATATGGTGTTATGCACCGTTAATTTAAACTTAAAATTATGAATGTAAAAGAACTAAAAAAGTTGATTTCAAACCTACCAGATGAAATGGAAGTGGTTTTACAAAAAGATGCAGAAGGTAACGGATATAGTCCGCTTTCTGGAGCTGACTCTAATGCTGTTTATATAGCAGAAACAACTTGGTGTGGAGATGTTTACTCTATGGAATGGTCTGCGGACGATGCTTGTATGAGTGACGAACAATGGGAAAATATAAAAGCAAAACCACGAACATTGATATTGTACCCCGTTAACTAATGGTGCATAATGATAAATGTAAACGTAGTAGGTGAGGCACGAGCCTATTATCGTTTTACATATTGTTATCAGCTTTTTATTAACCGTGCTTTAATAATAAAAAATGAATCCATTTGAATCAATGACATACGCAGGATGTGCAAACCCTAAAAAGGAAAAGTTTCAGCCACAAGGTAAATATGAATATGATGTATTTTATACTCTTGATGGCGAAATGATGACTGGACACACTAAAGGAGATAATCAGAAACACGCAAAAGAAAATTTCTATGTAGAATATGAAGAAAGGGCAAAGATTCAACACTTTCAAAGATACCCTTTATTGTAATTGCTGATAACGTAAGAGTATAAAAACAGTTAAATTATGGAATGGATAAAATACAGTTGGGATAACAGAGAAAGCCACCCACCAAGAGCAGGAAGGTATTTAATATACAGAGCTAAATGTGATAAGATGCACTTTGAACAATGGAACGGAAGTGGCTGGAGCAGTTCAAATAGAGACTGTACACATTGGAGCAAACCACAGAAGCCAATAATTTAATTGGTTTTATATAGTGTTATTGTGCGTTTTAATGCACTCTAACGCTTAGTGTATGGTGCGTATGCCGATAGGCTATGCAATATACACCTTGTTAGCTGTTTTACGGATTATTAAAGATAAAACTAAATAGAATGGAATTATTTCAAAGAATATTAGATAAACTACAAACTCCAAATAACGAGAGTTTAAAAATGAGTATGAATCATTGCCATGTAAGAGGCATGTTTTCTTTGGTTGTGGATGGTGATGAGTTTGGTAAACTAACTCGAATATTTATTGCTGAAAATAAATTGAAACCTTTTGATGTACAACTACACACACACAGATACCCAATAAGGTTAACAACTATTAAGGGCGACATAAACCACCACAATGCAGTAAAAGATAAAAAAGGCTTAGTTAGTATGAGTGAATACGCATATAAGAGTTTTTTGAATGGTGGTAGTGGATTAGAGTACGTTGGAGAAACAAAAGTTAATTGTTTTGATTACAAGTTACCAATAGGCAGTACAGTAACTTTGGGAACAGAAGATTACCACACTATGAGTTGTACAAAAAATAGTATATGGATAGTTGAAGAGCTTGGTTTTGAAACACAAGAAAGCAGTGTGCTAGGTGTTCCTTTTGTTTTGGATGGGCTATACTCTGAACCAGCTATGTTTCAGATTAATGATAAGTGCCAAGTAGTAATAAGGGAATTAAAGAAAATACTTGAAAACTACCGACTTGCGTAGTATTACAGCTAACAGTCTTGTAAAAAACATAACACACACAGTAACAATGGTTTCAATATCAATAAATTACACTCTTATTTACCAACTTAAATTTGCTGTAAATTACCAATGGACTAAATGCGGTAAATGCTTTAATACAAAAACAGGAAAGCAAATAAAACAGGTTTATAATAACGGCTGCATAGGATATAACATAAAAGGAAAATTCAAATCATTGAAGTATCTTCGAACTCAATTAGAACGAATAAGCAGCGTATCAGTACCGTTTTAAACAGATAATTAAATAAAAAATACTAATTTAGAGTTATGGAACTAACCCGAAGAGAACTAATAGAAGACTTTAAGCCGTATGAGGCTAAGATGGAATACCCGTACATAGCAAGCACTGAAAAGCAAATAAACCGAACAATATACAGACTGGAAGAAAAGCTAAAAGGGTTTCATTGGCATGCTGAATACGAAGCGGAACTATTTGAGGCTAAACTAGAATTGATTAACAGGAACTAATGACAAAGAAACTAAACCGTAAAAGACTATGGGTAAAGAAGACAAAGAAAAACCACTTAAACCTGAATGGAAAGTGTTTGCACATGAGTACGTTATAGACTGGAACGGAACAAGGGCTTACATGGTGGCTTACCCAAATGTTAAAGAAAATACGGCAGGAGTTAACGCTTGCAAACTACTAAGAAATACTAGGATTGCAAGCTATATTGAAGAGATACAAAAAGACCTTGCAAAATTAGCGGGTGTTAGTGCGTTGTCTAACATCAAACACTTAACCGATATACTAGAGGCAGAAGGAGAGAAAAAAGAAGCCACCAAAGACCGCATAGCAGCCTTAAAGGAAGTTAACGACATGCTAGGATGGAATGCACCAGTCAAGAAGAATATAACGCTAGACGACAAGACAATAAGCCCCGAAGAAAGAGAGGCAAGAATAGCAGCTGTAAGTAAAAGGGCAGAAGATGATAAATAATTTGTCTCCACCGCGTGCAAAAAGAGACAATTCATATATAAAAACACTGAAATGAAAGACGAAGATAAAGAGATAAGCGCTGATGAGTTTAAATGTGCAGTTCATAGAAATATAGACTGCTACCCGTGCCTTAAAAATGCAGTAACAGAGCTTATAAACACAACAATGACTACTGGTATGGGAGGGTATGTATGTGAATTTGGGCCAATACTATACGGCAACTTATATAAAGCCGTAGACCCAGCAAAATCAATAAGCGTTAAATGCCATTAACAGACGCTGAAATAATAGAATTAGAGCGCCTTTATGAGTTAAGAGACATAGAAGCGGCTAAAAACTCCTTACTTAAACTTACCCAGTACCTAATGCCCCAATTCAAGGCTGAGGGGTTCCATAAGGTTTACTACATGGTTTTAGATATGTTCGCTAAAGGGATTATTAAAAACCTGATTATATCTATGCCTCCTCAGCACGGTAAATCTACAGGCTCTACAATGTACCTACCTGCGTTCTTGTTTGGGCTTAATCCTGATCTTAAAATAGCTATTTCGTCCTATTCTACACCTATAACTCAGAGATTCAACAGGCAGATACAGCGAATCATAGACACAGACGAATACAGAAACGTATTTCCCGAGTGTAATTTAGGTGCAGCCAGTACGGTTACAGTGGTAGGTAATCCATTACGTAACGCCTCAGAGTTTGAGGTGGTAGATTCTAAGGGTAAAATAAGGGGTAAATTAATGTCAGTCGGTAGAGGTGGCGCGTTAACGTCTCAATCGGTTGATATTTGGATAGGAGATGATTTGTACAAAGATTACTCAGAAGGTAATAGCCCAGTTGTTAGGGATGCTGTTTGGGATTGGTACGTTACAGTTCCGCTATCTAGGCAGCCTAAGCAGAAGTTAAAGGTGTTTACTAGATGGCACGAAGACGATTCTATAGGTCGTATTGAGAAGCACGAAAAAGTAGTTACAGTAAATAGCCTAGAAG
>PVMK01173685.1_pt1 | contig 12639 bp, 7 predicted proteins | sample 1853481 | NCBI WGS metagenome assembly PVMK01 (sample SAMN08533507, study PRJNA380276) | Marine sediment metagenome, whole genome shotgun sequencing project.
GTCAATAAATCCAGTGTTTTCGGCGGGAAATACGGCAGGGGCAAGTAAAGTGTTGCTCATTATGTCCCCCTGATCGTCCATTTCTACCACCCAAATGCGACTGCTATTAAAATCATAATAGAAAAACATCTCGTCAAACTCCAGTGGCAACTTCTGCGGATCCAATATTGCAGGATCAAAGTAATATCTTGGGCCGGCCAGGTGACATTCATGAAAAAAATCCAGCCATGATGGTTGTGCTGGCGGTAAATTAGTAGCCCCTGTGTTCCAGGTTGAAATGTTCACCGGAGCGGCCGGATCATAATTAAACGATGGATTGGCATAGTCATTTCTATATGGTTGATTTTTACCAGAGAAATACGGCCATCCATAATTGCCGGCATTTTTGGTCAGGTTAATTTCATCCAATCCTTCAGGACCTTCCGGTCCAGGATTGTTTGCATCGGGACCTACTTCACCCCAAAATAACCAATCTGTATTTTCCTTATCAACAAAAATTTTGTACGGATTTCTCGCTCCCATTACATAAATCTCAGGTAGTCCGCCAATACCGCCAGGAAATAAATTTCCCAATGGAACGGAATAGCTACCATTGGCCAGGGGAGTTATGCGTAATATTTTTCCCCGGAGGTCATTGGTGTTGGAAGAAGTATTTTCAGAACTTTCGTTCGAGTCAGTCTCGTCTAAGGTGGCGTAGTTGCTATGATTGGTGTTATCTCCGGTAGCTATGAATAAGTTACCCTGAGAATCGAATGCCAGGTCTCCCGCCGCATGACAGCAAATATCTCGTTGCGTGGGCCATTCTATCATGATTAATTCGGAGCTTAAATCAAGAACATCACCATTCATGGTAAATCGAGACACCCGATTTACTGATGGGGATATAGGAGAATAGTGTAGATATATATGATTATTGGAGAGGAAATGCGGATCAAATTCAATGCCCAGTAATCCATCCTCCAGATCACGAAACACCTGAATAGTACCAGCTGATATGGTTAGCTGCAGGTTAGGCTTATAGATGAATAGCTCACCATATCGGTCAACAATAAATATCCTGCCATCAGGAGCAAATTCAAAGTTCACTGAATTTGTCAAGCCACCAGCAAGTTCGACCCTCTGGAATTCATTTGGTAGTTGTGAGAAGGCTGGCCAGAAGCAAACAGAGAATGCCAACTGGCAAAGAAAGACCTTATAATTAAGTTGATAAAGTATTAAGTTAGTAAAATGCTTCATAGGCGCTTCGCAGATTCCCACTAGAATTCAAAATTACCGTGTCCCCGTAATCATTTCCCACCAAAAAGCATCTTAACCAACTGCAACCCGATTCAGCTTAAAGCCAAGTACTTAAAATAATTATATTACTTATTGAAATAATCAAACCCGAATATACGGAAAGTTTGAGGAAAATACGAATTTTACGGTATGAAAATTGTCATTTGTTGGCAAAATGGAATGATTAGATGGGTGTGACTGGATTATTTCCTGACAACGATCCTGACACCTTCATTTCTAGATGACCTGGAAATAAGTTTTAAGTAGTAAACACCACCATCTATACTTCGCAGGTCCAAAGTTTTTAAATTTTTTCCGGATCTAAATTGGGCAGTACCAAAGTCATATTTTTTTCCCAATAGATCAAATATTTCAATTCCAATTTCCTCTGAGGAATTCAGATAAACTTCTAAGGTCGCCTGGTTTACTGCAGGGTTTGGGAAAAGTTTTAAATTAGAAATATTGGGTTGGTCTGGAATGTCAGTGACCACCCCAATTTGTATCAGGAATGTCTCTTTGGAGGTTTGCACCCCGTCCGTTACGCTTACCACCACCGCAAAATCACCAGTGGAGGTTGTTATAGTACCTGATATCAAACCGGTCATCGGATCCATAGAAAGAGACGGCGGCAGTCCAATTACAGAATAGGACAATACATCCCCTGGATTGGGATCGCTGGCCAGGATTTGAAGCGATACCATATCCCGCTCTTGGTACTGCTGATTTCCAGGATTGATCAATATGGGTGAGCAATTACTTGATAGGCTCTTATTTTCGAAAATTCTTGGAATTATTTGAAACCATCCTAAGGTCATAATATCAAGATCACCATCGTTATCGATATCAACCAGTTGCGACCCATCATGATGATCAAGGGGACCGCCATCATCAATGATGTGCTTGATCCAGGACCCACTATTGTTCAAATCGTTCTCAAATCCAAACAATTTATGAGCACCTTGAAACTCCCCTACAATTACATCTTCATCTCCGTCAAAATCCATGTCAGCTACACCAAGGCTCAGGGTGCCGTCAATGAGCGGATCCAAAGTATGTTTGGTCCAGGTTTGAGTTGGGTCATTAGGGGCTTCAAACCAGGCGACTTCCTGATTATTACCTATCTGGCCGGCAACTCCATCCAAATCGCCATCCTGATCGATGTCTGACAATCTACTTCTATCAAATATCGTGTTAAATGTAATTCCGGTAGAAAATAGAGTCCAGGTACCAGCGTCATTTCTTAACCAATTGCCAGCCTGGAACAAATCAAGGTCTCCGTCATCATCGATATCTCCCGCCGAAAGCGCCTCCCCTAATGATGTGGGATGAATACTTTCAATGGTCCAGGTGCCATTCACAGGATCTGAAGGCACCGTTACCATTTGTACCTGTGAACTACCATTTTCCCCACCATTCCAGGTAATGGCCATTTGATAGGAGCCTCCTGATTGAAAAACACCGCCAGCTATACCCGCGATAAAAATCTCGTTATGACTTGAAGTACCCGACGGTAAATTAGCATGTATTGTGAAACTTCCTGAGCCATCATTTTCTGCCCATACCAGGTCAGATGATTCGTATTGTCCTTGACTACCAAAAAGGTCTTGATCTCCATCGTCATCAAAGTCATAAATCCAGGCCACGTTGTTAAATGGTGAACCAATAACATTTTGAACCCAATTGCCATCGGCACTTCCAGGATTCTTGTACCACCAAGCCCCGGTAACAATATCTTTTAATCCATCTCCATCAATGTCCTGTTGAGGTAAGATATAAACAGATCGGTAAGGTAATGCCCCATCTATTAAATGCTCCTCCCATTGATCCGGAAAGGGCACCTTGCCACAGCCTGTGTAGACAAATGGAAACTGCATAGCGCCAGCTATATCAAGGATATAGTCTACATTACCACTTAAAGGAGATACAGACAGGTAAACAGTTCTATCATCAGGTTGAAGAAATGCTCCCAGAACATCTATTTCGTGGTTGATTGAATAGTTATCTATACTCTCCGCGGTAGTTCTGTCAATAGGGTCCTGATAAACCACCTTGACTATGGTAGGCGCTACAGCTTCGACTGACTCGATTTGAGGATTAGAATTACTAACAGAAACCCCGGCACCAACAAATTCCATCCAATTCAAGTGAAACATATTGAAGTCGCCCGGATTGTTTATAAAACGGAAATAGAGATCATGTTTACCTCCGGGATCATCGATAGGTACCTCAAAATCCACCCAGTTTTCAAAGTTTTTAGTGATTGGTACCTGAACACTACTAATTAATTGTCCATCAATACTGTCAATGCGTAATTCAATAATACCACCAATAGAAGCTGATGAGGTCCTAAATCGTACTGCATCTATATTAAATAGGTCTCTTCCCGAATAGGAGATGTAACTATTGTGATTTACCTGTATAGTTTCACTACCTCCTCCCCAGATGTCATTATTGGCAATTTTTGTTACTCCTTCCTGAGAACCATAAAACTCAGACTCCATGCGTTTGGGATATAACTTGATTTGATCAAATGAAGTCAAGCCTCCCTGGTCAGTGAAATTTACTCCGAGTACATAAAAAATATCCATTTCACCACTGATATCATGATCTAACGGATCCAAAGTAATTGATTTCGTACAGGTATTGATGTTCAGGTCATCATGGAAATGATTCAAATGACCTAGGGAAGGAATTAAATTCACGTCAGTACAATTAATATTTCCATCTTCGACATCTGTGGTGGATAAATCAAATGTAATGACCTCGTTCCATCCATACAGCCCACCATCAAGCGGTGAATTAAAACTATAGGTAGCAGCATTATTGCCGGCGAAAATAGTGACGTTTTTGACACTCACTGCTCCCTTGTTGTCTTGAACCCGAAGTTGGACATTAAACTCTCCCAAACTTGTATAATTGAAGCTGGGATTTTCCTCAAAGGAATCTACCGTTCCATCGGTCTCAAAATCCCACTCATAGATTAAGGGATCCCCATCCGGATCAAACGTACCCTCGCTTGAAAAATTTACAGCTAAGGGCAATGATCCGTTATATGGATCTGCATTTAATACTACCACCGGGGAAGAGTTGGTTACAATGCCTATATAATCCACCCTTATCAGCTTGCCGGATCCTACATTATCCGGGCAACACCCCGGCTCCATATTCCAAGATATACATATGGCCGTCAGGGCCAATCTTCATGTCGATAAACCCAGTGGTAGCAACTGGAAAAATGGAGGGTGACAATATATTATTACTTAGAATATTGCCTTGGTTGTCCATTTTTACTGCCCAAATTTGGCTGGTATTAAAATCAAAATAGAAAAATACCTTGTCAAACTCCAGTGGCAACTTCTGTGGATCCAATATTGCAGGATCGTAGGAATATCTTGGGCCCGCCAGGTAACATTCATGAAACAGGTCGATCCAGGCCGGCTGTGCAGGAGGTAAATTAGTGGTTCCTGTGTTCCAGATAGAAATGTTTACCGGGGCGGCAGGATCATAATAAAATGATGGAGCAGCATAGTCATTTTGATAGGGTTCATTGTTACCGGAAAAATAGGGCCATCCATAATTACCGGTATTTTTGGTCAGGTTTATTTCATCTAATCCTTCGGGGCCTTCAGGACCAGGAATGTTTGCATCCGGACCTACTTCTCCCCAAAATAGCCAATCAGCATTTTCCTTATCCACATAAATTTTGTACGGATTTCTCGCTCCCATCACATAAATCTCAGGTAGTCCGCCAATACCGCCAGGAAATAAATTTCCTGGCGGTATGGTATAACTTCCATTGGATTGCGGAGTGATACGCAAAATTTTACCCCGGAGGTCATTGGTGTTAGGAGAAGTATTTTCAGAACTTTCGTTCGAGTCAGTCTCATTTAAGGTGGCGTAGAGGCTGTGATTGGTATTATCTCCTACACCAATGTAGAGATTACCTTTTGAATCAAAGGCCATGCTACCTGCAGAATGACAACAAATGTCTCTTTGAGTTGGCCACTCCAGCAGGACTACTTCAGAATTTATATTCAACACATCCCCAGTCATGGTAAAACGGGATACCCGATTCACTGATGGTGTAACTGGAGAATAACTCAAATAAATGTAATTGTTTGAGAGGAAATTAGGGTCAAATTCAATACCTAAAAACCCATCTTCCAGATCATGGAATACCGGTATGATACCTGCTGAGATAATTAGCTGCTGGTTGGGCTTATATATGAACAGTTCTCCATATCGGTCAACAATAAATATCCTGCCATCAGGAGCAAAATCAAAGTTTACAGAATTTGTCAAGCCACCCGCAAGTTCGACCCTCTGGAATTCATCCGGTAATTGGGCTAACAAGTGTACTGTGGAACTGTTCAGAACCAATGATAAAACCAAACATAATGATATCTTAATCCTTATAGGTAAGATAGATAAAAGTAGTACCATTGGAGTTTAGTTTACAGACTTTATCATATCAGGAACTTTATAAAGGGACGAATTGCTCACGCACTTTCTAAAAATCTGTCATAAGTCGACGTCAAGCGTATAAAAGTCGTTAAAGTTAATAGTTAAATACCATAATAGCACATTATGTAACCCCTAAAGTTATTAATTATTGAAGTTTTTTTATAAATATTTTAACAATTATAATCTATTATCTTACTAAACATCCTTGTTGGTTTAATTATTATATTTACCAATTACTACTAAACCATAACAGTATTTGATTGCAGTAAAATCATTAATGGGTAAGGTAATTTATGACCCAATCAATCATAAGAAGCTACTTTTGGTAGTTGCACTTGTGGTGATCGCAATAACCTTGGGGCTTCGGCATTGGCTGCTGCAATCAAGGACCTTTGACCCTGACGAGTTTGAACACATGCACTCCGCGTGGCTAATCTCACAAGGATTCTTACCTTATATAGACTATTTTGAGCATCACACGCCAGCCATGCACTTCTTGCTGGCTCAATTCTTTAGATTTTTTAATGTTGAAACTGATTCTAATCACGCTGTTGAAATGCTGATTTTAAGCAGAAGAATTATGTGGTTTTTGACCGGTGTTATCTTAATTCTAAGCTTCAAACTTGGGAAAACATGGGAAAATTGGCGAGTCGGCTTGTTGGGAACGGTTTTTTTGGTTTGTACCTTAATGTTTCAGGAGAAAACCATTGAGATCCGTCCAGATCTTCTTTCTATCCCATTGTGGTTGGCTTGTCTATTTCTTCTGATGCAGGTTCCTAGATCCATGACGGAAGTTAAAAAGATGTGGTTAATGGCAGTTTGCGGTTTTTTATTAGGCAGTTCCATAATGGTCACTCAGAAAATGCTTTTTGCCATGCCTGGATTTACCGTAACGATGTTAATATATTGGTTCCACCCGAATTCTCCAGGTACATTCAATCAGCGATTTACTCAAATTCTCTTCCAGCTAGCCGGTTTTTTTGCTCCTATTTTATTGATGATTGGGTATTTCGAATTATACAATGGAGGCTATGCCTTTATTGAATACAATTTGCTTTTAAACCTTGGTTGGAAAGTTGGTTTTTCTCCAGCAGAATATATCCAAAGACTCCTGGAACAGAACCCATTCATAGTTGGTTTTGGTCTTTTAGGTTTGTTATGGGCTGTCCCCAAATTAATTTCAGGTCCAAACTTTGACCGTGGAGATTACATTATCGCCATCAATCTAGTGGGCCTTATTGTTGGCTTATTTATTATTCCAGTCCCCTGGCGTCAATATTATTTGATGTTTCTTCCATTATTGGCTTTGTTTGCCGCCAGGTTTCTTATTAATGTTATCGATGAGCTTGCCAATTCCAGAACCGACGGACCATGGACTTATTCGTCTTTTTGGACCGGAAGCATTTTGTTCCTACTATTGGCCGCCGGATTGTTACTATGGACCTTCCCCAGCCTCAGTGATATAACGTTATCGGTTATCGCAAAAAAATCGTTTATTTTTATCATTATCGTTTGCGGCATAGTCCCAATTTATTTTAAAAAACGGGACCTGGCTCTGGCCATTTTACTGGTGGCCGTACATCTCCCCACTGCCAAGAAATTCTCTTTCAAATTTAATCAAAGTAATCAAGACCAACTGAACAGTATTCAGTATGTGATTGAGAATTCTTCACCAACCGACACGTTTATGGATGGCTGGAAAGGAATTGGTTTGTTTCGTCCCCATGCTTATTTCTACTGGATGTTGCATGAAGAAATCAGAGGAATGCTAACCGAGAATCAAAAGGAACAGTTACTAAATGATCTGACAACTGGGAAAATCAGGCCATATTTTGTAAACCTGGATGAGGACCTGGTACAATTATCTCCGGAAATCACTGCCTATTTTAAGGAGCATTATCAACCTGTGGGCATGGCGGACCTATATAGACGAAAGAGAAACTGGCCTTAATTCTAGGGACTCACATTTATCTTTTGCTGCTTTAATTGATGGTAAATTTCCTGAGCATGAGTCTGCAAGGATGGGTCAACCTCAGGGGGTGTTTTGGGAGGGTTCTGGAAATTCTTGATTGCTCCCAAATTAAAAGTCATTTCCAATTTGCCTTCAATAGCCTGAATCGTTTGATTGGGATTGGTAAGAAAGTCCTGATAGTCAAGTAAAACTACTTTATCATCTTCAGGGAGTGACAGAATATATTCATAATAATTGATCCAATTGCAAATCCAATAGTTTATTGAATCCAATTGAAATTGGTCAAAGCCATTAAAACCCAATTCGAAATATTTATGATCATTTCCAAATTCATGGTGCCCTAACCAGTTCATATATTCTCTAACAAAATCGTCGGCATCCTGCAATTCCCGATATCTTTGGTGTTGAATAAATAAGGAATTTGCATGACTAATGGGATCCCGAAATAATATGATTACCATAAAATCCTGACTTAACCCTCTTAGTGATTGGTAGCGTAGAATAAAATTATTGTTTTTAGCCAGATAGGTGGAGCCTTCCCGGGCTTGCTTCCTTATCAGTTGTTGATAGCACAAATAGTTTTGGAATGTCTGTTCATCTACTTTGTGTTTCAACAGGGAAGAATCCGAAATAAACTGATCATTGGTAAATACCTTCCAAAAGTATTCCTCCAGGGCTTCTACCGTGTTGTAACCAAATAACACCTTATCACCATGACTTCTTTCCTTCAGGGTTTTTGAAGGTGGTTGGTATATTTTACCCCAAAGATTAGGGCTGAGTAAGAAGGGCATATTCGCATAAGACAATGAGTATAGCCTCGACGAGTTATGCAAAATGGTCGTCAATGCAGTAGTGCCTGCTCGGGCCAAACCGGTTACTATTAGGAATTGGCTATTGGAAACTGAAGATTTTAAGAACATTTTTTTTCCCATAAAGAACAATGCCCTTGATATATTATAGTTATCCAATATTATACGGTGTAAGAGTTTAGACCAATCTGAGTAATCCTCGGAAGGAGATATTTTATTAAGTACCACAAATGGCACAATGCTACCGATGGACAATGCCAGGTAAAAGTAAAATGATGACAAATCCAGCTGAATTAACTCAGTAGATTGGATTTTGGAGTAAATAAAGATTGGAGCAATTGTTACTAATGCTGTAAATGCCAGGGTAAGCAGTGTTTTAAACAATGATACCAGTAATTTCCCCAGTCGGCTAACCAGGGCGGTCTGTTTGTCATTGTCGGAAAGGGTGCTATCTAAAATAATATTAAGCAGGGAGGTTGTTCTTTCCACCAGCTCAAAAAAGATCTTTCTAAATGATATCAGGCTAAAGGCCAAGAGTGCACCTGCCACTCCCACTATCAAGTAGTAGATCATTTACTGAAAAACTTAATAATCTTCTTAATAAAGTTCTTAAGAGGGATCCACAGAATCAAAAAAAAGCTAACCACGATAATCAAAACTACTATTAAGACTATCACTATAGTTCCTACCCCCAAACCGGGTCCGATGTACCCTAATAACGCTGTTGGAAACATATTTTCTGGGTTTTTGTATTAGAATTTAAAAAATAGTCACTCATATTCACCAATCTAGATCTTCATAAATACGTATCCAATTGGTAAGATGGATCTTATCTTCAAACATTGTACTAAAAGATTGTTGCAATTTAACTTCTTGCTCATTCATAATATAGATTTTGCCTTCATTGGATTCCTCAACGAACAGATCCCCATTAGATAAAAACTCTGACAGTCCTTCCGTTCTGGTATTGATTTGCTCACTAACGAATAGATCCTTCAAAAGCACGAAAGTACTATCACTCCTAAAGTCGTAAACAACCACCTCATTACTGGTTAATTCGTCAACAAAGTTTTTAAAACTTTGGTCGCCCTGGTCTAATCTAACGGCCCTGGGTGTATTCTGATGGATGTGATTATTGTTGAAAATAGAAACTGTAGAGTCAGATGTTATATCCACATCATGCTGATTAATGAAGGGGCCTGTTTTCAACCACAACACCTTGTTTTCAGATGGTCGGTAAAGCAGTACTGTACTGATGTTCCGGGCACTTAAGAAGAGGTCACCTTTTTTCCAGAACTCCGTATCTGTTAGCGCAGGTTGAATATCATTCAAGTGAACCGGGTCAAATTCAGTGTTTACACTACCCAACAGTAACCCTTTATATCCGTTTTCAATCAGAATTCCGGACACAGACTTATGGTAAAGAATTTCACCGGTTCTAGCATCAATCTTAGTTATATAATCATCTCGAAAATAGTTTTCAACTCCGTTTGGATTTCTAACCTGTGCGTTGCGTTCATTATATATCACGGCTTGCCCTTCAAAACGAAGAGAAATAAGATCGGTAGCGGGTACCCAGATATTACCTTCAGCGTCCATTTCAGTGGAATGATGGAATCGCAGCTCAGTATTGGTCCATAAAATGTGGGAGTTTGAATCTAGTTTCATTAGATAGTTCCCAGTGAAACTGTTGTTTTCCAAATTGCTGAAGAACTTCAATAAAATAGACTTGTTCTCCAACAATAAGGTATGAAAAGGCCTGCTATTCATTAGATCATCAAATTCCAATTGGTCAAGGTCTTCTGGTAAGATTCGCCATTCATATAGTATCTCACCGTCCTTCAGATTAGTTAAGTCAAACTTCCAGGTCCCCTCATTATGATCCCAGTGGGAATTAAGTCCATAAAGATCATAATCAAGATTATTTGTCTCCTGAAATGAATGGTCCTTTTCAATATAGGAATTAGAGACTACTTTAAGGTCTGAGTCAATGGAGTGAAAGGTCTCCAAGATCAGTTCCGGGAACTTTGCATAAGTCATTATCGACCCGGTAAGCGATCCAAATTTTTGGCCACCAATTGAAACATGATATACGGCCCAGCTCCAACAACTCAAAAAAAACAGAGCAATTATTGCAATGGGTATAAATATTAATTTCTTCATTCTACGCGGTGAACGCAAATAGTCAACTGCTAAAAATCTATAAAATTAGGTGGTGAGCTTTGTTTCCAATCCAATTATACTGACAAAGAAACTAAAAAATATTACCTGAACACCCAATATCGACAGGGTAATTGAAGGAATGACAAATCTCAGAATCTTACCGACATCATCAATATCTCCAAAGCCCAATTCGGCCCAATAATAAATAGACAAAAATGACAGGAGTAATCCTATTGATAGCATTAGAGCACCCAATATCAATCCTCTTTCCAGATTTGGATTATCAAAGAAACGGGATAGTTTCTTTATGTTAGGAAGCAATCCAACTTTTAATGCGTAAGCTTTGGTCAAATAATAGAACATCACCGCCTGAAACCCTACAATAATAAATCCATTCGCAAAAACCAGTGAGTTAATATCCAGGGTTATGGATTTGAATACGAATTCAGAAGGGATGAGCAAAATGGACAATATCAGGCCTACAGCCATGAGCGCAACCCCAGGTATCAGGTACAGCCATTTGGGGCTATATAACAAAAGGAACCTTAAATGTCGCCAGCCATCACCCCATGTGTTCAAATGTGGTGGTCTGGTTCGTCCATCACGGGAAAGTGTGGTGGGAACCTCTATGATTTTCATATCCAGAAGGGCAGCCTTTACCACCATTTCAGAGGCAAATTCCATTCCGGTAGTTTTTAGGTCCATTCGTTCCACAGCTTCCTTTTTAAAGCCCCGCAGTCCACAGTGAAAGTCATTTACCTGGTTTATGCTGAAAAACTGTTTCCCAATAAATGACAACACCGGATTACCTAAATATTTATGCAAGAAAGGCATTGCTCCTTTTTCTACCCCTCCCTTAAACCGATTACCCATAACCAAATCGTATCCTTCGCGGAGTTTTTCCACATAAGGCATCAGGCTACTAAAATCGTAACTATCGTCAGCATCACCCTGAATTACATATTTCCCCTTGGAAGCTTCTATCCCTCCTTTTAAGGCATTTCCATATCCCTTGTGAGGCACAGATACTACCCTGGCACCGCAGTCAATGGCTATTTGTTGTGATCCATCGGTACTTCCATTATCAGCAATTATTACTTCACCAGAAACATTATTAGACTTTAGGAAGGTCAGTGCTTTCTTAATACATACTTCCAGTGTTTCTGCCTCATTTAGACACGGCATTACTATTGATAGCTCTATTTGTTCCGAACTGTACGGGTGCTCCATAATAAATCATTTAATATTCCAAAAGCTTTGCTTCTTTTTCATCTGCATTAATAAGCCAATATTTTCTTTCCTTAAAGTGAGTCTTTAAACTATCGTTTTTTTCTTCGGACATATAGCGTGCCCAGAGAATTTTACTTTCATCCAGGTCAGGTCCATTAAATACCCATTCTTCGTGTAATTTGTGATCATCTTTATATTTCACTAGAATCAGGTGCTTAGAATTATCCTGATTTAATTCATCAATTATTTTCTGCTTTTTGATTACATACTCCTGGGTGCCATTTATGTAACCTGGAATACTGGTTGCGAAAAACCTGGAATCAGCAAAAGTAATTACCGCGAAAACGGGGATTCCTATCCTGGCCATCCAACTGATTATCTGGTTGTTATGATGAATCAGATATTTGATGCTATGAATAAGCATTAAATAATATACTGCCAGGGCAGGTGCAAAATAATGGGGATGAAACCATGAAGTAAATAATATATGAGCACAAAACAACAAAAAAGTCCAATAAGGAATTTCTATATCTTTCCTTTTAATAAATAAAAAGCATACCACTACCAAGAAAGGCCAGTAATAAAAGTATCGTATAAATCTTACGAAATGCCCTCTTTTAAGACGTAAATAGTCTTTAACTGAGAAGATTTCTATGATCTCCCAACCGCCATACTGTCTGACAAATACATCGTGATTGTAGATTGGTGGGTTTTCTCTTTGGCCCA
>PVMK01118078.1_pt1 | contig 12638 bp, 10 predicted proteins | sample 1853481 | NCBI WGS metagenome assembly PVMK01 (sample SAMN08533507, study PRJNA380276) | Marine sediment metagenome, whole genome shotgun sequencing project.
CAGCGGCATCTTGCGTCCGGTCTTCCAGAAGGACGAGTGGAAGCTCGTCCTAGCTGGCGGCGTGATCGGCACCGGCATCGGGGCCTTGCAAGTGGTCGTGCTGTTCGGCGGCTTTGGGTAGTCGAATTCACTATCCAATACTAAACATGCGACCGACGATTGCCGCAGCTCGCCTACTTGGCCGAGTCGTCGCCGACTCCAACCGCCTCGGTTTCGACGCCGTCGCCGAGCATTTTGGAGGCGCGCTTCCTTTGTACCCGGCGTCGGTGGCCAAGCCCATAGTTTTCAATCTGCTCCTGGCCGAGCACGGGACCCACCTGGCGGCCGGTGCCGAAGTGGAGTCGGTCGAGCTGCTTGGCATCAAGTCGATCAGCAGCAACTGCAACAACTCGGTGGTACGCGTCGTGCCGAGCGCGTCGTCTTCGGACCTGCCGTCGACGTTGTTCGTGAAGCTCCCTTCGGCGCAGCTCTGGACGCGACTGTTTTGCAACTTGCTCGGCATCTGGAGCAACGAGTGCCAGTTCTATCGAAACGTGGCGCCGCAGGTCCCGGTCCGCGTGCCCAAGGCTTACGTGATCGCGGATCGAGGCTCACGTTTCGTGCTCGTCCTCGAAGATCTCAACGCCGCCGACGACCTCCAGCTATTCACCAACCCTGACATGATCGCCGGTGCGAGTCTCGAGCGTGCGAGGCAGTGCCTGAGCACGTTCGCGTGGTTGCACGCGTCATTCCACGGGCTCAATAGCGACGATCGGGCAGCCATCCTTTCGGCTGACCTCCATCCATTTTGCTCGGCCAACGCGCGCGCGTTGAGTCCCGTGCTTAGTCGTGCAGCGATCGGTCCGTGTCACCGAGAGGCACCCGACCTTTTTCCCAAGGACATGGTCGAGCTCTATCGCCGCGCGATGTCCCACTACGATGCCCTCATCGACTACTGGTATCGCGAGCCGCTGACGCTGATTCACGGTGACAGTCACCTAGGGAACTTTTTCGTCACCGGCGACCGCATGGGCATGCTCGATTGGCAGGCCGTACAATGGGCCAAGGGCATCCGGGATGTGCAGTACTTCTTGATCAACTCACTTCAAGAAGATGTGCTCGCAGCCAACGAACGCGCCCTCATCGACCACTACGTCGCCGAGCTAGCGCGCCATGGCGTCACCCTCGACCGGAACGAGGCCTGGGCGCAGTACCGCGCCTATTCCTTCCAAACCCTGATGACGTCCGTCGTCTCGCTCGGCCTCGGCACGATGACCGACATGGACGAGGTGCTCGCCGTCATTCTCCAGCGTTCCGTCGCCGCCATCCGGCGTACGAAATTCGCCGATTGGCTCGACGGAGAGCTGGCCACCTAGCCGCTATTGGAGCGGGTCGCGCATCGAGATGACACCTTGCACCGCGCCCATGTAGAGCGTGCCGTCCGGGTGGAGGTGGACCTGACCGGTGATCGGGTCGAAGGGCCTTCCATCGCCAATGTAGGTGCGGAAGATCTCTTCACCGCTCTCCCAGCTGGTTGCGGTGAGGTAGAATAGGTCCATGCCAGTGACGTCTGGGTCTGCGCCCCAACCCCAGATGACGCCGCTCCCGGTGGTGAGCTGAGCGCTGTTGCCGAACGAGGTCGTGTTCTTCCAGACGTTCTCGCAGCCGGTCACGTTGCCATCATTGTCCCGGAGGACTCGATAGCGTTCGATGCCGGGGTTCATCGTTCGTGCCGGCGCGAAGGGTCCGCCGAACCCGGAGTTGTTCACGATGACGATGTCGTCGTCGTACGCGACGACGGTATTCTCCGTTGCGCTTTCGCCTTCGCGAAAGACGGGCACCGTACACAATGGGGGGTTCGGCTGATCGCGGTCCATGACGAGCAGGTTGATCTGACCGTCGGCGTTGTCTGCGATCGAAATCAGATCATCTCGGGTGCCCAGAAGTGTGGGGCTGGTGCCCGAGCCCGGAAGAACCCCGCTGATGCCAGATCCGGGATCGTAGGGAGCCTCCCAATCGACCTGAACTGCACCATTTTCGGCGACCGAAAGGCGGAAGGTCGATTCATACGTCACCAGGTAGACCCCTCGATCATCGACGACCATCGAGTTCTGGAGCTCCTGTTCGAGGTCGGTCATCTCGGTCGTGTCGGACTCGACGTCGTAGTAACCAACGCGTCCATCCGTCACCATGAACCAGATCCGGCCTTCGTAGTCGACCACGGTATCCTGAAGCATCGGGTCATCGACCTCCACGGCCGGAGGAAGCCCAGGGATCTCTTTCGAGTAGTCTTGGACGAACTGCGCCACACGATCGACGACTTCGACGTGGTACTGCTCCAGACGATTGGTCGGGGGGCCGATGATGATGTTCTCGTCCTTGTCCATGCTGAAGTAGGCGCCACCGGCCGCATTCGTCACGAACGGTTTGAGTCCAAGTTCCCGCTCAGCAACGACATCGAGGTTTTCGTTGTCGAACATCGTGAGCGTAATCTGGAGGCCCGTCGTGTCGCTTGCGACCAGACAGCTTGCGATGACATAACCGCTTTCCAAAATCGCCATCATCGGGCAAACGCCGGCGATGATGCCCGATTGAGCCGTCACGATCTCGAGGCTTGGGCCAGCAGGCCCTTCCCGGTTGTACGTGGCCGAGTTGTAGTGATCGTTGTGGATGCGAGAGTCGCCACCGTTGTTGAGAAAAGGATGGGGGGGGGATGACCTTCGGATTCGTGGGATTCGAAACCACAGCGGTGCCTACGAAGGGCTCGATACCGAGCTCTTCAGCTGTCTGGCGAGGCATCGGTATTGCTTCGCGAATCGGTTCGAGGCGCTCAGCACCGCCTGTGCCGCCCGACCCGCTGTTGGAGCTGCCACAGCCCACGACGAATAGCGCCATCAGCGCTGCAGCCAAGAAAGCAAAACGAAACGCTCCACTAGGGGAGAAAGAAAAACAATGCATGGCTGGGCTCCTTGTCTGCGCCGTCGGTCATTAGCAAATCGCCAGCCCCGTTTGGCACATGACACAAAACATGTCAACTGTGTCAATCAAGAAAAAGGGGTCAGACCCCTTTTTGGAAGGGTTAGGTTGAACTTGGGAGGTTGGGGTGAAGCGCTGGGAAATACGGGGTCTGACATCGAAGCGCGTCCGGGTTTTCGACGCGGACGAGGTCACCGCCCGTCGCCCCACCGAGGTAGACGCCGGGTCAGTCGGGCTTGGCCGCGACGATGTCGAGTCGATCTGGAGTGCGGTCGTGGACTTCTACAAGACCGGCTTCCATCCCGCGCTCGGCCTGTGCATTCGCCGGCGTGGCGAGGTGATCCTCGACCGCACGATTGGACACGCACGCGGCAACTCGCCGGATGATCCGGAGGGCACGCCCTTGATCCCCGCGACACCAGATACGCTCTTCAACTTCTTCTCCGGATCGAAGGCCGTCACCGCAATGCTCATTCATCTGCTGGTGCAGCGCGAGCAGTTCCACGTCGACGAACCCGTCGCCACCTTCATTCCCGAGTTCGCCCGGAACCGAAAACACCGGATCACGATCCGTGACCTGCTCACGCACCGAGCCGGCATTCCAGATGTGCCCCCTGAAGTGGTCGACGTCGACCTCCTGCAAGAACCACAACGAATCCTGGAGTTGATTTACGAGGTCGAGCCCACGTACAGGCCCGGGACGGTTCCCGCGTATCACGCGGTCATCAGCGGCTTCATTTTCGCCGAGCTCATCAAACGCATTTCGGGGCTCGGGATTCGCGAGTTCCTGCACGAGGAGATCTCCGAACCGCTCGGCATGAGCCACTTCAACTACGGTGTGCCCGAGGCGCGGCTCGATGAAGTGGCGATCGACGCGTGCACCGGACCCAAGTTGATCTGGCCGATGAAAGACATCTTCGAGAAAGCACTAGGGGTTTCCGTCGAGGAGCTGATCGCCATTTCCAACGACCCGCGCTTCCGAATGGGGATTGTGCCCTCGGCGAATCTGATTGCGACGTCCGACGACATCTGCCGCTTCTTCGAGTTGCTCGTTGCAGGCGGGGTCTACGACGACAATCGGATCTTCACCGAATCCACTGTTCGTGGAGCGACCGCGCCGCAGACCCCCGGCCGGATCGATCGCACGCTCCTGCTGCCCCTGTCCTACTCGATGGGCTTCATGCTCGGGACCGAACCGGTCGGGCTGTACGGCATCCGCTGCGGAAAGGCCTTTGGCCACGTCGGCCTCAGCAACATTCTCGCGTGGGCAGACCCGGAGCGAGACATTTCGGTGGCGTTCCTCAACTCGGGCAAGCCCTTCGTGGCGGTCGAAACCTACCACTGGCTCAATATCGTTCGCCTCATCAGCGCCCGAATCCCGCGCGATGGCGACCGCTTTTGATTTGACACATGAAACATATTCTGTTATTTGTCTCAAATGCCAGCTAGCATCGCCGCCGCTGCGGTTCCTGACGATACCAAATCAAAGCCGGTACGTGAACGACTACTCGACGCCGCCGAGGGCTGCCTCGAGCAGTTCGGTCCGCAGAAGACCTCGATGGAGGACGTGGCGCGTGCCGCAGGCATGTCCCGCGCGACCGTCTATCGCTATTTCGAGAACCGTGACGCGCTCCTGCTTGGTGTCGCCTCGCGCCAAGCGGCAAACCTCGCCGCGGAAGCGATGGTCTTCCTGCCGCAATTCAAAACGATCTCCGATTGGCTCGTCGAAGGCTGCCTCTTCACCCTGCGCGAGATTCCGAAGCGGCCGGTGTTCGCCTCGCTGGTCACCTCCTTAGACTCCAGCGCGGCAAGCAAGCTGCTGCTCGGCTCGTCGGGTATGATCCAAATCGGAGTCAACGTCCTTCGTCCGATGTTCGGCAACGCGAAGCAACAGGGCCTTCTTCGCGACGACATCGACCTCGACATGCTCATCGAGTGGTTGCTTCGCATGCTCTGGACGTACCTCAACACCCCGAGTCAAGTCGCCCCCGACGAAGAAGGCATGCGCAAGCTTTTTCACATGATGCTCATTCCTGCCGTGCTCAAGGACAGCACTGCCTGAACCGCTGCCTCCACGGCTCCGACCTGGATGGCGAGGCCGGCCTCGCGTGCCGCGACGAGTTTGGTTTGGACTCGGCGTTTGGTGAGTGCGCTGGCGACCACCTGTGTTTGACCAGTGAGACAGTTCGTGTAATTCGCCCCATTGATGACACACGGAACCAGGCCATGAGCTCCTCGGCGGACTGGCTGAACGATGAGCGACAGGAGCTTGCGGTCGATCGTATTCTGGAGGCAGCTCGCGGAGTGTTCGCGCGCGACGGGATTCGAGGAGCGCGGATGGGCAAGATCGCTGAAGCGGCCGGCTGTGCTCGGGCGACCCTTTACCGCTACTTCCCAAACAAAGAAGCGTTGCTGCACGCATACATGGTGCATGTAGCAAAGGACTTCGAGGAAATCCTCGACGAGAAGCTACGCGGGCTTCGCTCTCTTGGCGACCGGCTGGTCGAAGCGGTGGCAGTTTCGGTGGAGTTGATCCGGGAGCGAGAGGACGTGGCGCCATTTTTCAACGAGGAGGGCCTCGGCCTGACCGCGCAACTCACGTCGAACGCGGCCGCGATGCGGGAGCAGCTCGTTCGCCAGATCGAAAGGGAGTCGTGCTCGGACCGGATCCCGGGAACGCTTCGAAACGACGTTTCCGCCGAAGAAGCGGCCGAATGGGTCACCCGCACGATTTTTTCCTTCTCGGTCCTACCATCGGAGGCTCGTTCGGGGGTATCCCTTCGGAAATACTTGCGAAAAATGCTAATTCCTTCCCTCATCGAAGGATGATACAAAAACTATTATATGTCTGGACACTGAGTCAAAACTAGACAAAATGTCTGAGACTAGAAGGGGACCTGCCGCTCCGTTGTCCACCCACTACACATTCTGCCGAATCTGCGAGGCGTCCTGCGGCCTGGAGGTCGAGGTGCAGGACAATCGGGTCACCAAGATTCGTCCGGACAGCGCGCATCCGGTCACCAAGGGCTACGCGTGCGTGAAGGGGATCCGCTTCGACGAAGTGCAGCACGCACCTGACCGTGTCGTGCAGCCGCTCGAGCGCAAGGGCGGCGAGCTGGGCCCGACTACTTGGGATGCCGCGATCGAAGCGATCGGCGAACGGCTCCGCGCGATCATCGACGAGCACGGTCCGCAGTCCGTCGGCTTCTACATCGGCAACCCCTGTGGCTTCAGCACGACGATCCCAATCTTCTTGAATGGGCTCGCGAGTGCCGTCGGAACCAAGAAAGTATTCTCGGTTGGCTCGCTCGACTGCAACAATAAGTTCCGCGTGTCGCACGAGATGTACGGATCTCCGTTCACCCTGACGTTTCCAGATGTCAAGAACACCCAGTTCTTGATGATGATCGGCGCGAACCCCGCGGTGTCCCACACGAGCGTGATGCAGATGCCGCATCCGATCACCGAGCTCAAGGCGGTTGAAGAGCGCGGCGGGAGGGTCGTGTTCCTCAATCCTCGCCGGATCGAAACCGCGAAGGCGGTGGGCGAGCATCACTTCATTCGGCCGGGCACCGACGTGTTCTTCTTGCTCAGCTTTCTTCGGGAGCTCCTCGAGATCGGTGCGATCGATCAGGACAAGGTCGAGCGCCACATGTCGGGTCTCGAGGACGTGGCGGCAATGGTGTACACATGGACGCCGGAAAGAACCGCAGAGGTCACACAGGTACCCGCGCAGGCGCTTCGAACGCTCGCTCGCCAGTATGCGGAGGCGAAGGGGGCGTCACTTTTCTGCTCGACAGGATTGAACCAAGGCGGGTTTGGCACGCTTGCGTTTTGGATCCTCGAAGTGATCAACGCGGTGAGCGGCAACCTCGATCGCAAAGGTGGGAGCGTGGTCAGTCGCGGGCGCAATCGACCTTCCGCGCCTCGGCAAGCGGGCTGGGCTGTTTCGCCGCGGTCGTAAGAGTCGATTCGGCAACCTCCCCGTTGTCGCGGACACTCTTCCGGCCACGACGCTCGCCGACGAAATCCTCACCCCGGGGGAAGGGCAGCAACTCAAAGCGCTCTTCGTGGTTGCAGGGAATCCGATCCTCTCTGCGCCGAACCCGCAAGGGCGCCTCACCAGGGCATTCAAGGAGCTCGACTTGTTGGTGTCGATGGACATCTTCCGCAGCGAGACAGCCGAGCTCGCCGACTTCGTTTTGCCTGGGCCCACGTTCCTCGAACGCCCCGACCTCCAGATGACGTTTCAACTGATGTCGGGCACGCAGCCAGTCCGGTATCTTCAGTACACGGACGCTGTTCTGACGAAGCCCGACACGGTGCGTGATGAGTGGTGGGTCTTTTCCGAAATCGCACGAGCCGCGCGGTTGCCCTTTTTCGGGAACCGTTTCACCGAGAAGCTATTCGATCTCAACCGGCGCGCGGCAGCTCGACCTTCGGTTCACCAGCGGCTCGGTTTGACGCACGAACGGCTCGTCGGCCTGTTCACGTTGCTCGGGGCCGGAATGACACCGCGCTGGCTCACCAAGCGTTACCCCCATGGGCGTCTCCTCAAACCGAACCGGCCGGGATGGTTTCTGAGGCGCGGCCTTCTCACCAAGAACAGGCGAGTCGATCTTGCGCCGGTAGACTTTCTCGAAGGCGCAGAGGCGGAGCTGGAGTTTGCATACGAGCGAGAGCTCCGCTCGAAGACGACCTTGAAGCTGATCGGAAAACGCGAGAAGCGCGGCCACAATTCGTGGATGCACAACGCGCCTGCGTTGGGCGGCCAGGCTCACCAGACCAACCGGCTCTACATGCATCCGGACGATGCATCGGAGGCGGGCCTAGGGGAAGGTGACCTTGCGGAGGTGGGCACAGATCACGGAAGCGTTCAGGTGCCCGTCCAGATCACCGACGACCTCATGCGATACGTCGTCGCGCTGCCACACGGCTGGGGGCATCGAGACTCGGGGCTCGCGTATGCGAAAGCACATCGCGCCGGGGTCAACGTCAACAGGTTGGCTGGCGATGGTGCGCACAACACAGAACGACTATCGGGAATGGCGCATCTCACGGCGTTTCCCGGTTCGAGTGAAACCGGTCGGCACACCCGACCGTTCAAAGGAGCAATAGAAATGGAAACCGCGGCACAAGACGCAGCAACGATCGCATACGACCCCATTTACGATCCGTTCAACCCCGAGCTGATCGCCGACCCCTATCCGTTCTACGCGCGCCTCCGGGACGAACATCCGCTTCACTACAACGAGCGGATGGATTTCTACGTGCTGTCCCGCTATGACGACATATTTCACGCGCTTCGTAAGCCGCAGATATTTTCGTCGGCGCAGGGGCTTACGCCCGTCAAAGACGAGATCGCCCAGCTCGGTCTTCCGCCGACGTTCATCATGATGGATCCGCCGGACCACACACGGCTCCGGAGGTTGATCACGAAGGCGTTCACGCCCGATACGGTGAAAGAGCTCGAGCCGACGATCAGACAATTCGTGGTCGAGCATGTCGACGCCATGAAGCAAAAGTCTGCCGACGGAGAAGACGTCGACTTGGTCCAGGCGATCGCGTCGCCACTGCCGACCATGGTGGTCGCGGATATTCTCGGCGTGCCTCCCGAGGACCGCGAAAAGTTTGACCCATGGTCGGATGCGATCACCTCAGCCTCCGCGGACTTCACGCTTGACGTCAAGGAGGCGATGGACGCGGTGCAGGGACTAGTCACGTACTTTAGCGGCATGTGCCAAGCCCGCAGAGCCAACCCGACCGGTGACATGATCACCAAGCTCACTCAGGCTGAAGTTGAGGGCGAGACGCTGACCGATTGGGACATCGTGGGCTTTTGTTTCGTCATGATTGCGGGCGGCAACGACACCACCACGAACCTGATCGGCAACTCGATGAAGTTTCTCCACGACTACCCCGACCAGCACCGGGAAATGATCCAAGACCCTTCACTCATTCCAAACGCGATCGAAGAGTTCCTTCGCATCGAGTCGGTGGTGCAGGGCCTTTCGCGCACCACGCTCGAGGACGTGGAGTACTACGGCAAGACGATTCCGGCAGGCAGCAAGGTTCACAATCTGTATGCGTCCGGTAACCGTGACCCGCGGCACTGGGGCGACAACGCCGACGAGCTCGATATTCACCGCAAGATCGACCGGCACCTTTCGTTTGCGCAGGGGCCGCATTTTTGCATCGGGGCGCACGTCGCGCGCCTGATGATACGCATCTATTTCGAAGAGATGGGTTCGCGCATCGGTGAGAATTTCGAGATCGACTGGGACAATGCCGAGCGGCGAAACTCTGCGTTCACGCGTGGCTTCACCAAGATCCCGATTCACATCAAAACATGAGTACGATCCGTGTGCGATTCGAGCCCGCCGGTTTCGAGGTCGACGCCCAGCCGGGCGAAGCGATCATGGATATCACCGACGCAAACCCCGCGGCGGAGGTCCCATACTCCTGCCGCGCCGCGACCTGCGGCACCTGCAGAGTCGAGGTGTTGGAGGGTGGCGACTCGCTCTCCGCCCCCGACGAGTTCGAGCTCGAAGTCCTCGACATCTTCGGCGATACCCCCGACAAAGTCCGCCTTTGCTGCCAGAGCAAACTAGTCGGCGGCAATGGAACCCAAGTCACCCTAAAAGTCTGCGACGACTAAAAGGGGTCAGACCCTTTTTTAGAAGGCGGCTTTGAGGGCTAGGTTGATGCCGAACTCGTTGATCTTGATGTTGACGAGGTTGAGCTGGCCGGGTTGGCCAGGGGGATCCGGGAATGCGGACGGGAATGCGACGCCCGCGAGTTGTCCGCTGCCGTGGGAGTAACGGAGCGCCACGGCGAAGGCGAGGTAGAAGCCGTCTTGGTCTCTCGTGGGGGGTGCGGAGCGGTTCGCGAAGTCGATGCCTAGCGTGAAGCCGTAGAAGTCGATCTGGCTTTCGCCGAAGTCGTCTGGCGTCCGCTGCGGACTGAGGTCCGTGAAGAAACCCGCGCCTAGCTTCACACGCTCGGTGAGCCGGAATATTCCGCCGACTCGTGCGTTGGCCGTGGTCGTCCGGTCGATGTCGAGCTCGGGCGTGTTCAGCGGAAAAGATAGGACCAGGTCGGCTTCGACCCAGCCCCACTTGCCCAAGTAGGCGGCGCCCAAGCGCGTCACTCCTACTTCGACGCCTGCCCAGGAGCCTGAGAGCTCGTCGATTTGAGTTCCTTGGAATTGGGGAGTGCCGTTGGGCGGGGACAACGACTGCGTCGCCGTGGTTTCGTTGTCGAGGTAGACCAAGTAGCTCGGCGTCGCGACCATCCACCCGATGCGGACCTGCTTGATCGGAGCCCACTGGAGCCCGAGCTTCATCTGCAGGCCTCCACCGGCAATGCTCTGGTTCAGGCTCCGATTGAAAGTACCGGCTGCCCCCAGAGCATACGCACCGGTCACGATCTCGGTGGCCTTCTTCGACGCTATTACGATGTCGAGTCCTCCGCCCAAGAGAAACTTTTCGCTCTTCTTCCACGCGACGGTTCCACTCACGTGATACACGGACTTGGCCTCGTCAGCGCTGGCAAAGAACTCCGACGGCTCCGTCGCGCCGGCCGCCGTCGCGACCGTATCCTGGACGAATCGATCGAAAGACCGGGAGAAGAAGAACCCCACGCCCCAGCGTAGTGCCGGTCGCGGCGCAGCAACGAACGTAAGCGCACGAGGAATCGCCTGAATCGCCGAGTAGTCGCCCGCGCTCTGCTCCCCGCTTTCGATGGACAGTGAGCCTGGTGCGCTCGCAATGCTGTAGGACAACACGGCCCCAGTCAGGTCGACCGACCTGCTATCGAGTCGCGCCACCCCAGCGGGGTTGAACCACATCGCGCCGCCCGTGTGTACGTTGGCCACGACCGCACCGCCCGTGAGCGCGACGTCGCTCCCGGCCACGACGTCCTCACTGTTCCCCGCCTCGGCAATGGCCGGAACGACGAGCATCGAAAAGACAAGAACCCCTACAGACCGAAGCATCGCGTGGGCATAGTAGCGTCAAAGTCGATTATTGGAAGCTTGTTCGATGCGCAGGAGCGGGTGCTCTGAAGCTCAGGCGATAGGTTCGAGGATGACGACCGGGATGACGCGTTCGGTCCACGTCGCGTAAGTCGCGAAGTCTGGGTAGTGAGCTACGAGCTTCGGCCAAAGCGCCTCACGTTCTTGGGGAGATGCCGTGCGGGCGTTCACCTTCAGTTTGCGTCGCTTGATCTGCACCTCGCACTCGGGCTTAGCGACGAGATTCTTGTACCAGAGCGGCTCCGTGGGGAGCCCACCCCTCGAGCCGACGACGATGATGTTGTCGCCCTCTTCGATGAAGAGCAGCGGCAGGGTCCGTGGCAGCCCAGTCTTGCGTCCAATCGTTGTGAGCAGCAGCAAGGGAACACCCCAGGGGAATGCGCTCCCAACCCGCCAGGTCGAGCCGAGCAGGCCCCCCGTCCATTGGTAAGCAGCGGTGTTCACCGCGGACATGGTCTTGATGATCTTCACCACATAGGGCTTGTCGAGGCCGTCTGGCTTAGGCTTGATTTTCACAACGCCGGTGCTCATGCGCTTGATCCTAGCTCGGGCCCCGGCGCCAGCTAGCCGGCATGGCGCTATTTCTTGTAGGCTCGGCGCATGACGCTGATGTAGGTCTGATCGATGGCTCGCAGCGGTAGCTTTTCGAGGGCCGATCGGAGCGGGTCGGGCTTTGACCGAGTAGACCGGCTTCGGGCGCTTGGCGGTCAGTGCCGTGAAGATAACTTGAGCGAGGATGTCAGGGGTCGTGCGCCGTGTTGATTTGTTTGGCGGCGAGCCCCTTGAAAGCGGCGAGCACGCTTGCGAACTTCGTGGTCTCACCTCTGCCTGGCTGAACGCCCGCTCGATGCCTGCGACCATGTCGGTACGAAACGGACCGGGCTGAATCGTGATCACTTTGATTCCGAGAAGCGCGAGCTCCCTCCGTAACGCGGTCGAGTACGCCTCAATGGCGTACTTGCTCATCGCGTAAGGGCCGTTGAACGGTGCCGCGCTCTGCCACCCGGTCTCCGAGCTGATGTTCACGATGCGTCCTTGGGCCGCCTGTACCAGCGGAAGAAACTTCTTGTTGATCCGATAGGTGCCCATCACGTTGACGTCGAGGATGCGTGCTAGCCGTTCTTCAGGAATGTCGGTCAGCGAGCCGATACCCATGATGCCGGCGAAGTTCACGATGGCGTCCAGACGATCGGTGTTGCTCGACACGGCCTCGTAGGCGCTCCGAATGCTCTCGCGGTCCGTTACATCGACCACGACCGGCAGAACGTCCGGGTCGTGCATCGAGCTCCGGAGCGCGTCCTTGTTGATGTCGGCTGCAAACACCTTCCAGCCGTTCGCAACGAGGCGCTCCACCATCGCGTGGCCGAGACCCCCGCCGGCACCAGTGACGAGTGCTGTCTTCTTGGTCATGAGCTTTCTATAGACCGCGAGCGCGGGGTTTCAATGCTCTAGCTCGGCTCGTGCCTCGCCGACCAGGTCGCGCAGCCAAAACACTTCGTAGTGGTTCTCGTCGTCCGTGGTCGGCACCATTGCCAGCGTCTTTGAAGACGATCTCCCAGAAGGCGTCACGGTCATGACTCCCGTCGGAGGCCTGCAAGCCTACGTGCCGATCGAGTAGACTCCGCCCGATGGTCGGGTTCCCGCGAGG
>PVMK01128333.1_pt1 | contig 12638 bp, 11 predicted proteins | sample 1853481 | NCBI WGS metagenome assembly PVMK01 (sample SAMN08533507, study PRJNA380276) | Marine sediment metagenome, whole genome shotgun sequencing project.
GTGCCGGTTTTACTCCCAGTTCACTCCCGGTTTTGGTCCCGATTCCAGATCTATCTCAATCGCACTTGATCACAACAAAAAAGCTTGAATACATTGTCTTGATGCGAAGATTGTGGCACTCTATCCTTCTTAATCATTCTGTATCACAAGTTGGTGGGATAGGATTCTGGTTCTGATTGTGAGGGTTCGAATCCTTCTCACCCAGGCTTTTTGTCTTTAACTGGCTAAAGCCAACGTCTCTTCGATTTGGTTCAATTCTCCTATGGGAGAAGTCATACAGCAGTTGCGAATCTCGTCCGCTACGGTGAGCCATTTTAAAATTTATGAGGTTGCGTCTGGGTTGCGGGGTTGCGGACAGGTGACCCAGTTTGGTCTACTCCTGTCCACTCCTCACGAGGGGGAAGTGCTTGAAATAGTTGAAATTAAGAAGAAAATGCCGCTCCCGTCCTTCGTTTCCTAAACTGCGGGTCGTAAAGTTGTTTTATAGGAAAGGTGCAGTTTAAGCAGAGAGCAGTTCTAGCGTCATCGCGGCGGAATTCTCGTTCCAAAAAGTTCGATAATCGTCCACTAGCCCCAGGGAAACGCACAGGATTTCTTTAACTCGATGAGCTAATTGGGGATTTGCCCTGCCAGCGAAGATGATGGTGTAGTAATCCTTCATTGAAGTTTCATTGTGGGGGAGGTGGTCTCTTGGGAATTCTTGGGTCAAATTTGGAGTATCAACGGCATATTCTTGACGGGAATTCGACTCAAGATCTTTAATGCACCCCGTTATTATTCATACGCACTCTCCTTTCATCAGAACCTACGTTTTCTCGCTCTCCTTTCGACAGAGTGCACTACTCCACGGCCAATTTACTTCAAAGTTATCGTCCCAACATCATCTCGAAATTCTATTGTGGTGCCGAAAGTTGCACATTTCTTACGAATAGACTTTTCTAGAAAAGACATCTCGGAACCGTTCGCAAGTTGAACGCCAAAGTTTTCTATGCTGACCGGGTATAGCCGTATGTGGGCGATTCGTCCGGTATCCCATTCAACCATAAAGAGGAAGGATAAATCGTTTCGTTCTTCGGGATCGATTGCATAGTCATCGACGAAATCACCCGTTGAATACATAATGACCTTGTCCTTGTAGATCTCAACGCCTTGCGGTGTGTGATTGGAATGCCCCCAATACACGTCCCCTCCTAAGTCTAAGAGCTCGTAGGCCAATCTGCGCATGGCTGGTGACGGTTCTCCCCAGTTTGGTCCTATGTGTGCGCTGATGATGACGAGGGACGCGCTTTGGCGTGCACGATGGAGTAAGTCAGCCATTCGTTCGCGATAGGGCGACCGGAGCCCTCTGGAATCCCAGCCCACATAGTGCACGCCCGGTTGGGATTGAGTTGCTTCCCAGCCAGGCTCATTGTCTGTCAACGCGACTACGGCAATTCGGCCGTGCGGGCTTTCAATGAACGCCGGCGCCATCGCTTCATCCACATGTGCGCCAGCCCCGGCATGTAGAATATGGACTTGATCTAAGAGGTTGAGACAGTCCAATAACGCTTCGGGGCCATAATCCAAGACATGGTTGTTGGCGAGGGTGGCACAATCCACCTGCGCGGCTTTCAGAATTTCAAGGGCACGAGGATGCGCTCGAAAATGAAACGGTTTGCTCAAGGGGTTCCATGGCTGACCACGAGTGCTGATTACACACTCTAAGTTGATTAACCGGCAGTCGGCAGAAAGGAAGAGTGGCAAGGTATTCCCCCATATGGTTTCGGGCGTAAGGGAGGGATTGCACACCATGTGCTGGTTGACAAGCCGCCCAAGCATGACATCTCCCGTCAAGATAATCTTCATGATGGTCTATCTTAGGGCTCGCGAAATAATAACTTCCCCTTTTCGCATCCCACCTTCAGGCCATCTTGGGTCGATCTTCACTCGTAATATCCTCAGCGTAGGCTTGATACGCCTGTGGTTTTGCTCCCTCAGATCGATCCAATCTGACCCAAATCTGGGCGCGAATTCCAGGAAGTTATTGTTCCGCGAACCCTTAGGCTAAGGCATGAACACTTTCAAAAAGATGAGCCATTGAATTTTCTGATCATACGGAGTTTATGGTTTTGGCCTTATAACTTTATGATGTTTACGGAGAATCCATCTTGGGTTTTTCACGCCGAAAACGCATTGGCCGGTGAACGCATCGTACTTGTGTCCCCAACTCTCGTGTCAATGTGGTTTTCTGTGAAGCCGGGTTTCGCCCCGGCAGGCGAGGCCCTTTTGTTTCGGCAAAAGGACCCAAAACCAGTGAGGCCCCGTCTGGTCTTATGAGATGGGGCGAACGCTGACTAGGGAGGGGCGGCCCAACTCGCTGCGCTCAGACAAGGCCCGCCAATCTATTTGAGCGTTCTCCCCCTTGGGCCAGACGGCAGGCCTCGGACCATAGGCGACGGACAGATCAGGGTCCCACATGAAAGAGCCAGGAAATGTTAGGTATTCAGACTGGCAATGCTGTATGGGTAGACCCTATATTGCGTATGATCCAAATTTTCCTATTCGGATTTTTTGGTTGGAGTGGAAATCATTTCGTTAGATTAGATCTTGTAGCTTGCACCCCAACAGAAAGACCCACTTAATTATTGACTAAACTCTCCAGTTGTTGCCGACACTCGGACTTTTGTAATTTCTGTAGAGCGATGGCTTCAATCTGGCGGATTCGTTCTCGAGTGACGCCAAAAGTTTCCCCAATCTCTTCTAATGTGGATTCTTCGTCGTACCCGATCCCGAACCGCCTGCGTAAAATCTGTTCTTCCTTGGGAGTGAGGACAGCAAAGAGTCGAGCAATAGCCTCATCTGCACTCTGTCGTTCTGCCAAGCGTAAAGGTGACACCCCGTTCTGGTCCTCGATAAATTCCCCAAATCGAGTTTCCCCGGTTTCATCCAATGGGGAATCCAGAGAAATAGGTTGTTGATAGCTTTCCATGATGTCCTGGACCTTGGCGATGGGAAAGCCTGATTTGGTCGCTAATTCCTCAAGGCTTGGAGTCCGGCCCAAGTGGTGCGTTAACTGTCGCGAAACTTTTTTGAGTTTTTGCATCCTTTCATGTACGTGAACAGGCTTCCGGATGGTATTGGGTTGTTCGGCAATAGCCCGGGTGATGCCTTGGCGGATCCACCATGTGGCATAGGTGCTGAACTTATAGCCACGCCGATATTCGAATTTGTCGACCGCCCGCATGAGTCCAATGTTGCCTTCTTGAATGAGATCGAGGAAATGGACGCCCTTGTTGGCGTAGTTTTTGGCCACACTTACTACGAGACGCAAATTGGCTTCTGTCATGAGGGTTTTTCCGGAAGCGATCTGCTCTTCGGCTACTTGGATCGTTTCCAATGCTTCTTGAAAAAGCGCAAGAGGCATTTTGACAATCTGACGTTCAATGGTATGGAGAGAATCTTGAATGCCCCTTAATTGTTCTAGAGTTTCTCGTGCAATCTCTCGGGATAAACCATTTTGTTGTTCGAATGCCAACAAGGCAGAGGACGGATTTTTTCTAAATTGATGTATCAGGCGTTGGCTTTCTTGGAATGTGAGGCTAAATTTCTGGCAAACCGTGTTGAGGTCACGTTGGTGCCCTTTCAGTTTCCGGCCTATGTATTTGACTTCCTCCAGAAAGGACTTTTGAAGGGCAGGTCGCAGCCCTAGTTTTTCGACATTTTGCCTAATTTTCTGTTGAATGGAATGGAGCCGTTTGACAGTTTGAGGAGTGGACCCTCTGCTGAGTTTGACGGTCTTCAACTGTTGGGCATATTCCAGGGAAATCTTCAGGCTCAGACGCTGTATCTCATTGAGCGTATAGAGAGTCTTCTTCAAAAAGACCCCTTTGGAGGAAAGCGTTTCGACTTCGTCATCCTGATTGTTCTCGCTTCTTGAGCCGATGGTGACAATCTCACTGACTTGAATTTCTTCTTTATGGAGTTGGTCCCACAGGGCATTCAGGTGTTCTAGCACAAGGGGCAGGCCGAACAGGGTTGCGGTCAACTTGGCTTTTCCTTCTTCGATTTGTTGTGCCAGTTCAATTTCCTGCTGTCGGGTAAGGAGAGGAACCCGTCCTATCTCATGTATGAAGAGATTGATAGGGGCATTCGAGTGTGTGTGTTCTTTTTGATGGTGCGATAGGTGTTCGAGGTTAGGGGAGATGGAAAAAATCTCTGATTCTTGGTTTTCGTCCGAATGCCGATTGCCAACCGAAAGAAAAAGTTTTCTGCGCTCAGCAGTGCTGGAGACCCCTGCAAGTTGGGCGCGGAGGAACTTCTTTAATTGAAAAGGGGACTCTTGTCCGCCAGGTAATGGATGAGGATGAGTTGAATGTGATTTTTTGCCCATATTGCACCATTTTTTAGCTTTTTTCGATTCGGACAAAATGAAAGTTAATCCTGCCCCTGATTCCTTGATCGGCAGGGGCAGATGACTCAGCTGTTTCTCAAATTTCTTACACGAATGGTGTTCCTGGCATAATGGGTCACGCTCTGCGTGCAGGGTGACAACGTTCGGGCGATCAAGAACATCATCCATAAGGAACTGGTCATGATCAGGCCCGTCAGAAAAGTATTGATTGTGATGCTTCCGATTATTTCTTCCATGTCAGACTCCTTGAAACCTTAAAACCGGCTTACCCCAAAGGATAGTGGTGTTGGTTAGGCAAGCGCTCTTTCTTTCTTTGACTGAACATACGCCTTCCTTTTTTGATTGATTTTCAGAAAGGTTAAATCAACCGTATTTCCACAATTGAGGCATCGCCCCACTTCAATTTCCAAAAACTGGCCTTCAAGGTTATAAATGCTATCTCTGACCATGAAGCCTCTACATCGTTCGCATTTCACCATTTGTTCACCTGCAGCAAAAAATTTTATACTTCTTAATTGCCTCTGGCTCCTATGTAAGCTAAGATAAGTCACTAGTTACGAAAGTAAAGTAGGTACCGAAAAGTAACTATGAAATTACCTCCAAGTGCCTTTGGGTGTCCCTTAGACTCTCTGCTCCGTGTTCTAGCCGGCCCATGGACGATTTATATCCTGTGCCGATTGCATAAAAATGGGGACACGCGATTCGGTGAACTCAAACGGCAAATGCCAGCCATTTCGTCAAAAATGTTAACCGAACGTCTGCGCTCTCTCGAGAACGCTGAAATAATTTCGCGTCATCATGAGCCGACGGTTCCTCCCAGGGTGACCTATAGCCTCACCAAAGAAGCCCGGGAACTCACAATTATTCTTGATCAAATCAATACGCTTGCGTTTCGATGGCAGGATAGGGAGACAAAGAAAACGAGCCGGAAGATAAAAGGAAAAGAAGGTAAAAGTTGACTTGTCCGCAAGAAAATTTTGTAAAAACCTGGATTTCATTTGACGGACACTGTCAGAGACAATTGAGATTTCTGCCAACACTGAAAGAACACCGAGCGTCATACCCCCAGTCTGTGGTGAGTAGCCGTTTTTTTCGTCATACCTGCATGTTGTTGGCAGGTATCCATCTTAAAAAGACAACATAGATTCCCGATTAAAAATGTCGGGAATGACGAGGAAGAGAAATCCGCTTTCGTGCTTGTGCCTAGAAGCGCTACAGCGCGTAAACGCGAGGACAAGCTTCACGGGAACGACGGAGGGAAATTCTTCAATACTCAGAATTCAATAGTTTCTCCATTCATCAATGCAGAAAAGAATTGCCTTTGGGGTTCTTCTTTCTGAAAGAGGGGTACTTTTATATACTGTTTCCTGCACTCAAGAAATGAGGGGTAATCCAATAATTCTTGTGGCTGCCAGATAACGACTTTTGGAAAACTATTATGCGTAAAAATGTTTTTGTTGTAGGGCTGGATGATTTCAATTACCAGAAGCTAAAAAGGATCGGGGAGGCTAAATCCTATCAGTTTCATCCCCTTCTCACGTTCGATGAAGTCAAGTACCGAACAGAAGTTTCTCCAAGGGAATTACTCGAGAAAGCAGAAGGTCGGCTTCACTCATTTTCAGGGACTGTCGACGCCATCGTGGGCTATTGGGATTTCCCCGTCACCTGCCTAGTCCCTTTCTTAAGCCACAAATATAGATTAACAGCCCCCCCTTTTGACAGTGTTCTGAAATGTGAACATAAATTTTGGTGCAGAGTAGAGCAAAGTAAAGTTATCAAAGAATATCCACGCTTTCATGCCTTTAATCCCTTTGAGGAAAATCCTTTCGCTACTATTCCGTTGAAATTTCCTTTTTGGATCAAACCGATCAAGTCTTTTGCCTCTCAGTTGGGATTTCGTATCCATAACGCCAGGGAGTTTCATGACAGCGTGGCCATTATTCGCGAAGGAATTGGAAAGCTAGCAAACCCCTTTAACTTTTTTCTTCACCAAACCACCCTCCCGGCGGAAGTTGCCGCAGTGGATGGCAGTTACTGTCTTGCTGAGGAAATTATTACAGGGAAACAATGTACGATTGAAGGGTATGTTTACGATGGACGAGTGGAAGTCTATGGAGTCGTGGATTCCATAAGGGAATCGAATCGATCCACGTTTGCTCGGTATGAGTATCCATCCAAAATTCCCCGGTCCATTCAGGATCGTATGGCACAAATTGCGCAAAAGTTTTTTACTCAAATTGGATATAATAATGCCCCATTTAACATCGAATTTTTTTACGATGAACATCAAGACAAAGTATGGCTATTGGAAGTGAATCCTCGAATCTCCCAATCCCATTGCGACCTGTTTGAAAAGGTTGATGGTGCCTCCCATCATGAAGTCATGATCGATCTTGCACTCGGCAATAAGCCGGATTTTCCTAAGAGAGAAGGTGCCTATGGCTGTGCAGCCAAATTCTTTATGCGAACCCATGATGATGCCATAGTCAAAGGCATTCCAAAGGAACGAGATATTCAGAGAGTACAAGAGCTGTTTCCTGGAACCTTGGTCAAAATCCACGCACAGGAGGGGATGCGACTTTCTGAATCATTGAACATAGAAAGTTACAGCTATGAATTAGGTTTTATGTTTATGGGTGCGAAAAATGAACATGAGCTTCTTGAAAATCATAAAAAGGCCTTAGGCTATCTTCCTTTTGAATTGGTTCAGTAGAGTTCCTCCAATGGCCTTTCCTCTTAGAGAAAGAGCGATTCTTTGAAAACCGTCACAACCTTTCCACACAAAGTTCGGGAAATTGAGAATATCTGGATCTCTCTGTCTGATGGAACTCGTCTGGCAGCGCGTATGTGGTTGCCAGAGAATGCAAATGAAAATCCTGTGCCCGCCATTCTTGAATACATTCCTTATCGCAAGCGCGATGTGACAGCCTATCGGGATTCCATTACCCATCCCTATTTTGCCGGACATGGTTATGCCTGTGTGCGAGTGGATCTCCGGGGGAGTGGTGAATCCGATGGCGTGCTTCTCGACGAATATTTGGAACAGGAGCAGCAAGATGGCTTGGAAGTGCTGCGCTGGCTTGCGCAGCAACCCTGGTGTAGCGGTTCGGTGGGAATCATGGGCATATCGTGGGGGGGATTCAATGGTTTGCAGATTGCCGCGCATGATCCACCTGAACTCAAAGCCATCATTACGTTGTCCTCAACTGATGATCGTTATGCTGATGATGTTCATCACATGGGAGGATGTCTGTTGGGCGACAACCTCTCGTGGGCTTCAACGATGTTTGCCTACAATTCTTGTCCCCCGGATCCTGCTCTGGTGGGGGACCGATGGCGAGACATGTGGTTAGCCCGATTGGAAAAGAGCGGGCTGTGGTTGGATACGTGGCTGCAACATCAGCGTCGGGACTCCTATTGGCAGCATGGCTCAATTTGTGAGGATTTTTCCGCCATTACCTGTCCAGTGTTTGCTGTAAGCGGGTGGGTTGATGGGTATTCCAATGCCGTATTGCGGCTTCTGACTCATCTGAAGGTTCCACGAAAAGGCCTTATCGGACCTTGGGGCCATAAATATCCACACATCGGGATTCCAGGACCAGCCATTGGCTTTCTGCAAGAGGCATTACGTTGGTGGGACAAATGGTTGAAAGGGGTTGAGACAGGAATTATGGAAGAGCCAATGTTACGAGTCTGGATTCAAGAGAGTATTTCTCCTACCACCTATTATGATGAGCGACCGGGACGCTGGATTGGTGAACTCTCGTGGCCTTCTTCCTCTATTGAGTCTCGGCAGTATGCTTTGGTGAGAGGGCGTCTCGTCGATTACGATGAGGCAATTCCCGAAAGACCTTTGACGATTCAATCTCCCCTCAGTGTGGGTTTATTCGCAGGAAAGTGGTGTTCCTATGCGGCCGGACCAGACTTAGCTCATGATCAACGGGAAGAAGATGGAGGCGCATTGGTTTTTGACAGTGCGCCGCTCAAAGAACCGCTGGAAATTCTCGGGGCACCTTTTGTCGAGCTTGATCTGCAAGCAAATAAACCCATCGCCATGGTTGCTGTCCGACTATCTGATGTGGCACGGGATGATAAAGCCACACGGGTCACCTATGGGTTGTTGAATCTCACCCATCGGAACAGTAGCGAAACCCCCGAGCACCTCAAGCCGGAAGAACGATATCGGGTCCGGGTCCAGCTGAACGATATCGCACAGATTTTTCCGCGAGGGCATCGACTTCGCCTTTCTCTGTCAACGTCGTATTGGCCTTTGGCCTGGCCTCCGCCGGAACCCGTTCGACTCACGATTTATTCCGGAGTCAGCACCTTGAGTTTACCCATACGACAGTCGGGGGAATTGGATGCACAACTTCCTGCTTTTGGTGAAGCGGAGGGTGCGCCACCTCTTGCCAAGACGATGATCGAACCAGAACATCATAATTGGCGGGTCATTCGGGATTTGGCCAAAGATGAATCCACCTTAGAAGTTATAAACGATAAGGGGATCTATCGGCTCGAAGCGATTGATCTCGAAGTGCAGAACAAAACGGTGGAAACGTATACCTATCAGGCAGATGATTTCTCATCGGTGAGAGGCGAAACCCTTTGTATCCGCAGCTTTAAACGTAAAGACTGGTCAGTCAAAACCGTGACACGCACTGTTCTCACCTCCACTCCGACCCACTTTCATATCCTGGCCGACCTGGATGCGTACGAAGGCGATAAACGGGTGTATTGCACAAGCTGGGATAAGACGATCCCGCGCGATTTTATTTAGCGAGGTGTTTAGCATCGCGCCCATCCTGCCCTTGCCGGAGAAAAAGTGGTCTATCCCCAAAATTGCAGACACATTGAAAAGAAAGAAGGAGCCCGCGGCATGGCGCGCTACGAGCATCTGCCTCTGTGCCAGACCGCGATGGAGTTGACGGCGTCCATTGAGACCGTCGTGCGCACCCTGTAAAAGAGGCACAGTCTGATATCTCGTGGATACCTATTGCCCATAATGGGTTCTGGCCCGCTCGAGATAGACGGTTTTGGTCTTTTCGTCTATAGAATAGACGAGTCTGTCTTGATAGGTAAGACGGTGGGAATAGCTACCCAAGAGATCCCCCATCAGCTTCTTGCCTTGATAGGGATCTTGAGCAATGGTTTCAATGAGGATTGCATAGAGTTTTTTTTTGAGTTTAGGTGAGAGTGTTTCAATGTCTTTTTTAGCTTGCCGAGTGACCCGAATCGTATAGCGCTTGGGGTCACTCACTAAAAACCTCATCAAGGCTATACGTGTGGCCTTGTTGTATGTCCTTTTTGGCCTTTCTGACTCCCTTCAATAGTCCAGGCGTCGAAAGGAGTTCAAGGGTTTCCAATAAGTTTTCATAATCCTCCTGGGACATCACAATGACCTCTCCCTGCCTTGAGGTCACGCGAAACTGCTTATGGCCGGCTACAGCCTTTTTGATGAGACCAAAAAAATTACTTCGCGCTTCAGTTGCAGTCATCGTCTCCATATAAACCCCTCCGTACAAGTTCTGGTACAGCTTTAACCATATCACATCACAGGAAATCCTTCCAGCTCACCATGCCATAAGCCAAAGAGCCCATTCTCTCAACGGGGCAACCGCGGCTAACACTGCCCTGTTTGCCTAACGATAGCAGCACCCGCTCAAGGAAAAGGGGGCAAGACCCCATAGCTTTGCTTGTCGTGTTCTTTATTGGATTCAGGTATAAGTCACCATGATTCCGGCTCTCAACAGGGAAATAGCCCATCGACTCAAAGAAGTGGCTGAGCTCCTCCATGAGCAAGGGAGTAATCCTTTTAGAGCCCAAGCGTATCGGTATGCGGCCCAAACATTGGAACAGTTGGAGATTCCTGTTGAAGACATTCTCCGTTCGGAGGGGGTCGACGGTCTGCAGAAACTCCCTGGAATTGGTGAAACCCTGTCGCGAGCCATCCGGGAACTGATTCTGACCGGGAAACTGCCTATGCTTCAGCGGTTACGTGGGGAAGCGGAGCCCGTTTCCCTCTTCGCGTCTGTTCCAGGAATTGGGAAAAAGCTTGCGGATCGATTGCACCACGATTTGGAAATTGACACTCTGGAGGAGTTAGAAGTTGCCGCTCATGAAGGACGGTTAATCCAACAAGCTGGCATCGGTGAAAAGCGGCTCTCCGGGATCATTGCCAGTTTGGCGGAACGACTAGGGCGGATCAGGGGAAGAGGCGGACCAGTAGAAAAAAGTCTCCCATCCATTGAGGAGCTACTTGATGTTGACCGGGAGTACCGTGAAAAGGCCACGGCCAACCAACTCCATACGTTTGCTCCCCGTCGCTTTAATCCATCCGGGGAGGCCTGGCTTCCTGTTTTACACACCCAACGCGGCGAGCGCCATTACACGGCTTTATTTTCGAATACCGCCAGAGCGCATCAAAAGGAGAAAACGCAAGATTGGGTGGTTTTGTTCTATGACGATGGTGACCGAGAATCACAATGTACGGTGATCACAGCGGAATGGGGACATCTTGAAGGTCGTCGAATTGTGAGTGGTCGCGAGTCCGAATGCCTTATGCAATACGAAGTTCAGGAATCAAAACCAACTGAAGTATCTCATTCTTGAATCTAAATCCTTTGATGGTTGATTTTCCATGTCTTTGGTGCACATAAAAAATCTGACCTTGGAAGTTGAGGAGAAGAAGATCCTAGATGGCCTTAACTTGACTATTGGCACTCAAGAAATTCATGCCCTGCTTGGGTCCAATGGTTCGGGGAAAAGCACTCTGGCTTATGTCCTGATGGGCTGTGAAGGATACTGTCCAAATGCCGGCGAAATCATTTTTGACGGAAAGAATATCGGTTCCCTTAAGACTTACGAGCGCGCTCAGCTCGGCATCACACTCGCTTGGCAAGAGCCGGCCCGCTTCGAAGGTATCACGGTTGATCAATATGTAAGGTTGGGACATGAAGGTATCGACCCACGTGTTTACCTCACTGCTGTCGGGCTATCACCTGAGGCCTATGCTCATCGTATGGTTGACAAATCCCTTAGTGGGGGAGAACGCAAGCGTATCGAGTTAGCGTCGATCCTTGCCCTCAAGCCTCGATTGGCCATTTTGGATGAGCCAGTCTCAGGAATCGACATGCTGTCGGTTCAAGAAATCATCGCTGTCATTCGAGCCTTTCGTGAGGGGGGCGCATCGGTTCTCCTGATTACCCATACGGAAACCATCGGGCTGATCGCTGATCGAGCGTCACAATTATGTGCAGGAAAGATCATTGCCTCTGGCGATCCCCAAGAGATTGCTGACCAGTACAAAAAAGGAAGCTGTGTTCGTTGCGATGGAGAGACGTGCTTGCCCAGAGAAGCTGTCATGGCAGAGAAATAATAAAGTATCGAAATCAAGATTTAATCTTTCAACCAATGTCCGAAGACATGACAAAGAACAGGGAACAATAACGTTGAATCTCGATCGCCTGTCATTCCCGCAGGTTTCTGGCGGGAATCCAGGTTTTTCAGTCTTGAAGATGGATACCCGCCATCATCTGCGGGTATGACGAAACGGGTGCTCGGCGCCAATATTATCGGTGCGATCTCATACCGACAATGTTTGGCAGATAAGATCCAAGGTTTTACAAATAAAGATTATGCGTGAACTCAAGGTACTCACAAATACATTTGCGTCAATGGGCGGAGACCCGGAAATCTTCGCCGATACGCATATTGCGCATATGGCCGTAAATGGCCACCGAGTGTTAAGCCATCGAGAAATTCCAGGCGTCAAACTTCACGTCCAGGAAACGACGGAGGCCATCGTCAATACCATAACAGTGTTGCGCGGAAGGCATATCGATTTTCCCATTCATCTCTGTATAGGTATCATCGAACCCACAGGCACTCAACGAATTCAAACCCGATTGACGGTAGAAAAAGGAGCCTCAGTCGGCTTCTTGGCGCATTGCCTCTTCCCCTATGTCGAGTCTGGCGAACACCGAATGGATGCCACGATTGAGATTCAAGAAGGAGCCAGCGTCAAATACATGGAGACGCATTACCAGGGACCGTATGGTGGAATGGTGGTCGTGCCGCACGCGGTTGTGAGAGTCGGTAAGGGCGCACGGTATATTTCAGACTTCACACTCACCACAGGGCGGGTCGGAAATCTGTCGATCGACTATGTCGTTCGCGTTGAAGAGGACGCCATCGCAGAACTCACCGCCAAAGTGTTTGGCCGTGGAACTGATGTCATCAGCATTAAGGA
>PVMK01131812.1_pt1 | contig 12638 bp, 12 predicted proteins | sample 1853481 | NCBI WGS metagenome assembly PVMK01 (sample SAMN08533507, study PRJNA380276) | Marine sediment metagenome, whole genome shotgun sequencing project.
ATTCTGGCAGCTGTTTAGAAACTTTTAGGTTCTGGACATAATTCTTGAGCCACTGATAGTCCATTTCTCGCTCAAGTTCTTTAAGAGTTCTCAGCAACTTCTTTTTTAGTTCATCTTGGTTACTCATAATAGATAGTTTGCTCCAGAATAAAAGTTTCTAAACAGCTGCCAGAATATCTTCCAAGTCCTTTTTTATTATATTTGATATCCTATTACTAACTGTATTTTGAGATTCCAAATATAAACTAACAGCTTCAATATGCCATCCTTCATTAGAATTAGGGCAATAGAATTTGTCGTGAGTTGTATCTAAACCAGTGCCTGATGCGTATTTTATTTTGATACCTTCAACATTTCTCTTTACTGAGCACGTGCTATTGCAAACATTACAGTAAATACCTCCAACCTTACCGGGGCTCAAAATAAAGCAATCAGCTCCCACAAAATATCTAATATCATTTATATGAATAATGAACATAACATTCCTCCTTAATAAAGTTTTGATAAAAACAACACAAAACCAGTAAATAAAGGAGATATAGATTTCTTTAGGAAAAACTTTGGAAGGAATCAAATATCACCTCTTTAGCTATTTTTATAGCGCAGCAAGCTGGAAATCAAATTAGCGCTTTGGAAAAAGACTACCATATCATGATTCTAAATCAACACAATCCCGCATTTTGGTCCCTTTTGATTGATTATGATAATGTCACACCTTTACTAGATTTACAGTGGGTTCTGGGCCGATAAAATAAAATTCAAATTCAACACCAATTATTGAATCTGACCAGGGGTCATTCGTTGCACTTTTAGCGTGGCAAATCTAGTCCTACCCAAAATCGTAACCGCCTGCAACCACACGAGATTTTTTTAAGCAGTTGCGAAGAACCGGCATAAGAATCTGCTGAAAATACGTTTTCGTAATGATTGCAGTACCTTACACGGTATTACGAGTTTACATAATGAACATTATCGGACGTAGATACATAAAATTGGATGTGTCAAATGTTTGTAGGGTTTCCTGTCAACAATCTAACTTAACTTATGGACTTAGGATAGGGGTAGGTCAATTGCTATTTTATTAACTATGTACTATTAATATATCTATGTCTCTTACACCTGAACAGAAAGCCAGACAAAACATTGATGACATGCTCAGCAAGGCTGGCTGGATAGTACAAGACAAAGATAAGGTTGATTTCTCAGCAGGCAGAGGTCTTGCTGTAAGGGAATATCAAACTGATGTCGGTCCTGCAGATTATGTATTATTCGTTGATAGAACTCCTTTAGGAGTCATAGAAGCCAAAAAAGAAGAAGAGGGTCATAGACTAACCATTCACGAAGAACAAGCTGAAGATTACGCTGAGAGTAAGCTTAAATACATAGATAATAAACCACTACCCTTCATATATGAGAGTACAGGTGTATTACTAACACTGAATATGACAAAAAAGTGTATGAGTTAAAGCAGAGACAAATAGAATTGGATGGATTACTTCATGCACATACACTAGCCGATGAAGATTTCACAATAACACTAAATTGCCTTATGGATATTGCATCTAAGGCATATGAGTTGTTTGAAAGTTCGAAAGTTGAACAAAAAAGGCATTTAATCAATTTTGTACTTACGAACTTACAGCTGAAAGGGAAAAAGTTAATGTTTACAGTAAAGAAACCCTTTGATTTATTCTTGAATCTAGACGATGGTTATGAATGGCGTAGGGAAGAGTTAAAGATTTAATCTAAGTTCTTGTACTTCTTCATTGATGGAGCCTATTTCATCACTATCAAGCTCTGATATATTATCAGGTAAATTCATAATACGTCTAAGAGAATTTAATTCCTCTATAGATTCTTCTTTTCTTATTCTTATGTTTTGAGTTCTTATTCTCAGCCTATTCATTATGTCTAGCATCCGGATGGCGCTATTGTTGGCTCTTTTTTTAATGGGGCCTTTAATATTCATGGAAGCCTGCAGTGAATGGAACAGGTTATATTCTTCGTCGGGGATAAAGTTATCCAGATAAGAGTAAGCATCCTCAATGATTTTTCTTTGTTCTGTGTAATTTTGATGAAGTAAATAGATTGCCAGTGCATGCCTGATAGTTTTTGATGGGAAAGGCAAGAGGGATTCAGGTAGTGCAAAAGGTATCAGTTTTAATGGTTCGGGCTCTTCATTTTCGTTGATGGTAGCTAACAAGTCAGCATAAGCGGACACAATATCTTGCGGGTGTAAATTTGTATTCTCAGTGCTCAAAGTAAGTTCCTTATAAGTTTGCTCTATGTTGAACGAGACTATTTAAGTTTGGTTTTATCTTTTAGTTTCGTTACTAAGAAAGACTTTCTTAATTCTATCATGTGATAGGCGGGTTTATCAATACGATTAGTATATTATTTATTCTACAATATCGTCGTTTGGTTAGTTTTGAGTAGATAAGTTGTGCTATTTTAGCGGACGGTGGGCTTTATTAGTAGACATAAGTTTATTATTAGAAGTAATATTTATGCATGTCTGGATTGCTTAAATCATTCCTAATGCCGCTATTGCACAATACCATCTATATAATAACAAAAAATAATAAAAGTAAAAACAAAGCATTTAAAAAGAGGAAAATTAAAAATAAAAAACATTATAGCAATGCAATAGCGGTATTAGAATGCTCTTATCTCAACATATACTCCTCTAACCCGGTAAAATACCTTTCTGCTATGAAATTCGGTGCACACGTCTCAATAGCCGGGGGAATAGATGAGGCTCCACTAAGAGCTCATGGTTTGGGGTGTGAATGTTTTCAAATCTTTTCCAGATCTCCCAGAGGAGGAAAGCCGGCTGAGTTGAATGATAGAATAATTGAATCATTTCTGAGCGAGTGCGCTAAATACAATATTGCAGAATATTATATTCATACTCCTTACTACATTAACCTTTGTTCAGAAAAAAAAATATTAAGAGATTCATCTATAGCCATCATCAAAGAAGAGCTTGAACGAGGTAGTGCGTTAGGAGCAAAATATATTATGACCCATTTGGGAAGTTCTAGGGAAACAAACAGGAAACAAGCAGTGAAGATGATTATTGAAGGATTAAAAAGGATAGTAGACAACACTGGTTTTTCAACCCAACTTCTTTTAGAAAATACAGCAGGCCAGGGAACTACAATTGGAAACAGCTTTGAGGAATTGGCCGAAATCCTAGAAGGCGTTAGAGATTCTAATATCGGCATTTGTATTGATACCGCGCACCTATTTGCCTCGGGTTACGATATTCGAACAAAAGAAAAATTTAAAGAAACAATTTGCTTGCTTTCTTCTACAATAGGTATTAAAAAAATAAAATTATTTCATGGGAATGATTCTAAGGTTGATCTGGGAGAAAAAAAAGATAGACACGAACACATAGGTAAAGGAAAAATTGGAACAAGAGGATTTAAAAATATTATCAAGAGTCGAGACTTTAGAAATATTAATATGATTGTAGAAACTCCCCCTGAAAAGGTAGGAGACGATATTAAAGCTTTGAAAAACTTAAGAGACAAATAAGAGAAATCGCTCTCTTTGCAATTCGTACCAGAAAAGGAATTATAAACTTATGACTCAAAATTTATTAGTTGCAAAAAGGGGAAAGAGCTTTTCATTCTTCCTAAGATGACAAATCGCTATGGTCTTATTGTTGGTGCTACTGGAACTGGCAAGACTGCCACTCTTTAAACCCTAGCAGAAAATTTTAGCAGAATTGTAATTCCGGTTTTTATGTCGCATGCAAAAGGAGACTGTGCCAAAATAAGTAAGCACAGCAAAAAACACCCTAAAATAATTGAGCAGATAAACACCATCGGGATTGCCTACTTCAAAGAATAAGTCCGGAAGAAAAAGACGGAATATCGTGAAATCTTTAGCTAAAAGAGCAGCACAAAGCGTCGGGAGACAAATAGCCACTCAACTTATACGAGGCATATTGAGATCCTTCCTAAAGTAGTAAAATAGACACTCATAAATGAGTGTCTATCGGCGGCTATACTAACTAATTTCAATGAGTTAAATCAAGATTTTAAACCACCACATTAATAGATGTGGATAAACTATAAATATTTAATATCCGACTTTAAGATATGGGGAAGACTAAGAGATTGACGGAAGAATTGCAGGTCCAAAGTTAAAAATATCAATGACTCTTTCCATAGATCTTAAAAGTAAAAATATCTTCAAGTACAGGTAGTTAGTAGAAGTAACTAGAAACCAAGAATGCTCATCTCCGATTGTTTTACGAAATAACTCAAAGTATTTGAGAGTGTTAAGAAGCAAACTTGTATAGATTGCTCAGATTATCTATTCTCAGTATCTATAATCACACATAATTTTATTTTTATCATGCTCAACTATCACCCTGAAGTCTCACCGAAAAGACACGAGTACATTTTCCTTTTCAAAACTGGTCTATATTCAGTGACAATTCTATACTTTAACTATTAGCCATAACCATCTGTAGTTATTAGATATTATTTTTAAGGAAAATCACTGTTTTTATGCTCAACAAAAATGTTTTTTTAACTAACTGCCATTACTAAATATTTTGGAAATAGGGAGTTTACATAATTGAATATTATCGGACGTACATTTTAAGGCAAAATTACAGTCTTTCAACTGCAAAAGCATAGAATTTTTATGCGGCTCCTTTGCCAAGATAGGCTTTTAGTTTAGGTGAGAAGTTTCTTCTTATTAAAGCCTGTTTAATACTCCATTCCTCACTCCGATCAATTTCAGACAGGAGTCTTGTCTCTGCCCCCTCCTTGTATGCAACCTGAACTCCATACCTATAGAGGGCTCTATTTTTTGTCATGAGACCACCCCCATCAAGCCGGGCGGAGAGCGCAGGATGAAAGTTATCTAAAGTATATATAGATATTATATAAAGTATATGTTGCTATTTTTTACCACAGCTTTTAACTACCGCTATGCTAAACTCTTACGCATGAGTAACGCTTTTAAAATTCATAGTGATTTCTCGCCCAAAGGCGACCAGCCCGAAGCTATTAAAGAGCTTACAGAAGGAGTGCTAAGGGGAGAGAAACATCAAGTGCTTCTCGGAGTTACTGGAAGCGGAAAAACTTTCACTATAGCAAATGTAATCGTTGAAGTAGAGCGCCCTACCCTAATTATGGCTCCTAATAAAACTCTGGCCGCTCAACTTTACGGCGAGCTCAAAGAACTATTTCCTGAAAACTCGGTCAGATATTTTGTCAGCTATTACGACTACTACCAACCCGAAGCCTACATACCTTCAACGGACACATATATAGAAAAGGACGCTCAGGTCAACGAGCATATAGACAGGCTGCGGCACGCCTCGACCACATCGCTTTTTGAAAGAAGAGATGTAATTGTCGTGGCGAGCGTTTCGTGCATATATGGAATAGGAGCGCCCGTGCATTACTATGGATTACTCACAATGATTGAGGAAGGAATGGAGCTTGAGAGAGATAAATTTCTCGAAAAACTTTCCGAAGTTCAGTATGAAAGAACGGGGTCAGATCTTTACAGAAGCAGCTTCCGGGTCAAAGGAGATATCGTAGACATCTTCCCCTCTCATCATGATAACACTGCGATCAGAATAGAGTTCTTTGGAGACCTGGTAGATTCGCTCAAAGAAATAGACCCGTTAAGAGGTACCACTTTGCGGCCGATAAAAAAGGCCGCTATATATCCGGGGTCTCATTATGTAGCGCCCAAGTACAGACACGAAAAGGCTATCGAAAATATAAAAAAGGAACTAGAGGAAAGATTGATCCATCTTGAAGAGCAGGGAATGATTTTAGAAAAACAAAGACTTGAAGTAAAAACCAAATTTGATCTTGAGCTTCTTGCCAATCTGGGTTTTTGCTCGGGCATTGAGAACTACTCAAGACATTTATCCGGTAGGCTACCTGGACAGCCTCCCTGGACACTGCTGGATTATTTCCCGGATGACTTTCTTATTGTTCTGGATGAGAGTCATCAGATGATTCCGCAGTTAAAAGGAATGCATGCTGGAGACAGGAGTAGAAAACTGAGCTTGGTTGAGCATGGGTTCAGGCTTCCTTCCGCGCTTGATAATAGACCGCTAAATTTCCCTGAATTTGAAAAAAAAGTAACTCAAGCCATATATGTTTCCGCCACGCCCGGGGATTATGAGATAGAAAGAGCAGGAGGGGTAATAGTAGAGCAGGTAATACGCCCTACCGGACTCTCCGACCCTGAGGTAGAGATAAGATCTGCGGATAATCAGGTGGATGATCTATTGGAAGAGATACAAAAAAGGGTAAGCAGTGGGGATAGAGTGCTCGTTACCACACTCACAAAAAGAATGGCGGAAGATTTAACCGAGTACTACAGGGAACTCGGAGTGAATGTGCGTTATTTACACTCGGACATTGATACGCTTGAGAGAATCGGAATTATAAGGGACCTGAGGCTGGGGAAATTTGATGTGCTTGTAGGAATTAATCTCTTAAGAGAGGGTCTTGATATACCAGAGGTGTCGCTCGTAGCGATACTCGACGCGGATAAAGAAGGGTACCTTCGCTCTGCAACTTCGTTGATACAGATATTCGGGAGGGCCGCAAGAAATGTTGACGGGAAAGCAATACTCTACGCAGACCGTATTACAGGATCAATGGCAAAGGCTATTTCAGAAACCGACAGGAGAAGAAAAATCCAGGAGGCATACAACAAAGAGCACGGCATTACTCCCGTGAGTATTAAGAAATCTGTGACAGACATACTAGCAACAATATATGAATCGGACTACTATACCGTGCCGCTCGAAGAAAAGGATGAGGAGCTGGATATTGCTCCTGAGAAAATTTCTCTAACCATAAATACCCTCAACAAAGAAATGAAAAAAGCGGCAAAAAATCTTGAGTATGAAGCGGCTGCGCAAAAGAGGGATAAAATCAAAAGACTAAGGGAGCTTGAAATAAAATACCTGGGCTATGATAAAAGAAATTCTTAGAACCAATGTACATATTTAATGAGACAAATGTCTCTTCAATTCTTCTGCCAACTTTTTATTTAAACCGGGGACTGATGCAATTTCATCCAATGTTCCTTCTCGAATCTTAGATATGGTTCCGAAACGCTTGATAAGTTCTTTTTTGCGCTTAACACCTATGCCGGGCACTTCGTCAAGCTCGGAAGCAAGCGCTTTCTTCCCTCTCAGCTTTTTATGATAAGTAATAGCGAACCTATGCGCTTCATCTCTAATTTGCATAAGAAGGAAAAGCGCCTCAGAGTTCCTGGAAAAAATAATTGGGTTTTTTCTCCCGTATACATAAATCTTATCACTCTCCCCCTCCCTTTTCCCTTTTGCTATAGAGGCAAGGCCCACTTTCTCCAGATATCCTAACTCGCTTAATATTTTTTGACCTATGTTCAACTGGCCCTTCCCTCCGTCTATCAAAATCAAATCCGGAACCTCCCAACCCTCCTGCTCCCCTCTTGCCAGTCTTCTGGATAAAACCTCATGCATGCTTGCATAGTCATTTGGACCCTGGACGTTTTTTATTTTAAATCTTTTATACCCTTCTTTGAACGGGGCGCCGTTTTCAAACTTTACCATAGAAGCTACTGCGGTAGCTCCCTGTGTATTTGAAATATCGAAACACTCTATGGTTAACGGAAGCCTTGAGAGATGAAGAGACAATTTGATTCTCTCAAGAAGGTCGACCTCTTTAAGCTCATCCGCATATTTCCTCTGGAAACTCTCAAGTGAGTTTCTGTTAGCAAGCTCGACCTCTTTAACTTTTTCTCCGCGCTCGGGCGTACTTATATGCACCTTACGACCCTGTTTTTCAGAAAGCCACCCCACAGTGTTTTGGATTCTCTCTATGTCCAAGGGAATAACAATCTCTTGCGGCACATACCTATTCCCCCCATAAAACTGCGATAAGAATTCCCCTAATATTTCTTGATCTTCCCCTGTTGCGTTTTTAAAAGAATAATCTGTCTTGTCTACCAAACTTCCACCGCGAAAAAAAAGGACCGAAAACTCAACTTTCTGCCCTTCCCTATAAAATCCCACCACGTCTTTATCTTTTGTGTTTGGAGTTACAAACATTTGCCTGTCCAGGTTTTTTTCCAGCAGCCTAATCTGATCCCTGTAATTGGCCGCATCTTCATACTTCATATCATCCGATGCTTTTTTCATATTGTCTCTAAGGAGTTTGATAATGCGTTTCTTCTCCCCTTTTAAAAACATGCGCACCTGCTGCACCACATTTCCGTAACCCTCTTCCCCTGACTTGCCGGCACACGGCCCCAGACAGAGACTCATGTAATAGTTAAGACAGGGTCTGGCCGCGTGTCTTCTGAATTTCTCATCGGTACAGTCTCTGAGCGGAAATATTTTATGAATGAGCCGCTTTGCTTTTTTAAGCGCATCGGCCGATGCGAACGGCCCGTAGTATATCGCACCATCTTTTAAAACTCTTCTCGTAAGCGATAACCTGGGAAAGGTTTCCCTCGGGTCGAGCCTGAGAGATAAGTAGTTTTTATCGTCCCTTAGACGGATATTGTATCTGGGCTTTTTTTGTTTAATGAGGGAATTTTCTAAAACTAGAGCTTCGCGCTCGTTTCGAGTTACGAAATAGTCCACATCTGCCACGTCTTTCATTAAGTACATAATCTGAGGTCTCTGCACAAACTCCCCTTCGCTGAGATAAGATAGTATTCTGCTCCTTAAGTTTTTTGCTTTCCCTATATATATAGAGCGTCCCTTTGCATCCTTTAGTAGGTACACACCCGTTGATTGCGGGATTAATTTAACTTTCTCTCTGCTAAAGCTCATACACTATAAAATAAAGGATATTGCTTATCAGGCAACTTCGCTACCAAAAGCGCTTAGCCATCTTTAACCTGCCCCTCCACGGTGTTCTTAAGATTGAAAAGACCTTTATCGAACATGCCCCCTACCATGGAATCCATCATCATGGCAAAGTAACCGCCTATAACAGGTGTCCCCATATCTCCCCACATTGTCCAAGTAACCTTTGTTCCCCCATCCTCCAAATGCTCGTAGATCATAGCGCTCCTACACACATAGGTGCCGCCGTCAAAGACAAGATCGTACTCGATCCCCTCCGTTGGAGAATCTTTTGTAATGGTAAGAGCTCCGTCCCCACTATCTCCCACCCATGATTGGCTGGCTCCAACGCCTTTGGTTTTTTCTCCATGTGTTATGACTAAGGTCAGATCCTCCGCTTTCCAGGGCGACCAAGAATTCCAGTTTTTTAGATCCCCTATATATTCATGTATACGGTTGGGAGAAGCATCAATTACAATTGATCTTTCTACTGTGTAGCTTGTTGGTAGAAATAACCCAACAACTACCACAACTACTATTATAATAATTATTGCGGACAGCAGTGTTTTCAATATTTTCATTACAACCCCACTTTAGCCCCTTTTGTTTCCCTACCCTATTTCACTTGGTCTGAAATTCTTTCCAAATTACTCTTAAATGACCTATATATGCTTTCGGCAATTCGTTGTCCAGTTCTTTAAACAAGTTTTTGAAATCTGAAATATGTTTGTCGTTTCTTTTTTCTTTTAAAATTCCCACAATAAATGCAGACTCTACTATCTCGGGTTTTAAATGCTCTATAGTTTTATAGAATTTTTCTGCTTTCTCGTCCCAATCATTATTGGTATATTTTTTGTACAGGATCTTAATTTCATTCTTGTAATTCTCTTTATCTGCTACCGCGGTAACTACCGCACTATCTACCGCAGTACTTACTGCGGTATCTCCATCTACAATTTTCTTTGTAACCGTATCTATCATTAAACCCGCTTTTTTTCTATTAGATGCAACTTCCTCGGGTTCAAAAACCCGAATCATTCTTCCGTATATCCCCAGAGACGATTCTACAATTTCAATGCTTAACTTTTTCTCAAGAGAATGAATCGTTACTCTTATGGTTTTGTCTGATAATCCTGTTTTCTCCTTTAATTCTTTTAATCCGAATCTGAGCTTCTTTGATTTTCTGCCAATGCATTCATTATAAATAGTCCAGTAAACTCTAGATTCGGATAAACTATGAGAATCCTCTAAATTTTTAGATCCAATTGTCTTGTTTTGTGCTTTGAAGGAAGCGGATTTACGAGGTTCTTTAGCTACCGCGGTAACTACCGCACTATCTACCGCAGTACTTACTGCGCTCCTTTCCGCGGTAATTACACCGGTATCTACCGCGGTAGTATCTTTTAAAGGTTCTTTAGAGGTAGAAATTCCCCTTTCTTTCCTGAAATCATCAAAGTACTTTGTAGCAACCTTATGGGCGTTTAAGGGGCTTGAGCGTTTTTGCATAGATTCCAGCATGCTAGATAAACGCCCTTTATTTTCAGGCTTTTTCTTCTTAGGAGTTCCTGATGATGTATCTTCTACCTTCGTTTTTTTCATTTTCATAGACCTTCATAACATCTTTGGCTAGCCTTCTATAATCTGTGGCCCCTGCACATACGGGGTCATATTCAAGTATATGCTTGCCGTAACCACTTGCCTCTTTAAGCTTAACATTGCTATGTATAGGGGGAAAATATATTTGGCTTAAATTTCTCATTTATAGCGTCTAGAACCGTTTTGCTAACTGTGGTTAGTTTGTCATGCATAGTGGGTAAACCGTATGGAACTATAGGAAAATCAGGTCTTGATGAATATATCTCAAAAAGGGTCTCGTCTATCATATTTACAGCATCGAGGGCCATTGGCTGTGTCTGAACAACTATAATTACATCATCTGCTGCAAAGAATGCGTTTATGGATAGAGTCGCAAGGGAAGGGGGGCAATCTATAAGAACAAAATCGTAGTTTTTTCTCAGTTTTTTTATTGATTTTCTGAGCTTGTGATCTTTCTCAATCAAACCCGACATGCTGAGATCAGCTCTACTCATTGCAAGATTCGCAGGAACTAGATAGAGACCGTGAGTATCGTGCTCTACAATCAAGTTATTTATATCGACTTTGTTTGAGGAATCCATAAGAAGATCGTTTATAGTTAGCTCAAAATCATTAGGATTAAAGCCCAGGTGAGAAGTGGCATTGCCTTGAGGATCAAGGTCCACAACAAGAACTTCAGACCCTTTTTCAGCTAGGCATGCTGAAAGATTTACCGTTGTTGTTGTTTTCCCTACGCCGCCCTTATGGTTTGCTATAGCTATTACTTTCAACTCTTAATGCTCTCCCTATAACAGTTATATCAATTAAAAGAGTCCATATCAAGATAAAATTGTTTAAAGATAAAACTTTGAATCAAGTTTAAATAGAGCAGGGTTTTTATTAACCTTTCTTTAACATTGATTTAACCGTTTAAAAATCATATAATATGATAGTAAAGGCATAAAAAAAGCCGCCGAAGCTTTAGCGGTTTGCTTAAAACAACGGCGGCAACCGGAAGGTGGAACATTTTTATAATACACTTTCTGGCTTTTAAATGTCAAGCTTTTTAATGTCTGTTGGGGAATAAACTTAAGTTTTAGTTGGGTAACAACATGTCTGGGACAAAACAGGACAAAACAAAGATCGTTCAGATATGGGGCGAGATCCTAGATGAGGGGTTTACGAGCGTACCCAACATCCTTCTTAGATACAGATCCAGGATAGGATTAAAACCTAAACACATAATGTTAATTATTGACATTATGTCATACAAATGGGACGCCGGTTATCCGTTCCCTAGCTACTCAACTCTCTCCCAAAGATCTGGGGTTGAGGAGAGAAGTGTTAAGAGGATTACGCAGGATTTAGAGGAACTGGGCTTGCTGGTAAAAACCCCTAGGTTTGATAACGAAACCGGGGCCCAGGTCACAACAGTTTTTGATTTCAGACCACTAATTAAAAAGCTCATAGAGGAAATGAACCGGGACGATGAAATAGTTGATAGTACTAGAAATATGGCAGATATCTCCAATAAAAGTCATTCACTATTTAAAAAAAAAGGAAGTGAAAATAGGGTGTTTAGAGGGGGTGACAAAAATGTCAGGGGGGAGGGTGACAAAAACGTCACGGGGGGGGTGACAAAATTATCACGGGGGAGGGTGACAAAAATGTCACCCAAAGAATACACAAGTAATAAGAAGAATATTAGTATACTAACCCCCGGGGAAAGCAGTACTTATAGTAGTACTAAAAAAAGCTCAAAGAATGGTAATACAAAAATAAAAAAAAGGGTTAGTATTGATTTTAGAGATAGTATTTTTAGAAATAGAATATTTGAGATATATGACAACTTAAATGACCTAAAGTCTATTAAAGAATTAGTTGATGAGGGGGCACAAAGAGCTTGCAAGGATGTGATGATCAATAGAGCAAAGGACTTTGAGAAATTAGGGGTTGATCTAGAGATGAAATCGATAGTAAAAAAAGTAAGGAACGAATTTCCCTACAGCGAACTTCCCACCAACAACATTAAAGCAAGAAATTTTTACACTGCCACAATTTGTAACATGGTGGCTGATTCTATAGCTGAACTTTTTTTATAAAAACAGTAAACCAGTGCAACGTTTGACTTTTATCAGTAGCAATTTAATATAATTTTCCACAAAAAATATAATGCAGAGGGAGAATATACATGGCTAGTAATATCCCAGGTGTAAAAGAAGCA
>PVMK01124589.1_pt1 | contig 12637 bp, 14 predicted proteins | sample 1853481 | NCBI WGS metagenome assembly PVMK01 (sample SAMN08533507, study PRJNA380276) | Marine sediment metagenome, whole genome shotgun sequencing project.
GTTCTCCAACATCGGCATCATCACCAGCTGGAAGACCGCCGCTTTCGCCCACATGGTCTGGATCGTGCCGATCGTCACCCTGATCATGTCGATCCAGGTCTACAGCTTCGACCCGGCCCTGGAAGAGGCGGCCTTCGACATGGGCGCCTCGCGCTGGCAGGTGTTGAAGGAGATCACGCTGCCGATCCTCTCGCCGGGGATCGTCTCGGGCGCGATCTTCGCCTTCCTCTTGTCCTGGGGGAACTTCCCGCTGTCGCTGTTCTCGACCGGCGCGGACCAGACGATGCCCGAGTGGCTCTACGCCAAGATGGTCTCAGGCTATACGCCCATGGTGCCCACCCTTGGATCGCTCACCATGGGCGCCGCGGCGCTGATGGTGATTCTGGTCTTTCTCGGCCTCAAGCTCCGGCGCTGGCGCCGACCTTAATGTGGCTTAGTGTTCGCCTGTACCGGCCCGCTCCCCCTCCCGGACACCCAATGCCATTGTACGCTGTCGGAGGCTGGGAGGGGGAGCGGGCCGGAACCGAACCAATAGAGACCCGACCTAACCGGCGCCCTGGCGGCTCTTGTAGTCCTTGATCAGTTCTTTCAGCTCGCTGTATTCCTCGCAGCCGAAAAAGCAGGCGTCGTCGAGGACATCGAGACGTTCCTCGGCCTTCGACAGCTCGCCAAGCTCCAGGTAGAGTTCGCCCAGATACTCGTTCGCGCCGAGATGCTTGGGCTGCAGTTCGAGCGCGCGATTGTAGTTTTTCAGGGCTGCATCGATCTGGCCGATCTTGCGGTGGCTGTAGCCGAGGTGGTTGAAGGCGTCGGCGCTCTTGGGTTGCGCAACCACGACCTTCTCCAACAGGGGGATGGCATCGGCATAGCTGCCCGCGTCGATCAAAGCCTTGGCCTTGGTATAGTTCGGGTCGGGGGGCGGTACACTCGAGCCGCCGCCGCCGGCCGCGAAGGCCGGACCGGCCGCCACGGCCAGGCCGATTACGATGAGACCCACGATTCGGACGATATTGGCCATGACCTCACTCCGCTGACAGTCGTGCTTGGAGCGAATTATCGAAACCGTGCCCGTCCGGTCAACACAAGCTGGCGTGATCGGTGGATGAGGAACCCCGTGAGCCGGGATCGGGACGGATTGTGGAGAGTGCGGGGGTGGAAGCGGTCGTGGATGTGAATTTCGGTCTTACGGCGGCGGACTACGGGCGGTTTCGCGCCGGCTTCCCGGATAGCCTCTTCATCCGTCTCGAGGCCGAGGGCCTGATCGAGCCGGGGCTCCGGGTGCTCGATCTGGGCACCGGCACCGGCAGCCTGGGACGCGGCTTCGCCCGGCGCGGTTGCGCGGTGGTGGGTCTCGACCTGTCGCCTGACCTGATCGCCGAGGCGCGCGCGCTGGACGCCGCGGCCGGCCTCGCCAGCGCCTATCTGGCCGGCAGCGCCAATCAGGTCGGGCTCGCCTCACAAGCCTTCGACATCGTGGCGGCGGGGCAGTGCTGGCACTGGTTCGATCGCGCGGCGGCGGCCCGGGAGGCGGCGCGTCTGCTCGTGTCCGGCGGCGGCCTGGTGATCGCCCACTTCGACTGGATCCCGCTTCCCGGCAACCTTGTCGAGGCGACCGAGAACCTGATCCGGGCGCACAACCCGGATTGGGCCTTCGGCGGCGGCAACGGGCTCCATCCCGACTGGCTGGCCGATGCCGCCAGGGCCGGCTTCGAAAGGCTTCAAACCTTCTCGTTCGACCAAGCCGTCACCTACAGTCACGAGGCCTGGCGCGGCCGCATCCGCGCCAGCGCGGGCGTCGGCGCCAGCCTGCCGCCGGGGGGCGTCGCGCGGTTTGATCGGGCCCTGGCGGCCTTGCTCGCAGAGCGCTTTCACGACGACCCCCAGGCGGTGCCCCACCGGGTGTTCTGCCTCACCGCCCGGGCGCCGTGAGGCGCCCTTGCTCCGTTCACTGGGGCGCCCCCCCCGTAAGGCGTCTTTTCCCCGTTCACCCGAGGGCTTAGACTGGCGGCCATGTTCGCGGACCTGCTCGACTACGACATGCCCCTTTGGCGGCCGCCCTCGGAGGGGCGGAACCTGATCATCCAGGCGACCATCGGCTGCTCGTTCAACCGCTGCAGCTTCTGTTCCATGTACCGGAGCAAGCAGTTTCGCCCCCGTGGGCTCGACGAGGTGTTCGCCGACATCGAGCGGGCCGCCAAGATCTGGCCGGAGGCCTCGCGCGTGTTCCTCGCCGACGGCGACGCCCTGGTGCTGCCGGTCGAGCAGCTGCACCGCATTCTCGACAAGCTCGCCGAAAGCTTTCCGGCGCTCGCCCGGGTCTCCAGCTATGCCTTGCCGGCCAACCTGATCAAGAAATCGGTCGAGGAGCTCGAGTCTCTGGTGACGCGCAAGCTGAGCCTCGTCTACTACGGCATCGAATCCGGCTCCCACGAGATCCTCAAGCGGATCACCAAGGGCGCCAGCCCGCGGGCCATGGTCGACGGCCTGACCAAGGCCAAGGACGCCGGCCTCAAAGTCTCGGCCACGGTGATCCTGGGCCTCGGCGGGCGGACCCGCTGGCGCGAGCACATCGACGCCACCGCCGAACTGGTCAACCGGGTGGCGCCCAATTACCTCTCGACCCTGCAGCTCGGCCTCGAGTCCGGCGTGCGGGAGGAGTTTTTCAAGAAGTTCGGCGAGCCCTTCGCGTTCCAGGATGATGCCGCGATCCTCGAGGAGCAGGAGCGGTTGATCGCCCAACTCGATCCGCCGAGACCGGTGATCTTTCGTTCCAATCACGCCTCCAACGCCCTGCCGCTCGCCGGCACCCTGCCGAAGGACCGCGACCGCCTGTTGACGGAGATCGCGGCGGCTCGGGCGGGCGAAATCCCCCTGCGGCCGGACTGGGCCCGCGGTTACTAGCATCGCCGCCGCGCGTGGCGTGGGCTTGCGTCAATCCGCGCGGCCCGCCTCGGCTTCGAGCTCTTCCAGCTCTCGCGCGTCGACCACGCGGCGCGCCAGGTCCAGGCCAAACCCCGCGCGGGTGAAGGCGGCGAGGTCCTTCGGGCGCTTAGCTTCGCGCTCGGCCTCGGGACGGAAGGGGCCGAGGCGTTTGCGCCGGGCGAAGGCAAGGCCGGCGGCCAGGTCGGGATCGGCGGCGTTCTCAGCGAGCGCGGCCAGGGCCGCGTCCGCATCCTCCGCCCCGACGCCCTTGGCGCGAAGCCTGGCGCGGATGGCGTAGAGCGAGGTGCCGCGCCGGAACAGGCGCCGCGCCATGGCGAGGGCAAAAGCCGAATCGTCCAAGTAGCCCAGGTCGGAGAGCCGCACAATCAGCGCCTCTACGGCGGTGGCGCCCGCCCCGGGGTCGGTGCCATGGACCCGGACCGAACGCGCCACCCGGGCCAGGAGGATCCGCCGCAGATGACCCGCCGGCGCGGCATAGCGCGCCAGGTAGGCATAGGCCGCCCGCTCGAGGGTCTTGGGCGTCGCCGCCGTCGGTCCCCGCCGCCGCCGCGCCGCACCTGATCGCTTGCGGGCGGGCGTCTTGCCGGTTATCTCATCGGGCATGGACTCCACCGCGTCATCTTCGCCACCGTCCTCACTGCCTGCCTCGCCGCCACCCGATGCGCAGCCACCTGATGCCCAGCCCGTGGCGCGCGATCTGGGCGCCGTCAACTGGCGCGGCCTCTGGACCCTCTACGCCAAGGAGGTGCGCCGATTCCTCAACGTCTCCACCCAAACGATTTTGGCGCCGATCATCACCAGCCTTCTATTCCTCGCCATCTTCACGCTCGCTCTGGGGCGCACGATACCGTCTCTCGGAAGCGTCAGCTTCGCCGAGTTCCTGGCCCCCGGCCTCATCATGATGGCGATTCTTCAGAACTCCTTCGCCAACACCTCCTCGTCGCTGGTGATCTCCAAGATCCAGGGCAATATCGTCGATCTCTTGATGCCGCCGCTCTCGCCCAGCGAGCTGACCCTGGGTTTGGCCTGTGGCGGCCTGTCGCGCGGCCTGGTCGTGGGCCTGTCGGTCGGCCTTGGCATGTGGATCTTCCTTCCGATCGGTCTTTACGATCCTGTATTCGTCGTATTTCACGCGGTCAACGCCTCGCTGATGTTGGCGCTTCTGGGCATGGTGGGCGGCATCTGGGCCGAGAAGTTCGATCACATCGCCGCGGTCACCAACTTCGTCATCACGCCGATGTCGTTTCTCTCGGGCACTTTCTATTCCATCGAGCGCCTGCCGGACAACTGGCAGCTGATCGCCCTCTTGAATCCCTTCTTCTACCTGATCGACGGCTTTCGTTACGGCTTCATCGGCCACGCCGACGGCTCGCTCTGGGTCGGCGCCCTGGTGGTTCTGACCGTCAACGTCGGGCTCTGGACCTTGGTCCACCGCATGATCTCGACCGGCTACCATCTCAAGCCCTGAGGAACCGGAAGGATGGAGCCCAATCCATCGCTTGCGCCTCGTTCGTTCGGGCGGCTAAACGGCCGGGGCCTATGGACGCTGATTTACCGCGATTTGCGGCGCTACTGGAAGTACGGCGTCGAGTCGATCGGCGGACCGATCGTCTCCAGCCTGCTGTTCCTGGCGGTCTTCGTGCTCGCTCTGGGCGGCCAGGGCGAGGCCGGCGGCGGTCTCACCTTCGTGCAGTTCGTGGCGCCGGGCATCGTCATGTTCGCGCTGATGCACAGCGGCTTCTTCAACGGCGCGGCGCCCCTGGTTCACGACAAGCACGAGGGGCATGATCCAGGACGTTCTCTCCGCCCCCCTCAACGCCTTTGAAGTGGCCGCCGGATACGGGCTGTCGGCGACCCTGAATGCGTTGGTCACTGGAATTGCGGTGCTGGCCGCCATGACGCCCTTCGTCGACTTGCCGTTCGGCCAACCCCTGGTCGCGCTGCTGTTCGCCGTGGCGGGGGCGGCCCTGTTCGGCCTGGCAGGTGTCCTGATCGGCCTCTGGGCCGACAAGTGGGACCACTATAGCGCCGCCGAATCCTTTCTGATCCTGCCGCTCGGCGTGCTCTCAGGCGCCTTCTTTCCGCTCGATAGCCTGCCCGCCTTGGCGCGGACGCTGATCCTTTTCAACCCGGCGTTCCACGTCATCGACGGCGTGCGCTATGGGTTGACCGGCTACGCCGCCTGGGCGCCCGGGGCGAGCCTTGCCATTCTACTGATCGCGGATCTGGCGTTGGCGTGGCTTGTCTGGCGGCTGATCGCCATCGGCTATAAAATCAAGCCCTAGGGCCGAATGACACAGGCCGCTGGGGCCGGCCCCATGCAAACGGCCCGTTTACACTTGGCGCTTACCTTGCCCAAACGAACACCCGATCCGACAGACAACTGGAGCCGCGACATGGCCTTGGTGCGACCAAAAGAACATTGGACATTCAAGGGGTTACGAACCGGACTCCGGGGGCTCACGGGGCTCGCCCTTGGCCTCGCCGTCATCCTCATTGCGGTCGGCCGCCCGGCGTCAGCCGGCGCGGAGATGCCCTACGGCCACGGCCTGCTGTGGCAAATCGATGGCGCGGGCCCGGCGCCCAGCTATCTCTTCGGGACCATGCATACGGCCGACGAGGAGGTGACCGACCTGGCGCCCCCGGTCTTGGACGCCTTTGCCCGCGCCCAGAGCCTGAGCCTCGAGGTGATCATGACGCCGGAGGCGCGGATGAGCCTGGCGTTCGCCATGATGCTTTCCGACGGCCGCACGCTGGAACAGGTGGTGGGCCCGGACCTGTTTCAGCGCGCCGTTGCGGCCGGGCGGCCCTACGGCTTCGGTCAGGACCAGTTTCGCCTGTTCAAGCCCTGGGCGGTCATGACGCTTCTGAGCCTGCCGCCCTCGGAGGTCAAACGCCAGGCGGCCGGCGAAAAAGCGCTCGACGAGCGATTGCGGGACGCCGCCACCCAACGCGGCCTGGCACTCCACGGCCTGGAGCAGGTCGACGAGCAGATTTCCCTCTTCGATGACATGGCGGAGGCCGATCAGATCGCCATGCTGGACGCGACCATCTCCCAGAGCGACCAGGTGGAGGCGATGTTCGAAAAGATGCGCGGCGCCTACCTGGACCAGAATCCGGCCCAGATTTTCGCGATGATGCAGGCCCAGCAAACTGGCTTCGATCCGGCGCTGGTGGAGACCTTCACCGAGCGGTTATTGGATGAGCGCAACGAGCGCATGGTCGAACGCATGCGGCCGCGCCTGGCCGAAGGCGGCGCCTTCATCGCCGTCGGCGCACTCCACCTGCCCGGCGAGAACGGTATTCTCAAGCAGCTTGAAGGCCGCGGTTACCAGCTGACCCGTCTTTACTGAGCTGCTCGGATGCTCGTCACTTGGTGCAGTGGCCGGTCAGCAGCCAAGACCCGCTGACGGCGAAGAAGGCTTTTTCCGGCGTCTGGGCGAACTCCTCGATGTGGAGGTACTTGACCCCCTGATAGGGTCCGTAGACCTCGAAGACCGAGAGCACTTTGAAGGCCTGCTTGTTGGATCCTCTGTCGAGCACCATCCGTTCCTGGGCTTCTTCATTGCTGAGTTCGAAGCCGGTGATTACGCCGCTGGAACGGTCGACCGAGAAGCGTTCGCCGATCAGCTCCGACTTCTGGTTGCGCAGAAATTCGGCGTTCACGAATCTGTAGAAGCTCTCGACCTCACAGCTGTATTGCCCCTCGCTGGCGTAAGCCTCGGGGCGGGCCACGAGCCATAGAATCAGAACCGCAAGGATCGCACGCATGTGAAGGCCCTCGCTTGGTGATCGGCGGCGATGGTCGCGCGCCACTCGCATAATCAAATAGCGCCAGCGTTAAGTTTATCCCTTTGGCCGATGTGCGGAAACGCCCTTGTCGGAGAAGGGCCGCGAACCGGAACTGCACGGTTTGGCTCTGGTTGACAGGGCGAGGGCGAGGGCGTCTATTGGCGCCTTTTCCCGCGCGGTGCCACCTGAAACGAGGACTCGACGCCGATGAGCGATGCCCTGATGCCCACCTACGCGCGCGCCGAACTGGCCTTCGAGCGCGGCCACGGCCCCTATCTGTTCGACGCCGAGGGGCGGCGCTATCTCGACTTCGCGGCGGGCATCGCGGTGAATTCGCTCGGCCATGCCCATCCCCACCTGGTGGCCGCACTGAGCGGGCAGGCCGAGAAACTGTGGCACTGCTCCAACCTCTACCGCATCCCGGAGGGCGAGCGCCTCGCCGAGCGCCTCTGCGCGGCCAGCTTCGCCGAGCGGGTGTTCTTCTGCAATTCGGGCGCCGAGGCGCTGGAGTGCAGCTTCAAGACGGTCCGCCGGTACCACGACGAGCGCGGCGAGCCCGATCGCTACCGCATCGTCACCCTGACCGGCGCGTTTCACGGGCGGACGCTCGCCACCCTCTCGGCGGCGGCCAATCCGAAGCATTTGGCGGGCTTCATGCCCGCAGTGGAGGGCTTCGATCAGGTCGCCTTCGACAATATGAACGAGCTGCGCGCCGCGATCACGCCCGAGACCGCAGCCGTGCTGATCGAGCCGGTCCAGGGCGAGGGCGGGATCCGGGTGGCCTCGCCCGACTATCTCAAGGCCCTGCGCCAGGTCTGTGACGAATATGGCCTGCTGCTGGTTTTCGACGAGGTCCAATGCGGCGTCGGCCGGACCGGGCGTTTCTTCGCCCACGAAGCGGCCGGGGTCGCACCCGATGTGATGGCCGTGGCCAAAGGCCTGGGCGGCGGCTTCCCGGTCGGGCGCCTGCCTGACCACCGCGGCGGCCGGCGACTGCATGACCGGCGGCAGCCACGGCAGCACCTTCGGCGGCAATCCGCTGGCCATGGCGGTCGGCAACGCCGTGCTGGACGTGGTGCTGGCCGACGGCTTCCTGCCGCGGGTCGCGGAGATTGCCGGCCTCCTGCGCGAACGCCTGGAGGCCCTGGTGGCGCGCCATCCCGACGTCCTGGCGGACGTGCGTGGCGCCGGGTTTGCTGCTCGGCCTGCGCTGCCGGGTGGCCAATACCGAGATGCTCGACGCCGTTCGCGCCGAGGGCCTTTTGGCCGTCACCGCCGGGGACAATGTCTTGCGCCTGGCGCCGCCGTTGATCATCGACGAAAGCCACGTGGAGGAAGCCGTCGATATTCTCGAGCGCGTGTGCGGCAAACTGGCCGGGCAACAGGGTAGGTCCAACTGACATGGCGGGACCCAAGCATTTCCTCGATCTCGACCGCCTCGGGGGCGACACCCTCAGGGACATTCTCGACGTGGGGCGGGCGTTTAAGGCGGGCACGCCGCCTGGCGGCGAGCCGCAGCCGCTGGCCGGCAAGGCCCTGGCGCTTATCTTCGAGAAGCCCTCGACCCGGACCCGGGTCTCCTTCGAGGTGGGAATTCGCCAGCTCGGCGGCGACGCGGTGGTACTGGAGCCCAGCGGCACCCAGCTTGGGCGCGGCGAGACGGTGGCCGACACGGCGCGCGTGCTGTCGCGTTACGTGGACGCCATCGTGATTCGCACGGTCAAGGAGGCGAATCTGCTGGAGCTTGCCGAACACGCCACGGTGCCGGTCATCAACGGCCTCACGGACCGCACACATCCCTGCCAGCTGATGGGCGACGTGATGACCTTCGAAGAGCATCTGGGCGCCATCGCGGGGCGCACCATCGCCTGGTGCGGCGACGGCAACAACATGGCGACCTCCTGGATTCAAGCGGCTGTCCGCTTCGGCTTCGAGCTGCGCCTCGCCTGCCCCGAACCGCTCTCGCCGCCGCAGGACGTGCTCGACTGGGCCGCCCGCGAAGGTGGCCGGATCCTGGTCACCTCGGACATGGCCGAAGCGTTGAGCGGCGCCGACTGCGTGGTCACCGACGTCTGGGTCTCGATGCAAGATGACGACAAGCGGCCCGAATACCGCCATAACCTGCTGCGCTCCTACCAGATCGACGACGCGGCGATGGCGCTGGCGAAGCCGGAGGCCATCTTCATGCATTGCCTGCCGGCCCATCGCGGCGAGGAGGTCGCGGCCTCGGTGATCGACGGGCCGCAGTCGGTGGTCTGGGACGAGGCGGAGAACCGCCTGCACGCGCAAAAAGGCATCCTTCTCTGGTGCATGACGTGAGTTCACCGAATACGCCGACGGATCGGCGCGACGAGGCGCCGGTCGCCGGCGATTTCGTCCGGCCGTTCCTGCTGGAGATCCCCGGTCTGTTGGGTCGGTTGGTGCGGCTCGGGCCAGTGGTCGATACGGTGCTGACGTACCACGACTATCCCGAGCCGGTAGCGCGGCTGCTGGGGGAATTTCTGGCGCTGGCGGGTACGCTCTCCAGCTTGCTCAAGTACGAGGGCACCTTCACGCTGCAGACCAAGGGCGACGGGCCAGTCCGGCTGATGGTGGCCGACGTCACCTCCGATGGCGAGCTTCGGGGCTATGCCGAGGTCGACCCGGCGGGTCTCGAGACGGCGCGCGCCGCCGAAGGCGGCGGGGGGGCTCCCGAGGTCGCGCGCTGGCTCGGCAGCGGCTACATGGCCTTCACCGTCGACCTGGCGCCGGATGGCGAGCGCTACCAAGGTATCGTCGAACTTTCCGGCGACAGTCTGGCCGATTGCGTCAATCACTACTTCCACCAGTCCGAGCAGCTGAAAACCGCCTTCAAGTTGACCGCCTGCCGCAGCGCCGGGGAGTGGCGCGCCGGGGGGCTGTTTCTGCAGCAGATGCCGGAATCCGGCGGCACCTGGACGCCCGGCTTGGCGGACGAGCCGGAGGAAATCGTGCTCGGGAGCGGCGAGGAGGACGATTGGCGCCGCGCGCTTGCCTTCATGGCGAGTTGCGGAGACGAAGAGCTGTTGAGCGAAACGCTGCCCGCCGACGACCTGCTTTACCGCCTGTTCCACGAGGAGCGGGTGCGGGTCTACCGGGTGCGGCCGCTCAGCCTGGGCTGCCGCTGCTCGCGGGCGCGTCTGGAGACGGTCCTGCGATCCTTGCCCCCTCACGAGGTGCGCGAGATGACGGTGGACGGCGAGGTGGTGATGACCTGCCAATTCTGCAACGTCGATTTCCGTTTCAACGATGCGGCGCTGGACGATATCTATGCGTCTTGATTTAGCCGTTTTTTCCGGGCAGGTATCGGGTTCTTGGCGAATCGAATACGGAGTTCCCATTCTGCCGTGACCTTATCTCGATTGTCCGGTCCACGATGGTTTGCGCTTGGGCTTGTCCTGGCTCTGGCGCTTCTTGCGTCGGCTTGCAATGTGCCGCCGCCGCAGACCGATTTTCCGGAGATCACCTATAAGCACCGCCCGGCCATTCATTTTGACGTGGGCGAGGTCGTGGTGGAGCGGGTTTATGCGCCGCCGTTCGACAAACCGAACGTCGATCACCTAATGCCGAACCCACCCGTGGTCCTCGCCATACGCTGGGCTCAGGACCGCTTGGTCGCCGACGGTCAGGCGGACCGGCTGGTGTTCAGAATTGTCGACGCTTCGGTCGTCGAGACCGAGTTGCACAGCGATTCCGGCCTGCAGGATGTTTTCACCGTGTCCCAGTCGGAGCGATACAACGCCCGTTTGGCGGTCGAGGTGGAACTGTTGGAGGACGGCGGGTTCATCCGGTCCATCGTCAAGGTCGAGGCGGAACGTTCGATCACCATGCCTGAAGACGCGAGCCTCCATGAGCGGGAGCAGGTTTGGTTCAAGCTGAGCGAGATGGTGATGAACGATCTTGACGCCGAGCTGGAGAGATCGCTTTACCAATATATGGCCGCCCATATCGTGAATTGAGGGGCAAACCGTTCCGCCGGACTGATACCAAATGTCAACATCAAGGACCTTTGGTATTACGCCAGCAACTGGGCGTGCATCTTCCCTCGGTGTTTCAGGCTGTCGCCACCCATTCGATGAGGCGACGCAGGAAGTCCTCGCAAGCCTCGATCTGCGCGATCTCGATGAACTCGTCGGGCCTGTGGGCCTGGTCGATCGATCCCGGCCCGCAGATGACGGTGGACATGCCGGCCCGCTGGAACAAACCCCCTTCCGTACAGTAGGAGACCACGTGCGACCGGTTGGTGCCGGTCAGCAGGCGCACCAGGGCCTCGGCCGGCGAATCCGCCTCGGGCTTCAGTGGCGGCACCTGCGCCTCCACCTCCGTTACGATGCTGGCCTCCGGCGCGTTCTCGCGCAGGCGCGGCAGCACTTCGGTCTCGGCGAAGCGGTTGAAGCGGTCCAGGACCTCTTCTGCATCATCGCTCGGCAGGGGGCGCATTTCCCACACGAAAACGCATTCCCGGGGCACGATGTTGAGTACCGTCCCGCCATCGATGGTGCCCACGGATAGCGTGGAATAGGGCGGATCGAACGGCGAATCCGGGGGCGCCGCCTGACGTTTTTCCTCGGCGATCCGGCGTACGAACTGGACCAGGTCGATGGCGGCGTAGATGGCGTGGCCGGCGCGGTGCAGCTGGCTCGAATGGGCCTCCCTGCCGATCACCGTGGTGCGAAAGCCGTAGCCGCCCTTGTGGGCGTTCACCAGCTTCATATCCGAGGGCTCGCCGATGATCACCGCCGCGGGCATCGGCAGGTTGCGGGTAATGTCCTCGATCAGATGGCCGACGCCGGTGCAGCCGACCTCCTCGTCGAAGGAAAAGGCGAAGTGCAGCGGTTTGCCCAAGGGGCCGCGGACCGCCTCCGGCACGAGCGCCAGGCAGACCGCGATGAAGGCCTTCATGTCGGAGGTGCCGCGCCCGTAGAGCCGGCTGTCGCGGCGGGTCATGACGAAGGGGTCGCTGGTCCAGGGTTGGCCCTCCACCGGCACGACATCGGTGTGACCGGAGAGCACGATACCGCCCGGATCGTCGGGGCCGATCGTCGCGAAGAGGTTGGCTTTCTCGCCGTCGGGCGAGATGGTGCGCCGGCTGGCAATACCGAATTCCGCCAGATAGGCTTCGATGAAGGCGATCAACTCCAGGTTCGACTTCGAGGAAACCGTGTCGAAGGCAATCAGGCGGTCGAGCATGTCGATCGAGGTCGTGTCTTGCGTCATGGAATATCGCCTAATCCCTTATTGGCCTCAGCCACGCCAGAAGGAGCGCGACAGAAGCACGAGAACCGTGAAGAGTTCGAGCCGCCCCAATAGCATGCCGGCCGAGAGAAGCCACTTGGCTTCCGCTGGCAGGCTGCTGTAGTTGCGGTCCGGGCCGATAACGTCGCCGAGGCCGGGACCGACATTGGCGATCGCCGAGGCGGCACCGGACACGGCCGTGATGAAGTCCAGCCCGAGGAATCCCAATCCGACGGCGAGCAGCGCGAAACTGGCGGTGAACAGAAAGAAGAATCCCATCACGGAGAGGCTCACCTGTTCCGGGATGGGGCGGTGGTTGTAGTAGGGGATGAACACGCCATTGGGCTGTATCAGGCGCTTGAGCTGCGCCTTGGCGGTGGCATAGAGCACCTGGAAGCGGAAGATCTTGATGCCGCAGGTGGTGGAGCCCGCGCAGCCGCCGACGAACATGAGCACGAACATGAGGCTCATGGAAAACCCGCCCCATCGGTCGAACTCGGCCGTGGCGTAGCCCGTCCCCGTCATCACCGAGATCACGTTGAAGGCGCCGTATCTGAGGGCGTCGAGCGGCGAGAGTACATCGTTGCGCCAGAGCCACCAGGTGATCAGGATGACCGCGCCGGCCACCACGACCAGGAACCAGCGCACT
>PVMK01136908.1_pt1 | contig 12636 bp, 12 predicted proteins | sample 1853481 | NCBI WGS metagenome assembly PVMK01 (sample SAMN08533507, study PRJNA380276) | Marine sediment metagenome, whole genome shotgun sequencing project.
CTGACCCCGTCGTATCCCGCCCGTGGAACAGGCGTTCGGCACCGACACGTCCGTGCGTGAGATCGTCCGTGGGAAGGCTTCGTTGCCGGCGGTGCGCAGGCCCCCGGTGCCTTCGGGCACGCTACTAGAAGAAGTCCGGATTTGCGGCGAAGAAGAGGAGAAAGCCGCCGAACGCGACCTGCGTGATGATCGCGAGCCGGAAGAGAGGCTTCTGGTCCAGCGCGTCGAGCGTCACGATTCGGAACGACGGGTTGGTCACGGTGAAATGCGTCTGGCCGGCGTACGCGCTGTACGCCGCGTACAAGATGTGCCCGAAGCCCCAACAGAAAATCAGATTCAGCATCGCTTACCCCATCGATCAGGGTAGCGGTTCGGTCGGAGCGGCCCAAATGGGCTTTCGCGTGGCTCAAGAGGCGGCGGAATCTTCCCAGGGACGATTTCGGAGCCAAACTTGGTAAGAATCCGTGCAAGAAGCCACCGGCTGCGCCGCTGCTGCAACTCTGATACATGCATCTCCGCCCGCCGATTCCCTCACCTCCGGCGCAAGCCCATGCCTGCTACGAGCTCAACCTGGGAAGGTTTGCGCAGAAGACGATCCCCCAACGCCGTCCGAGTTCGTATGCGTTAACCACTCGACCCACGAGAACCAAAGGAGCACACATGACCAAGGCCACCGCCCTCTTCTTGATGTTGGGACTCGTCGTCTCATGCCGCAGTGGCGAGACCGACGCAGCACCCGCGGAGGCCGAGACGCCGAAACCGGATGTGGCCAAACCTGCCACGTCACCCGAAGGGCTCGACCGTACGGTGCTTCCGATTCCTCAACCCACGTATCCGGCGGCGACGGAGTTGGATGCGCGCAACGCCAAGGCTCCGCCGCCGTTCGAGATCAAGGCGCCAGAAGGGGCACCCAATGTCGTCATCGTCTTGATCGACGACATTGGCTTCGGGACGGCCAGTTCGTTTGGCGGCCCCATCGCGACGCCGACCCTCGACAGCCTCGCCGAAGGGGGCCTTCGCTACAACCAGTTCCACACGACGGCGTTGTGCTCTCCCACACGCATGGCGCTGTTGACGGGCCGCAACCACCACTCGGCCAACACCGGTTCGGTGCAGGAGGTCGCAACCGGATTCCCTGGCAACAATGGGATGCGCCCTGGGACCGTCGCACCGCTTGCCGAGATGCTGCGGCTCAACGGTTACAGCACCGCGGCGTTCGGGCAAGTATCACGAGACGCCTCCGTGGGAGGTGAGTGTGTCGGGCCCGTTCGATCGTTGGCCCTACGCACTCCGGGCTTCGATAAATTCTACGGCTTCATCGGCGGTGAGGCGAACCAATGGGCGCCACTGATCTATGACGGGCACCACCAAGATCGAGCGCGAACGACCCCGACTACCACTTCACCACGGACATGGCCGACCAGGCGATCAACTGGATCCGGTTCCAGCAATCGCTCACGCCCGACAAGCCGTTCTTCGCATACTTTCGCGACCGGGCGCGACGCATGCGCCTCACCACGTCCCCAAAGAATGGATCGCGAAGTACCAAGGGCAAGTTTCGACGCCGGGTGGGACAAGTACCGCGAGGAGACACTTGCCCGGCAGATCGAGCTCGGTGTCGTCCCCGGGAACCAAGCTTGCGCCCAAGCCAGCCGACATTCCCGACTGGGACAGCTCTGTCGAAAGACGAGAAGCGGCTCTTCGCGCATCAGATGGAGGTGTTCGCGGCGTTTGCCGAGCACACCGACCACGAGGTCGGCCGGCTCTTTCCAGGCCATCGAGGACTTGGGTGAGGGCGGGACAACACCCTCTTCATCTACGTTTTCGGAGACAACGGCTCGAGTGCCGAAGGCGGGCTGGCCGGGACGTTCAACGAGATGGTCGTGCTGAATGGGTTGGACGACAGCGTCGAGGATCAGCTCGAGCACCTCGACGAATTCGGCGGGCCGATGGCGTACAACCACTTCCATGCCGGTTGGGCTGTGGCTGGCAACACGCCGTTCCAGTGGGCGAAGCAAGTCGCCTCACACTACGGCGGCACGCGCAACCCCATGGTCATTCACTGGCCGGAGGGGATGGAGGCGAAAGGCGAGGTGCGTTCGCAGTGGCATCACGTGACCGACATTGCTCCGACCGTCATGGACGCCGCCGGGGCTGCCGTTTCCCGAATCGGTCGATGGCGCGACCGCAGAAGCCGTTCGAAGGCGTGAGCTTGCTGTATTCGTTCGATGAGCCGCAGGCCAAGAGCCGTCATACGACCCAGTACTTTGAGATGTTCGGCAATCGCGCCATTTACCACGACGGTTGGGTGGCCGCCGCGAAGCACAAGTCGCCGTGGGCGCTGCCCCAGATGGGCCGCTCGAGTCGGACAAGTGGGAGCTTTATCACGTGGACAAAGACTTCAGTCAGGCGAACGATCTGGCTGCGGACAACCCCGAAAAGCTCGCCGAGTTGCAGGCCCTCTTCATGGAAGAAGCGGTGAAGTACAACGTCCTGCCCTCTGGATGATCGGGACTTACCAGCGTTTCAACGCGGCGATCGCGGGTAGGCCAGACCTGATGGGCGATCGAAAGTCGCTGACGCTGTACGAGGGTATGACGGGCATCATGGAGAACGCCTTCATCAACGTGAAAAACCGTTCCCACTCGATCACCGCTGAGGTTGACATTCCGAAAGGGCGGGCGGCGAAGGGGTCATCCTATGCCAGGGCGGACGCTTCGCTGGTTGGAGCCTCTACATGAAGGACGGCAAGCCCTCCTACGTGCACAACTGGGTCGGCAAGGAGCGGTACACGATCAGCGCCCCGCAACGAGTGCCCCCAGGAAAGGCGACGATCCGTTACGAGTTCGCCTTCGATGGAGGCGACCCGGGATCAGGCGGCACGGGAACGATCTTCGTCAACGGTGAGAAGGTCGCCGAGGGGCGAATCGATAGAACTACGCCCTTCGTCTTCTCCGCAGACGAGACAGCCGATGTGGGCGTCGATGAGGCGACTCCGGTCACCGAGGCGTACGCGGAGCGAGACAACGAATTCAATGGCCAGATCGACAAGGTGACCGTCGAGTTGAACTAGGGTGAGCCCGGGGCGGTGCGTTACGCCAAGGACTGGCCTGGGGTGCACACGCTTCCGGGCCACGTCGGCACCCGCGTCATCCGGGTCAAGCGGCCCACGCACTACTTCGACCCTAAGAACCCGGAGTGGCCCGAGGAGCTCGACCCCGACTGCGGAAGCGTCAACGATGGTGCGGTCTACGGGGTCCCGAGGAGGCACAGGTGCGCCATGGTAGGGTGCAGCCAACGATGTCTCGATCCAGGCACCACATCGTTCTCGTCCCCGGTCTATTCGGCTTCGCGAAGCTCGGCGGTTTCGATTACTTCACGCACGTTGAAGAGGCCCTGGCGAGCCGCTTCCTAGCTCGGGGCGCGGATTGCGAGTTCGTGTCGGTGTCCTCGCCGCCGACCGGCTCGATCGTACACCGCACACAGGTGCTGATGGACGCGATTCAACAGGGGTGCTCAGACGATGTCGGCGCGATCCATCTCGTTGGCCATTCGACAGGTGGGTTGGACGTTCGACTCTTGGCCTCCCCCACAACGCAGCCGGGGCTCCCCGATTGGTTCGATCGCGTGCGAACCGCCACCACCATCTCGACGCCCCACTACGGCACACCGCTTGCGTACTTCTTCACGACGATGGCCGGCACACGGCTCTTGGAGGCGCTTTCGCTGCTCACCTACATGACGCTGCAGGCAGGCGGGCCACCGCTCACCGCGCTGACTCCGGTGATAGCGGCTTTGGGTCGCGTCGATGAGGCGCTTGGCTTCGAGAGTAGTGTCCTCGAGAGGGTCACAGACTTGCTCCTCAGTTTTCTGGGTGATCAAGGACAGACTGAAGTTCGAGAATGGTTCGACGAAATTCGAAGCGATCAGGGTGCGATCATTCAGCTCACGCCCGAGTCGATGGACATCTTCAACGCTGCTGTCGAGGACAATCCTGATGTTCGATACGGATGTGTCGCCACCCGGATGCCGCCACCTGTTCCTGCGCGCCTGCTCAAGAATCTGCGCTCTCCGATCAACGCACTCTCCGCCGCGATCTTTTCGACCCTCTACGTTGGTGCGGGTCGTACATCGAAGGTGTATCCGCCGCCGGGTCCAGCGCCAGAGGTGCGCGACTACCTCGAGCAGAAGCTCGGACTCGAGCTCGACCACTCTCTCAACGACGGCCTGGTTCCCACCACCAGCATGATTTGGGGCGAGCTCCTGTGGTCGGGGACTGCCGATCACCTCGACGTGCTGGGCCACTTCCAAGGAGAGCGCGGCTCATCACACACCGACTGGATGGTCAGCGGAGCGGGGTTTCGCGAGGATGATTTTGACGAGGTGATGGACGCAGTGGCGGACGACTGCCACGAGTGCGGCGCGAAGATGACCAAGCGCTGGGGTCGCAACGGCTGGTTCCTCGGCTGCTCCAAGTACCCCGAATGCAAGCACACGCGCGCCGTGCCGCTCGGGTACAAGTGCCCGAAGTGCAAGACGGGCGACATCGTTCCGATCAAGCCGAAGGGCCGCGGACGCCCGTTCTATGGTTGCACCAACTATCGCTTGGAAGAGCCGTGCGATTTCCGCGTGTGGCAAAAGCCGATTGGGATCAAATGCCCAAAGTGCGGCAGCGATTTTCTGGTGGCGATGGGCGGCAAGAAAAACCCCAAGCTCAAGTGCGTCAACGAGACTTGTGACTTCGAGCGCCCCTACGATCCCAGCGAGTTGCTCGATGAGAGCGAGTCGCAGGAGACGCCGCCTGCGGCCGGGTCCGCCGCAGGGTAAGGTTCGGGCGTGGCAGATGTAGTCGTCATTGGTGCGGGGCTCGCCGGCACCGAGTGTGCTTGGCAGTTGGCGGAGCGGGGCGTCTCGGTGCGCTTGGTGGAGCAGAAGCCATCGTCGCGGACCCCCGCGCAGCACTCGGACCAAATGGCCGAGCTCGTGTGCTCGAACTCGTTCCGGGGTGCCGCCGTGCACAACGCCGTGGGTCTTCTCAAAGAAGAGATGCGACGCGCGGGCTCCCTGGTGATGGAGGTGGGGGAGCTTCATCGCGTGCCGGCTGGTGGGGCGTTCGCCGTCGACCGCGACCAGTTCAGCGCGGAAATCACTCGGCGCATCCAGGCGCATTCACTCATTGAAGTGGTTAATGAAGTGGTCGACCGGATTCCGGAGCAGCGGCCGGTGGTCATTGCGACGGGTCCGCTCACGGCAGGGGGTCTCGCGGACGAGATCGCCGTGGTAGTGGGTGTCGAGCACTTGGCTTACTACGACGCGATTGCGCCGATCGTATCGGCCGACTCGATCAACTTCGACCGCGCGTTCCGCGCGTCGCGATACGACAAGGGCGGGGATGCCGCCTACGTGAACTGCCCGCTCGACGAAGCAGAATACGCCGCCTTCGTGCAGGCACTTCTCGATGCAGAAAAAGTCAGCCCTCGGGAGTTCGAGAAGGTGCGCTACTTCGAAGGCTGCCTCCCGATCGAGGTGTTGGCCTCCCGGGGTCCCAAGACCTTGTCCTTCGGATGCATGAAGCCCGTCGGGTTGACCGACCCGCGCACCGGGCGCTGGCCGCATGCAGTCGTGCAACTGCGCCAAGAAGACGAGGCGGGCACGGCGTTCAACATGGTTGGTTTCCAGACGCGAATGAAGTGGCCGGACCAAAAGCGGGTGTTTCGAATGATCCCTGGCCTCGAGAACGCCGAGTTCGAGCGGCTCGGCAGCGTGCATCGCAACACGTTCGTCGACTCGCCGAAGGTCCTCGACGACGACCTGGCGATTGCGTCGCGCCCCGGTGTGTATCTCGCCGGTCAGATCAGCGGCGTCGAAGGGTATGTCGAAAGTGCCGCGTGCGGGATGCTGCTTGGTATCAAGCTGGCCCACGAGGCGCGTGGGCTCGAATTCTCGTTTCCGCCTCCGACGACGATGCTCGGGGGGATGGTCGGCTATTTGCGCGCGCCCAACGACGACTTCCAGCCGTCGAACGTGATGTTCAGCATGGTGCCGCCCATCGAGGGGCAACGGATGAAGAAGCGTGCTCGGCGGGACCTGCAGTCTGAGCGCGCACTGCAGGATCTCGGGGCGTGGCTGGTCGACGTGGTAGAGTCGAATGATGAGCGCAACAGATCCGCTCGAACAGCAGATCAACGCCTTCGCTCAGTACCTGGCGGATGAGCGCAGGGCTTCGGCGCGCACCGTCGAGACCTACATTCGCGACCTGCGGAGCTTCCGTGATTACGTCCGCGAAGAAGGGCTGCCGGCGGACGCGCGCAAGCTCGACATCGTTGCCCTGAGGGGGTTCTTGGCGAGCCTGTTTGGTTCGAATCAGGCCAGCACGATGAAGAAGAAAGTGAGCGCCATTCGCTCGTTGTTCAAGTTCCTCTTGAAGCGCCACATCATCGAACAGAATCCAGCCTCTGGGTTGCGCTCACCGAAAATCTCACAATCGTTGCCACGATTCCTCACGGTCGAGCAGGCATTTCGCGTCATAGACGCACCCCCGAAGGAAGAGAAGCGCGCCAAGCCGCTCAAGGTGCGCGATCAGGCATTGCTGGAGACCCTCTACGCAACCGGAGTGCGCGTCAGCGAGCTCGCGGGCATGAACCTCGACCATTGCGACTTCACGGAGTCGGAGGTGCGCGTCCTCGGTAAGGGTGGCAAGGAGCGCATCGTTCCTCTCGGCAAGTCCGCGGTCGAAGCGATTCGGGCCTACTTGCCCGAGCGCGGGGGCTTGCTCGAGAAGGCGAAGCAAGGCGAGCCAGACGCGCTTTGGCTGTCACGAAGCGGCCGTAGACTGGGCGTACGGCAGGTGCAGAACATCGTTCGACGTCATGGGACCCTCGGGGCGGGGCGGGGCGACCTTCATCCTCACGCCATGCGGCACACCTGTGCCACGCATCTGCTCGATGCAGGTGCCGACCTCCGCTCGATTCAGGAGCTGCTCGGCCACTCGAGCTTGTCGACGACGCAGCGATACACTCACGTCAGCGTCGATCGGCTGATGGAAGTATACGACCGCGCTCACCCGCTGGCGCGGGATGAGACCAGCGACGGTTGACAGCCCAGCAGGCCGACTTAGGTTGCTCCGAGCCCAGATGAACCAAGCAGATCCGCCTATTTTTCGTTCCACGACCATCATTGCCGTACGTCGAGACGGCCACGCCGCCATGGCCGGAGATGGCCAAGTGTCTCTCGGCGAGACGGTCATGAAAGGCCAGGCCCGGAAAGTCCGGCGGATCGCCGAGGGCAAGGTGGTGGCCGGGTTCGCCGGGTCTACGGCGGACGCCTTTACGCTTCTCGATCGCTTCGAGGCGAAGCTCAAGGAATATCGGGGTAGCCTGCAACGCTCCGCGGTCGAGCTTGCCAAGGACTGGCGGACCGACCGGTATCTCCGGCGGCTCGAAGCGATGCTGGTCGTGATGAACACGGAGGCGACGTTCTTGATCAGCGGGACAGGCGATGTCATCGAGCCAGACGAAGGCGTGATCGCCATTGGCTCGGGCGGCTCGTACGCTTTGGCTGCTGCCCGCGCGCTCCTGCGCAATAGCGACCTGCCCGCCGCCGAGGTTGCGCGCCGGTCACTCGAAATCGCCGCAGAGATCTGCATCTACACAAACAACGAGATCATCGTCGAGGAGCTGGGCGGATGACGTTAGGGAATTTCACCCCACGCGAGACGGTCGGCGAGCTCGACAGGTACATCATCGGGCAGCACAAGGCCAAGCGTGCGGTCGCCATTGCACTTCGTAACCGCTGGCGTCGACAGCATGTGGCGAGCGACCTCCGCGACGAGATCGCGCCGCGCAACATCATCATGATCGGGCCCACCGGTGTCGGCAAGACCGAAATCGCTCGCCGGCTAGCGAAGCTCGCGTGCGCGCCCTTCGTGAAGGTCGAGGCCTCCAAGTTCACCGAGGTGGGGTACGTCGGACGCGACGTCGAATCGATGATTCGCGACCTGGTCGAGAACGCGATACAGATTTGTGAAAAGGAAGCCCTCGAAGGCGTGCAGACGCGTGCGCGGGATGCCGCCGAAGAGCGGCTCGCCAAGATGGTGCTGGCCGTGCGACGGCCACCCGCCCAGCCGCAGCAACCTGAGCCGGCCCCGCAGACCCATCAGTTCGGGCCGCTGAGCTTCCAGATCACCCCGCAGCAAGCTCAGCAGCCGCAGCCGTTCTATTCCGACAGCGAGATCAACGACATTCGGCAGCAGCTCCGCAACGGCGACCTCGACGATGCCGAAGTGGAGCTGGACGTGACCGATACCAACAACCCGTTCATGACTATCTTCGGCGCGCAGGGCACCGAAGAGGTGAACCTGCAAGACATGATGTCGCAGATGCCCGGCTTCAAAGGGCGCACGAAGCGGCGCCGGCTCAAGGTCCCCGACGCGCTCGAGGTTCTCAAGCAGCAAGAGGCGAAGAGGCTCATCGATCACGACAAGGTTCAGCGCGACGCGGTGCAACGCACCGAACAGGCAGGCATCGTTTTCTTGGATGAGATCGACAAGGTGAGCTCCGACCGCAGCGTCGGCGGACCCGATGTGTCGAGGGAAGGCGTGCAGCGTGACCTTCTTCCAATCGTCGAAGGCTCGACAGTGAGCACGAAGTACGGCTCCGTGAAGACCGACCACATCTTGTTCATCGCTGCGGGGGCGTTCCACGTGTCGAAGGTTTCCGACCTCATTCCTGAGCTCCAGGGACGCTTCCCGATCCGGGTCGAGCTCGATTCGCTCGAGAAGGAAGACTTCATCAGGATCCTCACCGAGCCGAAGAACGCGCTCACCAAGCAGTACCAGGCACTGATGGCCACAGAGGGCATCGAGGTCGTCTTCGAGCCCGACGCCATCGAAGCACTTGCGGGTTATGCCGCGGAGGCGAACCGCCGCGCCGAAAACATCGGTGCTCGCCGCCTGTACACGATCATGGAGGCGCTGCTGGAAGAACTCTCCTACGATGCATCGGAGCGCGCGCAGTCGAAGTTCCTGGTGAACGTCGACTACGTGACAGCCACGCTCGACCCGATCCTGGCTGACCAAGATCTCGCGAAATACATCCTCTGACGGGTTGCGTTGCGCGCACATTGCGGAGGGCATGGTCCCCGTTGCGGCGCTATCAGCGGCCCGCTTCGACCCACTGGTGTTCGAGCCGGTACCAGTTCGCCCGGGCCCCCAACTTCGAGAGTACCGACATCAGGCCGAAGCGGATGCGGAAGAGAAAGAGAAACTCTCCAGGCAAGCGGAGCTTCATCAGCTCGCGTTTGCTCTCGAAGACCTGGCGCATGCCCATCGCTTCGCCGAGGTCGACGGACTGGACGGTGTCGTGCAGCATTGGCCCGTAAAAAGCACGCACAAGACCGCGGGCGGTGTCGAAGTCGTAGGGCTTGCGTTCGCGCACCATGCCGAGGTCGAGGAACGCGCCGTGCAAGAACTCGTGCTCGTCGCGGTGCACGGCGCGTGTGAGCTGCGCCAACTTGGCGACGAACGCAGGCTCGAACTCGCGGGTGCAGCCGTAGTCGAGCATTCCGACGCGCCCGTCCTCGAGGAATAGATAGTTGCCTGGGTGCGGGTCGCAGTTGTACAGCGCGTGTTCGAAGAGCGAGCCAACGTAGAAACCAAACAAGGCCTCGCCGATGCGGTCGCGCGCCGATTGCGATGGGTTTCCTGCGAGGAACGCGTCAAAGTGGGAGCCGGTGAACCAGCTCGAGGTTAGAACACGTCGCGAGCAATAGGCCTCGTGGATCGCCGGCACCGTGATGATGGGGTGACCGTCGTAGATAGCGGCGAACCGGCGCTGCGCGGTCGCCTCGTGGACATAGTCGCACTCCTCGAGGAAGCGAGCCCGTGCCTCGGCGATGAAGTCGTCTATCTTGGCGCCAGGGTAGACAATCGAGGAGATCGTACTGCCGATGGCGGCCGGCTTGAAGTCGCTTTCGATCGCGCTCTCCACTTCTGGGTATTGCACCTTCACGGCCACCTGCTCACCATCTGGGAGCCGGGCTCGATGGACCTGTCCAATGGAGGCGGCCGCGATCGGCGTCGCTTCGAGGTTCGCAAGCAGATCGTCGGCTCGCCCGCCGAGCTCCTGGCGCAGGATTTCGTGGACTTGCTCGATCGGCATGGGCTGTGCGTGAGTCTGGAGCACCGTAAGCGCGTCGCGCAGCTCGTCGGGAAGCGCGACGTCGATGTAGCTCATGATCTGCCCCACCTTCATGGTGATGCCCTTGAGCTGACCAATGGACCCGACGATCTTGGCAATCGCCTCGACGTCGACTTCCTGTTCGGCGTCGCCGCGCCGCGTGGCAAGCATCGCACGGCCGATGCGCAACCCGGTCGCCCCCGTGCGCCTGAAGCGCCCGAACGGCGTGGTCGGGAGCGGGCGGCGCTCGGACAGCAGGCGTCGTTTGAGTTCCCGACGAAGGCCTTCTTTCTCGTCAGTCAAGGTCGGCTGCTTAGGTCTCTTCGAGGCGATAGATCTCCTGGATCTCTGCCAGGATCTCCCGAATGGGATCTCTAGGTCGCGCAGCAGGCCGTTGGCGACGTCGTACACCCATCCGTGTACGATCGGGTGACCAGTGCGCAAGTATGTCTTCTGGACGACGGCCGTCTTGATCACGTTGACACACTGCTCTTGAATGTTCAGCTCGACCAGTCGTCGGTAACGGGCGTCCGCATCTTCGATGGCGTCGAGCTCCTGTTGATACAGCCGGTAAACATCCCGAATCTCGCGCAGCCAACCGTTCAGCAACCCAAGGTCCGCTGGCTTCATGGCAGCCGCGACCCCTCCGCAACCGTAGTGTCCACACACGACGACGTGCTGTACATCGAGGTGTGCGACGGCGTACTCGATGACCGACTGCGCGTTGATGTCTGTGCTGACGACCAAGTTGGCCACATTGCGGTGAACGAAAACCTCTCCTGGGTCGAGCCCCATAATCTCATTGGGGGGGACTCGACTGTCGGCGCATCCAATGAACAAAAGGTCTGGGTTTTGCTGGTGGGCGAGCCGGCTGAAGAAATCGGGGTCTTGCTCAATGTTTCGCTCGATCCACTTTCGGTTGTTCTCAAACACCCGTTCGTATCTGTCCATGGCGCCTCTCAGGTCTGAGTGTCGTACTTGGCCTCGATCGGAAGTGGAATCGATGCAGGGTCATCATCGATCATCTCGCGTAGGTCGATTTCAATCCCTCGGGAGATCGTCGTGATCGGCACGTCGTTGGGGGACCCTTCGAACGGGTTTTCGCTGACTCGCCCGATCCTTTCCATCGTGTGAAAGACCCACATGACAACGACGCTAAAAGGCACCGCAAGCCAAACGAAGTGGCCGCCGATGACTGGATAGTTGAGCTCTAGCTCAGTTCCGATCTTGTCGAACTCGAACATGACGCCAAAGGGAAGCAGCAGGATGAAGATCCATATGAACATCGAGTTGAGGGTCGCGTACTGCCTCGGGTAAGGAAAGTTCTTGATTCGCTCCGACTTCCCTTGAAGTTCATAGAGACGCACCAGAACATCCTCCATCTCCATGTGCCTGAAATCTTCAATCAGGTTTCTGGTTCTCAGGTGGCGCAACTGCTTCGACTGGAGAGCGATGATCTGAGTCGATTCGTTCGACTTGGAACAGACGTGCTCGCACTCTTCCTTCGAAAGATAGGGCCTGAGCTCCTCTTCCAGAGAATACTGGTGCTCCCTTATGCCGATCATCTCGGCCCATTCCCTGTTGGTTCTGTGTTCAAGGAAGTGCTCCCAGGGCCTTGGCTGCCTCATGGCGTGTCGCAGCGCAGTCATCCAGGCGATGTGCCGGAAGATGAGCTCTTTTCGGATGGCGTGTAGCTCGTCGACTGGGGCCTTGTCGTCGGTGAAGTCGTTGGTGATGAAGTCGTTGACCATGATGCCCCAGGCCCGCGACGTGTTGACGATGCCGCCCCAGATTTTTCTCGCTTCCCAAAGGCGGTCATACGTCGCGTTGTTCTGAAAGCTGACGATGAAGGCGACCGCCGTACCGACGACCGCGATGGGCAGCCACGGCAGGTGCAGCCACTTCTGTTCGAACACTTCGTAGACGACGACGGGGATCAGCGCGATCACGTGCAGCAGGACCGTCTCTTGCCGAGTCCAGACCACGCCATATCCTGGTCGAGTAGCTCTTGGTGTACATCGCGGAGCCCGACTATTACCACAGTCCCTGGCGGATTGGCTGGGCAAGGCATGAGAGGACCTGATGGGCGAGGGCGGCGAGGATAGGAAGGGAACTAGTGACGAACGCGTCGTCGTGCTTGGCGGCGCGGCCGGCGCTTGGGGGGACACGTCGTTTGCTGCGCCGCAGCTGCTCGATTCCGGGCGGTGCGACTACATTTTCTTCGAGGCGCTGGCCGAGGTCACCATGGGAATTCTCACGCGAGCGCGCCAGAGGGATCCGGCTCTTGGTTATGCGACCGACGTGATCACGATGATCGGCCGCGACGTGTCGCGTTTCGTCGAGCAGGGGGTGCGCGTGGTGACGAACGCGGGCGGGGTGAATCCGAGGGCTGCGGCCGAAGCGCTGCGCGCCGTGGCCGATCGAGCGGGCGTCTCGTTGCGCATCGCTTGGGTCGAGGGCG
>PVMK01126472.1_pt1 | contig 12632 bp, 11 predicted proteins | sample 1853481 | NCBI WGS metagenome assembly PVMK01 (sample SAMN08533507, study PRJNA380276) | Marine sediment metagenome, whole genome shotgun sequencing project.
TCCAATTTCAACAGGAGAGAAAATATGAATTTTCGTCAAACGTTAAGATCAACAGTGCTTGCAATCACTGTTGCATTCGCGGGTACTTCAGTGCTTGCGGACGGACTCAAAATTGGACTCGTCCAGATCAATCAACAGGCCCTCTTTTTCACACAAATGAATGAAGGCGCACAGGCGGCAGCGGATGCTGCGGGGGCCGAGTTATTCATTTTTAATGCAAACAACGACCCGGTCAAGCAGGCAGATGCTATCGAAACCTACATCGCTGAAGGCGTGGATGGCCTCGTGGTTGTGGCGATTGACGTAAACGGCGTCATGCCAGGCATCGAAGATGCCGACGCTGCGGGTATCCCGGTTGCTGCCGTTGATGCAATCTTGCCAGAGGGCCCACAGATCGCGCAAGTCGGTGTCGATAACGAACTTGCTGGTCAGTTGATGGCGGTTCATCTTATGGGCTACCTTGATAGTAGCGGTTCCGAGAGCGTGGAGCTTGGCGTCGTCGGTGCGCTCAATTCGTTCATTCAAAATGTCCGTCAGAAAGGTTTTGAAGACGGGATCTCAGGCGACGCACGCATTACGATTGTGGGTGTAGTCGATGGTCGCAACGTGCAGGACAATGCTCTAAAGGCTGCCGAAGATTTGATAACAGCGAACCCTGGAATTGATGTGATCTATGCGACTGGTGAGCCGGCTCTTGTAGGCGCGATTGCTGCCGTTGAAAGTCAAGGACGTACCGGTGACATCAAAGTTATCGGTTGGGATCTGACTGGCGAAGTGATTGCCGGAATTGATGCTGGATATGTTACTGCCGTCATTCAGCAGGATCCGGCAGCTATGGGCGCTGCTGCGGTAAACTCAGTGCTCAGATCAATCGCGGGTGAGGCGGTTGAATATGACGTTGCCGTTCCAGTCACCATCGTCACAACGCAGAACGTTGATCCTTACCGCGAGGTTTTTAAGTAATGGTGGCGCAAGCCACCTCCAATCACTCACAACCGCGCATTTCAGTGCGGGGAATAAAAAAACGTTTTGGCGCGGTTGAAGCCCTGCGCGGTGTTGATCTGGATATCTATCCAGGTGAGTGCCTGGGTCTCGTGGGCGACAACGCGGCCGGTAAATCAACCCTTACCAAAATGTTGTCTGGAGCATACGTGCCGGATGAAGGCGAGATGAAGATCGATGGTCGCGAGGTCCGGTTCGAGACGCCGAATGATGCCCGAGAGCATCGGATCGAGATGGTCTATCAAGACTTAAGTCTTTGCGACACGATTGACATTCCGGGCAATCTTTTTCTGGGGCGGGAGCTGCGCAAATCGCCCGAATTTCTTGGTTTCCTGGACAAGAGCGAGATGCGGAAGAGCGCACAGGAGATGCTGGATAAACTGCAAATCCGCATTCCAAATATAAATTCTAAGGTTGCGATGCTTTCGGGAGGTCAGCGTCAAGCCATCGCCATCGCCCGCGCCGCCGCATTTAACCCTGATGTGCTGATAATGGACGAACCGACATCGGCACTTGCAGTCGCCGAGGTCAACGCTGTGTTGGACCTGATCAACCGTTTAAAGGAAACGGGAGTTTCCATTATTCTGATAACGCACCGATTGCAGGACCTATTTCGCGTTTGTGACCGCATCGCCGTTATGTACGAGGGCACGAAAGTGGCCGAACGAAACATACACGAGACCGATCTTGAAGATCTAGTCCATCTGATTGTTGGAGAGCATGCGCATGCAAACACAAAGCAAAAATAAGGGCGTCGGGCTGACGGAATTTTTGGCCCAAAATGCGCAGGTATCTAGCATCGCTATCTTTCTGATGGTCTGCGTTGTCGGTTTTTCAGCGTCGACAGACTCCTTTCTCACTAGCACCAATCTTCTAAATCTTCTACGCCAATCGGCCCCTTTAATGATCGTGGCGGTGGCGATGACGTTCGTGATCACCACTGGTGGGATCGATTTGTCAGTTGGTTCGACGCTCGCACTTGCTAATGCGCTGGTAGCAATTGTCATAGCGCAGGGAACGCCTTGGCCGGTGGCAGTGCTAATTGTACTGGGCGTGGGCGCATTGATCGGAATGATGCAGGGCTGGTTTATCGCATACGAGAAAATTCCACCGTTTATTGTCACCCTCGCGGGTCTGTCGATTTTCCGTGGCATCGCACTTTTGATGACCGAAGGCTATTCGATCCCGATCGATCGAGGTTCAGGTTTCATAGCTCTTGGTCGTGGCTGGTTCATGGGTGTGCCGATTCCGGCGATCCTGGCAATAGTTGTGGTTGTGGCTGGTCTTGTTACGCTCTCACAGACGACGTTTGGGCGTCACGTGATCGGGATTGGTGCGGATACAGAGTCGGCGCGCCGCGCGGGTATCTCCACAAAGCGCGTGATTATCATGGTTTATGTTCTAGCCGGAGTGGCTGCAGCTTTTGCCGGCGTAATCTTTGCAGCACGCCTGGCCAGTGGTAGTTCAAACGCCGGTGTTGCATTCGAACTCGAAGTCATCGCGGCTGTGGTTTTGGGCGGCACCTCTCTGATGGGCGGTCGTGGATCCGTAGCTGGCACAGTGCTTGGAGCACTGACCATCGTCGTGATTGGCAACGGTCTGATCCTGTCGCATGTGTCTCCATTCTTCACGCAAATTGTCACCGGGGCAATCATCTTGATTGCAATCTGGTTGAATACCAGAGTTTTCACTCGCATCGGTACAACCCACTGAGGAGCAAGATGATGTCGGAATCGACCGCTATGACAGTACTAGGCCCGGTCCCTACTTCGGAGCTTGGGGTCACGCTGATGCATGAACATATCTTGAATGATTGTTCTTGCTGCTGGCGTGGCCATGAGCCAGATTATTCTTCGGAAATCATGCATAGCAAAGTCGATGCTTCTATGCAGCAGCAACTCATCAAAGATCCGTTTGGGTGTCTTGACAACTGCGGCAATGATGACGAGGCGTTGGCCATTCAGGAACTCGCGTCGGTCGCCGTTCATGGCGGGCGGACACTGGTGGACCCGACAAATCGGGGTATTGGACGCAGTCCCGAGGCTCTTATGCGGGTAGCGAAAGCCACTGGGCTTAATATCATAATGGGTGCGGGTTATTATCTGCACAGCTCGCACCCACCTGAATTGAGTGCCCTATCGGTCGATGATATTGCTTCGGAGATTCAGGCCGAACATGAGATTGGTGTTGATCAAACCGGCGCTCGGATCGGCTTGATCGGCGAGATCGGCGTCAGTACCGAATTTACCGATTCAGAAAAGAAGGTCTTAAAAGGCTCAGCTAAGGCCGCAGTCCGGACAGGACTGCCGCTGATGGTGCACCTGCCGGGTTGGGACAGGCTTGGCCATAAGGTACTGGATGTGGTCGAGCCCTGCGGGCTGAGCCCTACACGCGTCATCCTTTGCCACATGAATCCCTCCTGCGACGATCAACCATACCAACAAGCGCTGGCTGCGCGGGGTGCCTTCATCGAATATGATATGATCGGTATGGACTATGTATTTGAGCAGGGCCGTGTCACTTGCCCGACCGATGATGAAAGCGCGATGGGTCTCGCAAATCTGGCTGAAGCCGGTCATCTAAGTCAATTGCTTTTGTCGCAGGATGTTTTTCTAAAGTCCATGCTCAGCACCCATGGCGGCAAAGGCTACACCCATCTTTTTTCGGAATTCCTGCCTCGCCTATTGGGCCATGGTTTCGGTCAGGACGACATCAACCAGATGATGATCTCCAATCCGGCCATTGCACTTACAAATCAAAAATAAAGGAAGTCCCCTGTGACCAAAGTTCTTCTAGTTGGCGAAACCTGGGCAAGCACTGCCACCCATATCAAAGGTTTTGATCATTTTGGCAGCGTTACCTTTCATTCGGGCGCTCGCCCTTTTCTCAAAGCAATGGCAGGTACGGAATATGAGGTCGAGCACATGCCGGCTCACGATGCGGCAACTGAATTTCCCCTGAGTCTGGAGGAACTCAACAAGTATGATGTTCTGATCTTGTCCGACATCGGAGCAAACACCCTTCTTCTACATCCTGATGTTTGGTTGAAAAGTAAGCGGGTGCCCAATCGTCTAAAACTTATCGAGGAATGGACCAGAGCTGGCGGAGGACTTGTGATGGTCGGCGGCTATTTTTCCTTTCAAGGCATTGATGGTAAAGCAAGGTTCAAAAATACAGCGGTTGAGGAGGCGCTTCCGGTCACATGCATGCCCATCGACGACCGCGTGGAAATTCCGGAAGGCTGCCACCCCGTTATTAATAATGCCACTCACGAAATCCTTCAAGGATTGCCATCGGATTTCCCCTATCTTCTAGGCGTCAACGAAGTGGAGTTGAAAGAAGATGCGAATGTTGACCTGATCCTGTCACTTCCTGAAGATCAAAATGGGCTCCCACTCCTTGTGGCAGGCCGCCATGGGAAAGGTTATGTTGTCGCCTGGACATCGGATATGAGCGAGCACTGGTTGCCTCCAGCCTTCCTCGAATGGGACGGCTATCCGACGCTTTGGCGAAATATTTGTAAATTCGCTGCCAGGGGTCGCTCCTAGAATGTCCGATTTCACCGATAGCTCCTGTGACTTTCTCGCTGAGAACTTCGAGCGCTTTTCTTCGATTCGCCGAGAAATTCATATGCGGCCGGAGCTTGCATACGAAGAGACGGAAACCTCTGCCCGTATAGCAAATTTTCTTACAGATATTGACTGGACGGTCTCAAGAGGTATCGGTGGCACGGGGATTGTAGCGACTTTAGCCGGAGGCACAGGTCCAACAATAGGGCTGCGTGCCGACCTAGATGCTCTTCCAATTGTCGAAAAGAGCAGCGTAGCGCACTCAAGTCGTTACGTGGGAAAAATGCACGCTTGCGGCCATGACGGACACATAACAATCTTACTTGCTTTGGCAGAGTTACTAGCTCGGGAGAAACAACGGCCGGGAGATGTCCACCTCTATTTTCAACCAGCTGAGGAGACTGGAAGTGGAGCGCAGTCTATGCTGGAAGACGGTGTACTCACAAGGTTTCCATGCGACCAGATGTTAGGTTTCCACAACTGGCCGGCCCTTCCATTTGGGGCCGTTTCAGTGCGCCAAGGTGTCCAGATGAGTGCCTTCCAATCGCTCGAACTGGATTTCCTATGTGGCGGTGGTCATGCGGCAATGCCGGAAAATTGCCCGGACATTTTTTCGGCTATGTCTGATTTTCTTCGCCAATCATATTCCAGAATAAGAAACCTGAAGGATGAAAGTGCACCGGTGAGCTTTTCTTTCACACGGGTTAACGGCGGCAGCGCCATAAATTTGATTCCAACTAAAATCAGTTTGGAGGCGAGTTTTCGATACAGTTCCAATCGTCAGTTTTTGATGGTTCGCGATATCGTCGATGAAATCCGCAAGCAAACTGTCACAGACTATGGAGTTGATATTGAAATGAGATGGATCGAACGATTTGCTCCACTCGTTAATGATGAGGGTGTCACCTCGAGTCTGGTCAAAAGCCTGTCCGACATTCCCGGTGTAACATATCGAGAAACAGCGACACCCTCAATGGTTGCAGATGACTTTGGGTATTTTGCCGAGCTTGTCCCTAGTTGCTATTTTTGGATTGGCACTGGACAGACAAATACGAATCTCCATGCGGACGACTTTGATTTCAACGACAATATTTTGAAGGTTGCTCCAGCCGTCCTACATAACTTTGTCATGTGTTGTGGGTTTCAGGAGCAAGCGAACGAAGCGTGATCTCAAGTTGACTGCGTCTTTCTCTACGCCGGTCTCTAACAACGGCCAACGACGTTAACTGCTGCTACTAATGGATCCGGAAGAACCGGTTGTCGGAAACCTGCTGCCGGTTTCTTGCGTACGATCCAGAAACCGAAACTCTTACAAGAGGATAATCCAAGGATGTCAGTTGGACAATTACGAGACAATGCAATTACGTCGCTGTTCGGGCAGCCCAAAATCGTCATCGGCGTCATACATTCGAGGGCACTGCCAGGTGCTCCAAGATATAGCGGCGGTCCGGTTTCCGAGATTTACGACTACGCGCTGGCTGAGGCGCAACGATATGCAGAAGCGGGTGTGGACGGACTGATCGTGGAAAATCACGGCGACATCCCGTTTCTTAAACCCGACGCAATTGGACCAGAAACTGCTGCTTGCATGGCTGTCATGACTGAACGTGTCCGGGTTGCAACCGGTCTGCAAATCGGCGTGAATGTTTTGGCAAATGGGGCGCTTCAGGCATTGTCCATCGCGCAAGCAGCAGGCGCTTCGTTCATACGTGTCAACCAGTGGTCGAACGCCTACGTCGCCAATGAGGGAATAGTGGAAGGACCAGCCGCCATGGCATTGCGCTATCGCAGAACCATCGGTGCCGAAGCGGTTCGGGTTTTTGCGGATGTACATGTTAAACACGGCGCGCATGCAATTACCGCTGATCGCAGCATCGAAGAGCTGGCTCGTGACAACGAGTTCTTTGACGCCGATGTGGCGATTGCGACGGGCCAGCGTACTGGTAATGCCGCAACTCAAGAAGAGCTTGCCACCATCGCTGGAGCAACAAGTCTGCCCGTGGTGGTCGGTAGCGGTGTTAGCGAGGGCAATGTGGAAAGAATAATGTCGATCGCAAGTGGTGTCATAGTCGCAAGCTCTCTTAAGAAAGATGGTGTTTGGTGGAACCCCGTTGATCCGGCGCGCGCGCGAAGCTTCATGCGGGTGGTTGAGGACTTGCGGTGACACTACGGGTCATCGGCAACACGACACGCGATATTTTCTATCTAACTCAGAATTTTCCAGTGCCTGGCGAGAGCGTTCTTGCAGCGGAACGCAAAGAAGACGTTGGAGGGAAGGGATTTAATCAAGCCGTTGCGGCCGTTCGTGCCGGAGCCAAAGTCTGCTTTACTACATCTGTAGGAAATGATGCGCCAGGTGCGATCCTGCGCATTGCGATTGATGCTGTAGAAGGAATGGTAGCTAGTGTTTTGACCGCGCCATTTTCCACGGACGAGTCGGTCATCATGATCAGTGGCGACAGCGAAAATGCAATAGTCAGCACTGCTGCCTGCGCCAGGTGGCTTGATGTCCGGAGTCTGGCACCGACTTTGGAATCAGTAATCCAAGGCGATATGCTTCTAATGCAAGGAAACATGCGCCACGAGACGACCGCGACTGTTCTGAGCCAAGCACGAGCACGCGGCGCGACCAGCATCTTGAATCCGGCTCCACTTCCACAAGATGCTGCCGCACTGGTGGCACTGGCAGACATCGTCGTCCTGAATCTGGTTGAGGCTTGCACAATTTTGGGACACGCATGTGTAAACATGGAGGCTAACACCATCACCTCCGCCATCAGCAGCGGCAAGATGCTGCAGGCGCAAAGTGGATCAGTTATCTTGCTAACCTTGGGCTCGAAGGGTTGTGTCATCCTATCCGATGCAGAACCCATTGAAATTCCAGCGCCCCGGGTCGTGGCGGTGGATACAACGGGCGCGGGAGATACCTTCACCGGATGGTTCTGTGCGGGGCGCATGAGGGGGCTGTCACTCGAGGACGCCGCTACGGAGGCCGTGGGTGCCGCCGCTCTGATGGTCACTCGCCCCGGCACAGGAAACGCCCTGCCTTCGCGGGCAGAGTACGCAAAATTCGTGGAAGAGTGTTGAGGTCTTAGTCCCGCACCGCGGCCGAAACAGAAGCGCAAACGAACGCATCAAAGTTGAATGACTGGATGCAGGTGGTTGAACGGTCAACTCAGAATACTTACAAAAGGGGAATAAGAATGTTCAGGAAATATCGGTTTAAGCTTTCTCTCGGATTGGCAATTTTTGCTTTAGGCGTGATATCCGGGAATTTCATTCAGTTCAACGGTGTCGCCGAGGCACAGTCATCCGATCGAGTGTTTGAACTTCGGACCTACACGACAAATCCAGGTCGCCTCGACGCGCTACATGCGCGGTTCGCGGATCATACGATCCTGCTGTTTGAACGGCACGGAATGACGAACATCGGTTATTTCGTTCCGCAAGATGCCCCGCTCGCCGAAAACACGCTTGTCTATGTCCTGGCGCACGACAGTCGTGAGGCAGCCGAAGCCAGTTGGGCCGCATTCCGAGCAGATCCGGATTGGCAAAAGGCCTACGAAGCATCGAAAAGTGACGGGCCGATTATAGATAAACTGGAAAGCGTCTTCATGGATCCGACGGACTATTCGATGATGAAGTAAAAGGTCGGAACCGTAAAAAGCGAATCGCGGCACATCGCTCCAGCAAGCGATGTGCCGCGACTTACCCAGGGCCTCGCCGATACCGGTACCGGTTTCCTTCAGTTTTGCGTCGTCGGAGAACTTTTTCGCTTTGCCGGCGAAGTCTTCCATCTTTTCCTCAAGGTCTTCCCATTCATCCTTGATCTCTTTCGATGCGAGGTGCATCTGCAATCGCAATTCGTCAAAGTCTGTCATTACATTCCACGCCTGTATTTTACTTCGCCACCAACAATCGTAATGTCGACTGTCGTCTGAGGAATCCTTTCCTCTTCTACCGTTAACAAATCCTGTGACAACACGACGATGTCTGCGATGTGCTTTTTGCACGCTCGTCGCGATCACCGATCGCATGCGTATTTACATGGTTTGCTTATAAAACGGTTGCGTGTGGGTACAACTTCGGATCGTAATTGGAATTTGACGGAGGCATTTGCGCACCAACTTGTTCGCGCCATGAGTGCAGTAATGCTCTCATTTCCGCTGTTTTTTCGGGTTCCAACCGGGAAAGGTCATTCAGTTCACCAATGTCGTCGCGTAAATTAAAAAGCTGTACCGTGTTGTTTTCAAAATATTCCAACAGCTTATAGTCTCCCGCACGAACGGCACCGCCTGGACTCTGCATGCCGTGATTACTGTATTGCGGGAAATGCCAGAAAATAGGACCCCTTTGAAACGATTGGCCTTGTAGCGCAGGAACAAAGCTTTTTCCATCCAGCGCTTGATCAGATTGAGACGGCAGCCCGGCCATTTCCAACAGCGAAGGATAAAAATCAGTGCTTATTACTGGTTCATCAACGACAGCTCCAGAGTTCGACTGTTCGGGCCATTTGACAATCATGGGCACCCGAATACCACCCTCATAGAGCCAGCCTTTCGCACCCCGTAAAGGTAAATTGGATGTTGAAAAGGAGCCGTCCAATTCGCCAGGATCGACTATGCGATCGGCGCGACCAAAGTTTGCACCGGACATGCCACCATTATCGGAAAAAAAGACGATTATCGTGTTATCGGTTAAGCCCAATTGTTCAAGACGATCGACAATTCTTCCAAGGCTTTCATCCATCGATTCCACCATTGCTGCGAACTGGACATTGTCCTGGTGTTGTTTAATTTTAACCGTACGTTCAGGCAAAACTTTGTAATCCTGGTGTGAAGGCTGGTCTATTAAATTTGCGAGTTGCTCAGGCGTCAAAGGATCAGGATCGTCTGGATTGCCTTCGAGAATGTACGGGAGAGAATCTGGTGGTTCCATAGAGGCTAGTTTTTGGCTGTATTTTTCCACTAAATCTGGCCGCCCATGAATAGGATCATGAACTGCAAAATGAGACATATAGAGAAAAAAGGGCTGATCCTGGTTATCTGAAATAAAATCTTCTGCAAAATCCGTAAGTCGATCTGTCAAATATTGCCCTGGTTCATCTTCGATTCCGTCCAGTTCAAACGGTGCATAATAACCTCGATTTGGCCAGCCTCTGTTCCAATCAGGAACACGCATATCAAACCCCTGTTCTAGCGGTCCATAGGGGTCTTCACCCAAATGCCATTTTCCGATATGGGCTGTTGCATAACCATGCGCTTTCAGTGCTTCCGCGATTGTTACTTCTTCATATGGCAGTTCCTGCAGGAATTCAGGACTGGTCAACTGTTCGAATGCGTAGTAGGGGCGTCCTTCCAGCCAATCCGTCATATGTAAACGAGCAGGGTACTTGCCGGTCATTATACTGGCGCGGGTTGGCGAACAGACATGGGAAGCAGCATAGGCATGGGTAAACTTAATCCCTTCATTTGCCAGCCGATCGATATTGGGTGTGTCATAGAAAGTACTGCCGAAGCTAGCGACATCTCGCCAGCCGAGATCATCGACCAGGAAAAACACTATGTTCGGCGGACTTTGTTTTATTTCGGTGCTGCATGCATGAATCAATAACAAAATGCAGGCGCAGGCAACTGAAAGAAAGGTTTTGACTGTTATAGGAATCATAATTGTCAGTCTCTTCAGGACGTTTAAACGACTCTAACAATATCGCAAGTTAAAGTGCCAGTGGCAGCTATGGTAGAGCAATTTGGAATCGACAATAAGGCTATTCCAACAATGCTATTTAAGCAGCAATAGTTGGAAGGCTTGTGCAATCCGCAACTAAACTGGGAACACTGCGGAAAACTAGATACAAGAAGTCTGCGATGCGTCATTTTTTCCTGGAGATTAACAATTGATAGAAATCTTCCGAATGTCTGAGAAAAATAATTTACGCTGTTTAGATTGGGCTTTTGCGGTTACACTCGTTCCCGCAATTCTTTGCGGACTGCGAAAACAAATCCAAAAGGGGTGTCGTTCTACGTGGAAAGGCAAAAGTTTTCGTCAAAATATACTTCGACTTTGACTTTTATCGGTGTTGCTGTGGGCCTTGGAAACGTCTGGCGGTTTCCCTACATGATGGGCGAATACGGCGGATCGGCCTTCCTAATTGTCTATCTTTTGTTCACGATATTTCTGGCTATTCCGGGCTTGACGGCCGAATGGACGCTTGGCCGAGCGACGGGTAAAGGGCCTATCGGTGCGTTATCAAGCGTTTTTGGCAAAACCTGGGGACGTCGAATTGGCGGTTTGATCGTATTCACGATGATAGTGTCGACGTCTTACTACCTCGTTGTCATTGGGAACATTGCATTTACGGCATTGTTCTCGATATTTAATGGCTTTTCTGAATCAACGATTGCGGAATTCGACGGGCAGCTGTCAAATGGCTGGCTGCAGTACGTTTTTGGACTGGTCGTATTGGGGTTTGCAATGCTGGTTCTACATTTGGGTGTCAATAAGGGCATCGAATCGGTGAGCCGCCTTTTCGTTCCCTTTTTTGCGCTCGTCATTTTATACCTAGCTGTAAACGCTTTGTTTCTGCCCGGCGCACTGGCTAAGGTAGCCGAGTTTCTAAAGCCAGATTTTTCTGTGTTGACCGCAGAGCACATATTCGCCGCGTTGGGTCAATCGTTTTTCTCTATCGGTCTCGCCGGAACGATAATGGTTATTTATGGTTCCTATATGCCGGCCGATCAAAATATGCTGAGAACGGCATCATTTACCGCCCTGGGAGATGTCGGTGCAGCGATTTTAGCATCACTATTTATTGTTCCGACAATACTCGTATTCAATCTCGATCTGTCACAAGGACCAACACTGGTTTTTTCGACCTTGCCAAAATTGTTTAGTGTGATGGCGGGTGGCCGAGTCTTGGGCAGCGGTTTCCTGCTTGCGCTTTGCCTGATCGCGTTTCTTTCGGCGATTGGTGCTCTCGAAGCAATTGTTGGCAGTATCAGTGAGGAAATGAAACTGCGATCCAGTCGCAGCATTGTCATCCTAATAATCCTGCTAATCGAGGCAGCAATGATGCTGCCGAGCTCTTTGGAACCCGAGTTCATTGGCGTGCTGGACTTAATTTTTGGTTCTGGAATGCAAATGCTCGGCAGTGCGATCGCTGTGACTACGGTGGCATGGGGGCTTGGGCGACTTGCCACCAAGGCGCAGATTTTCGGATCGGCGGATAGACCTTGGCACGATACATATTTTGCGTGGTTGAAGTGGGTTGTGCCGGGCGTGATGTTCATCGTGCTGGTTAGCTATCTAGTAAGTAATCTGTAATTCAGGAATCGATATGACGCGAAGTTTTTCGACAAGGGCGATCCACGAGGGCGAAGGCAGGGACAATACGACGGGCGCGCACAATACGCCGATTTATCAAACTGCTACTTTTTCTTTCGAACGAGCGGAGGATTTGGCAGCGGCTATAATGAATCCTCTAGACAGCTTTTTTTATTCCCGTACAGCCAACCCGACCAATGCTGCATTGGAGAAAAAACTGGCTTCGCTCGAGTGTGCAGAAGCGGCCCTAGTGACCTCATCGGGAATGTCTGCCGTGGCTATCTCGATCATGATTTCGGCAAAGTCGGGCGATCACGTCATTGTGACCAATGACCTGTTCGTCATAAGTAGGCAGTTTTTCGAACAGGATTGCCCCGCGATGGGGATTGAGGTGTCGATGGTCGATGTTCGCGACATTGATCAGGCGTGGGCCGCCGTCAAACCGAATTCGACGGCTATTTTTGTCGAGACTGTGACAAACCCGAATATCTACATTGCAGATCTCGCTGCTTACAGAGAGATATCTGATGAACACGGGCTCACACTCATTGCAGACAATACGTTTTTGAGCCCGTATCTTTGCAGACCTGTCGAGCAAGGAGCGGACATTGTTCTGCATTCTGCAACTAAGTACATCAGTGGTCATGGAGATACGATTGCCGGCGTGCTCTCAGGCACGCGGGACACAATTGACCGTGCCCGCATAAAGATGGATTCGTTCGGGCAGTGCCTTAGCCC